>Ga0247837_1003061_pt1 | contig 30111 bp, 32 predicted proteins | sample LaCtaG_2_FD_187115 | JGI IMG/M metagenome (GOLD analysis project Ga0247837, IMG submission 187115) | Freshwater microbial communities from meromictic Lake La Cruz, Castile-La Mancha, Spain - LaCruzMarch2015_14.5m | ecosystem: Environmental > Aquatic > Freshwater > Lake | place: Spain: Castile-La...
CATTAGGATTTCTCTGTCGATTCAAAGATTTTAGATTTTCCTTTTCGAATTTTTTTGCTATCTTATCGTAGTTTTCATATAGGGAACAATAATCTTTCATGGACTTAACTGACCCATATGCAAAAACGTCACAAATCACATTTGAATGTTCGAATACATGAGGATATCTGAATTTCCATTTGTAATACATATCATCACAAACTTTACAAGAAGTTCCGTGATCTGGGTGTGAATGTGGACCATCTACATTAGGACAAAAGATTATATCATATTCGTTTATTTCGTTAATTAAGTTTCTATCAATCTCTATACTATCGAACCCTAAATCGAAACGAATTCTAAATACGATATCATATTTTATATTTTCTTTTTTGCTATATTTTTCAAAAATCTTGAAGCATTTATTTATTGAATATAGCTGAGATTTGATAAATTTCTCAGGAGAAGAATAGTTAAAATATGAAACGTTATCGTCGTCACCTTTTATTTTTTCTATGTATTCTGCATTGTTTTCTATTTCATAAGATCTAACATTACAAAATCTCATAATTTCTTCTTCAACCGCATATTTGTCATCTTTAATATCTAGATTCATCTCCGTACCTTTGGTTCCTTTAGTGTCCCAAGTGTGAATAAAAATATCGTAGTTTAGATCCTTGCATTTCTCAGTTAAACTTTGTAGAATATGATTGTTTCTTATATGACCGCTTAGAAGGAATGCAATTTTAGGACCTTCATTCGAATTGGTATAATTTTCCCTCTTCTCTGTTATTCTATTACCTCCTCTGTCTTTATATTCTTTACAAGATAAAATTTCTTCAGTTAATTTATTTACTGTTTTATGTAAATGTGCAGTTGTATCAAAAGGAGAAGGATCTCTATTTAGTAAATTATTGAATGTCCTTTTAAGTTCTTGAGGGCTCATATTTTTATCAACTCTTTTATTTTTTCTTCTATTACGTATATGCCTTGTATTTTTCCAGTAAAGAAATTAATAACATTGTCTTTTTGTGAGATTATAGGATATCTATCAGCGGAAGGACTATATGTTTTAGATTTTATAGAAGTGAAATAGGTTCTATATTGAAAATGTTTATCGAAATCAGGGAAATAATATCTTACTCGATCTGTTATTTTACTCTTCAAAGAATCAATTAAAGATTCTTCTATTGATTCTCTATATCGTTCTATTTCTTCTAGGGAATCGTTAATATACATAGGAGTATATTCAACGTCAGTTAAAGTAAATAGATTATCGGAATAAGGATAAATTGAAAAGAAATTTCCATCCACTAGAGTTAACGAATCAAACTCAGTTTCTTTTATTTTTTCGTATATTAAGCTTAGAGAAACTTCGTAATAAGCAGGAGTTTCGTCGTTTTTTATGTAGTTATTCGTACAATTTATTACAATATCGAAATCATCCTTAAGAGATTCTATATTTTCTATTTCCTGGTTAACTAGATGATCCGAGAGTAGATCAGAGAAATACTCCTTGACTCTCTTAAAATTGATATATTTTTCCTTAGTGTTTATAGAACCTTCGATATTTTCTAATGAAGAAAAGAACATCTCATCGAATTCTATTTCCTCCTGATTAAAAATGCTCTTATAGGTTCCGAAGTCTAATATGGATTTTTGTGGTATCGAATATATGTTAAGAGGAACTTCTTCAACAAATTCACCATATTCTTCCATAAATAGATCAAATGTTTCTTTACATAGATTTCTTGTTCTTTGATTTCTTGAGTAATGAAATCCTAGATGTAGTCTATTTTGATTGTAATATGAGGTTGAACTAAAAATCCCATCTGATTCAAATATGGTTAATTCAATTCCTAGTTCTAGTAGTTTTTTAGCTAAATGACAACCTACCCATCCTGCACCGATTATTGCTATTTTCATTAATTTAACTCTAGTTATGAACTAACATCACTAAATTTATTTTAGTGTTTGTTACGCCAATTCGAAAAGATTCTTCTACGAAAATACCGTCGCAATATGGATGTTCAGGGTTATTTATCCCTATCCTTTTCGCTAATTCTGTTTTCATCGCAAATGTCCCCCAATCAATTGCACATTGATGTGGACGAGTTACTAGTATATTATATTGACAATGGTTATGTATACAATCAAAATATATGAAATCTACCTCTCGCCTTTTAAGGATTTCTGATACTGTATTAGGTGTATAATAATCTTGAATTGAGGTTTGTATGATGTATTCAGTATCTACATGATTATTTAAAGCATCTATACGATTATAATGGCCCCAAAATTTAGTTGGTTCTGGAGTATTTAGAAATTTAATTCTTTCATCGTTAAATTTCTCAACGACATCTTTAATATACATATTTTCTCCATCGTTGTATATGATACACTTCCACCGAGGATCTGTTTGTAATAATAAACAAGATATAAATTGATAAGCATCTACAGTTTCGTTATAAGAAGCTGCTACGAAGGTTATTAGTTTTTCTTCCATATATTTTTTGTTTTATTCTATTTCGTAAAAATTACCTTCTAATTCATCAATATAATAACCGAAAATTCTTTCTAACGCATGTGCACTAGAGTTATAAACGTAACCTAAAGGTAATGATTTATAGAATTCAATCATATTACAATTCTTGAAAACTTCCTTTATGTATTCATGGGATGTTGCAAACATTGTTCCTGCGAAGAATCTACCTTTCTTAGAAAAACAAACAGAATTACCTATTCGTGTTTCTTTGATGTTTAGATTAAGTTCTTTTATTGTTTCGTGTATTACTTCATAATGATGAGGTATATTAATAGAATCGAATTTGAAATCTACTAAATGTAATTTAGAACCTATCATAGATATGGGTCCTTCCTCTAGAATTCTTGTTATCTCATCAAATATCTCAAGATCTCCCATTATTGAATCGACTAATTGTCTTCTCCAATTATTTCCAAAGTTGGGGTCTTGTCTATGATGTAAAGATTTTTTAGTTTGTATTTTGAATATAGAAGTATAATTAAGATCTTTGATTTCGTTCATAATGAATATGAAAGGACCTACGTCTAATCCACGATTTTCTAATACATAAACTTTATCTGTTAGCTTTTCGATATCTTCTTTTGCTGATATATCGTCTTCAGTTAATGTAACATAAAGATCTACATCACCTCTTTTCATTATTGGTTCTATTCGACTTCGAAATTCTTCCCATAAGTCGTTATAGTATAGATGAACTATGATTGCGTGTTTTTTATGAACTAAATTTTTCATGGTATTGTATAACTTTTTTATGAAATTCTACAAACCAAGTTTTGATTTGTTCTTTATTTAAGATAAATGTTTGAACTTCACCTGTTTCACAAGAGATCCATATTTCACATTGTTCAGGAAAGATTCCATATTGTTCAAACATAGCAATCGAATAAGCTGCTATTTGAAGTTTATAACCTTCGATCCAATCTTCACGTTTAGGTTTTCGGCTTGTTTTGAAATCAATAATTTTAGGAATTCCTGCTTTAGATCTAATAGAAAGATCTAGCCTTCCTGCATAACCACCTCCAAGAAGAGACCAAACAGGAACTTCTTGAAATATGACTTCCCCTATATCTTCATAGAAATTAGAGTTATTATGAAATTGTAAGAATAGATCTTTACCACATTCATATTCTTCGAGTGTGAAATCTGGACAATCTACTTTAGCTCGTTGAAATGCAATTTGTAAAGGATTATCTAGATTTTCTATGAATTTTGCATTAAGATATTGTTCATGTAGAGCATGCATATAGGTTCCTCTGTTAGCCGAAAATGTAGATATTCTATCTGCTTCTGCTTGACCTACTCGTTTAACCCAATTATCTAATCCACTTTTGTCTGATGTATGTCCTAATATAGTTGTTACTGATGGAAGTGCTATTGATCTATCTTCATCTACAACATAATATCTTCCACCGTTTTTACCGGCTATAGTTTTCAAAATAGAGAGATTAAAAAGTTTATAACTGTCGTTCCGAAGATTTTACCAATTAAGGCATTCATAATGAATAGAAACAAGTAAACAAATCCCAAGTTCAGAATCCATTTTAAGAATTTCCAAATAGATAGGGATTCTGCAGAAGGAGAAAGAACAACTAAATAAGAAGGCGTATCTGGAATTGGATCTACTTGAGGATATACAAGATCATTTAATCTAACTGACATAAGTAGTTCGTCAATATCTCTTAATTGTTCTAAAACCCAAGGCCAAACCATATCTCTTTTAGATAGTTCCCACAGTTCTTCAGGTAAATTGATTACAGTATAGATACGACCTATTCTATCAATTCTTAATTCATACTTGAAAGCTTTGAATTTATCAATTACTTCAGCTTCTTTCATTGCACTTCTTACTACTCGCCATTCACGAATATCAGAAATTAATTGTGATGGCCAAGACCATATGTTATACCATTTCATTTTACTAGATTTCAAGGTCGATAATATCCTGATTCCCAAACGCTGAATTGAAAGAATTTTCTTTCTCTTTAACGATTCGAGATTGTTCGATAATCTGCGTTTTAAGTTTCTCTCTTTCAATTTTATTCTCTGTTTCTGTTTCAATAAACTCTTTTTGGAGTCCTTGGAGTTTAATTTGAGCTTCATGATATTCTTCGGTTAAAGTGATTAGTTTTGCTTTCTTTTTAGCATTTTCCTTTTCCATCTTTGCCTTTTCGTGAATCTTATTAAACTTCTTAAAAGTGCTTAAATTTCCTTTCATAAATTATATGTACTTTTTAGTCTATATATTCAATTTGAGAATACCAAAGTATTGTCTGTCTAAGTCCTTTGACGATGGACCTTTTCGGTGACCATCCTAGATCTTTTTGAAGTTTACTATAATTAATAGAGTATCTTAAATCATGGCCTGGTCGATCTTTAACAAATTGAATAAGATTTTCAGATTCAGTTTCATTCATTTCATCATACAATCGAACGAGTTTATGAATAAGTTCTAGATTAGACAGTTCACAATTACCACCGATGCAATAGGTTTGCCCATTGATTCCTCTTTGAGCAATTTCTATAATTGCTTCTGCATGATCTTCTACATGTAACCAATCTCTTACATTTATTCCTTGACCATAAACAGGAATATGTTCACGATTCTGAAGTTTTTGAATTACAACAGGAATAAGTTTTTCCGGATATTGATTAGGTCCGTAGTTATTAGAACAATTTGAAAGGACTATAGGAAGTCCATATGTATGATGATATGCTTGAACGAAATGATCGGATGCAGCTTTACTTGCTGAGTAAGGAGATCTAGGATCGTAAGGTGTTTTTTCGTTGAACGGAGCATCATCCATTTCTAAAGATCCAAAGACCTCATCAGTAGAAACGTGATAGAATAAAAAGTCTGGATTTTTTGCAAAGTATTTAAGACTGAGTTCTAAGAGATTAACTGTTCCTACTACATTAGTCATTACAAATTCCATGGGACCTTCAATCGAACGATCAACGTGGGATTCTGCTGCCAAGTGAATAATAGAATCGATTTCTAGATCTTCTAGATTTTTTAGATTTTCTTCGTCTCTTATATCAATACAAAACATATGAGACTTAGTACCAGCAATGTTATCCATATTGCCGGCATAGGTCAAACAATCAATAATATAAACATTCGTTTCTGGGAGTAGCTTGTTCAGCTTTTTTACAACATGTGACCCGATGAACCCAGCAGCACCGGTTACTATTACATTTTTAAGATTCCTTTTCATATATTTCCTTAAAGATCCTTTTTCCACGAGCTACTCGATTTTTAACTGTGTGTATTGGGATGTTTAATTTTATATGTATATCTTCGTAAGAAAGTTCATTGTAGAATTTTTCGTGAATAACATCTCGATATTCTTCTGGAAGTTTTTCTATTACTCGACGAACCTTAAGTAATTCAGCATTATGTTCATCTAATTCTTCTTGAACAACTAAGTGATCCGTATGATTATCGATAGAATCGAATTCTATTTTTGAAGTCCAATTCTTATTTTCGCTATTTTCGAAGTAAGACATAGGAGTAGTTTTTCTTTGTCCTCGATATCTTATTTCCATGCAAGCAGCGGTATAAGCGATACGATAAATCCAAGTAGAGATATGCCATTTAGGATCATATTTGTCTATTTTATCATATACAGTAGACATAACTGCCGATACGACGTGATTTGATTCTTCGGAATTTTTGAGGATGTTATTTACGTAGTGAAATAATCCTGGACTGATTCGTTTGTAAAGTTCATTGAAAGATTTTTCGGATCTTGTTTCTTTGAATTTTAGACCTAAGTCTTTAAGCGAGTCTGCTTTTTGTTTTTGTTTTATCATGTAGTTTTTAATTGTTTATAAAATAAATATAAATCATTTTTCTCTAAAAAGTAAAATGAATTGACTAAAAGTTATTAACAGATTATTCAATGAGATCATCTATGATTATTCCATTTTCTTCGCACAATTCATGTATTCTACGAAATGCTGCATATACACCGTCTGAAGGTGTTGAATCCGCTTCGAAATTTTCTACTTCGAATTCTACTTTCTTTCGTAGATTGTTTAAGATTTCGAAAAGTACGATTGCCATATCTGTAGATTTAACACATCTTAAGTGTGCTCGTCGGTCATCGTGATCGTTTAGATCAAATTCTAAAATTGCTTTCATATATTTATTAAAATTGATTGTTATTAGGTTCGTTTGTTCTAGGATAATTTTCAATCATATTGAAAACATGTAAGATTTTTTCTGCTAATTCCGAATCTACATTTCTTACAGAATTTAATTCGTTTGATTCGATTGCAACCGATGAATAATCATATCCGTCGAAGGATCCGTATAACCAATTTTGAATAGTAAAGGTTGAGTGACCTAAAGGACATTCATAAAGATCATTGATAATATCAAGGATAATTGAACGAGTTTCCGAATTCATAGATTCGTGACGATTGAAGTAAGTGATCTGTTTTTTCATATATTGATTATTTAATTATAAAGTAAATATAATCATAATTCCCGAAGAAAAAAAATTCTAGTCAAAAAAGTTATTAACAATTATTTGTTTTCGAATGTAGGCTTTAACCAAAGACCTCTACCAAATACTAAATTAGTAAATCCTGGAAGAACCTCTTCTGTTAATCTAAATAATTCTAAAGTGGAAACAGTATCGTGATTCATCATTTTGAAAACCTCATCTCTTATTCTCTCAGCTGAAACAACCCTTTCTAATTTTTCTAGTATTTTTGGTTGTTTCATTGCTTCAAATATATCGAGTGATATATCGAAATCTTTAGTTATGCTAAATCTTAGAGCTCTTAAGAACCTTAACGGATCATCCATCATAGTTACTTTAGCATCAAGAGGAGTTCTAAGAAGACCTTCTCTTAAATCTTTCAGTCCATCAAAAAGATCGATTAAATTTCCATTTTCATCGATTGCCATTGCGTTAAGAGTAAAATCTCTTCTTATAAGGTCGTCTTCTAAAGTTCCTAATTCTAAAATAGGTTGTCTAGTTCCTGGTTTGTAACCAACTTCTTTTCTTGCAAGAACAAAATCTGCTATTAGACCTTCATTGACATCTCCTTTAGGAAATTTTGCTCTGATAGTAAACATTTCTGGAGTAGAAAGAAAGATAGTGAAATTCTTATGTTCCATCCATTGTTTCATTATATCAAAACCTTCTTCGACTGTTTTATCTAGATTATCAAGTACGAATGTGAAATCAATATCTTTGGAATCAATTCCAAGAATCCCATCCCTTACACATCCACCGACTTTGAATAATTTTGGCATAATTAAAAAACTTTAGTAAATAATTGTGTTATCTTCTCTTTAACCGTTGGTTGTTCCGTTTCAACGAAATCAACGATTTTTCTTTTTTCTTCGTTTGATAGAATATCAAAAGTACGAAGTTTTTCGAAATGATCTATTCCTGAGAATAACCATTTTCCACGAACTCTTTTCATATAATGTTGAAGAAATTCATGAGTTGATAAATGTGTCCAATCTTCTAAGGATTGAATCTGAAATCCGAATTCTCTAAAGTTTTCTTTTTTCTTCATTGTTAAAGGTTTGATCATATATAGATTATTTAATTATAGTATAAATATAATCATTTTTCTCCATATAAAAAAATTCTTGACTAAAAAGTTATTAACAATTTTATGTTAAATGTTCATACATCTCTTTTAGAAATTCTAATTCAATAGGTGCCCAATTCCAATTAGATATATTAGCACAAAAACGTCCTTTAAGATTTTCTTGTTTAGCACCTCCATGAACATGAAGAGAACCTTCTTCTTTATTTGACCAATCAGCAAGAGGCCAATGAGAAAATACTGTATTGAGTTTAGAAATCTCTGAGATAGAAGGTAAGAGTATATGTTTGCCTATTTTAATTAGAGATGTTTCGGAAAGATGTTTGTCATAAGATCCACCAATAAAGAAGATTTTACCGTTTAGGTGAATGATTGAAGATTCAGTTGAAATAGGATCCCATCCAAAATTACCTAAGTGATAAACTATATCGTCTGGTTTTACTTTTGAATTCCAATTATCGATAATACGATCTTCCATCTCTTCTAATGAGCTAAATCCATGTGTGGTTGCTGACAATCTTCTACCGAAGAATGTATCGCTAGTTACAAATACTTCCATGTATATTATATGCTAATTACGTCGTTTGGTTCCTGGAATTTTACCTTCAGTAAGTGCTTTTTCATAATTATCGATAATCTTAATAAGAAGTGGATCTCTAACAATATCTCCTCTTTCAAATCGAAAGTGAAACATTTGATCATCTTCACCTAGAATATCTGATATGAAGAATTCAAGAGCAACATATTTTTCATTGATATCGTTTTGTCTACTATCACCAATTATAGCAATTTTAGATCCTTGACCAAAACGAGTAATTGTTGTCATTAGCTGTTTGATATCAGCATTTTGCATTTCATCACAAATAATAAAAGAATCTTTGAAAGTTCTTCCTCTCATGTAAGCTATAGGTTCAAACTTAATCGTTCCATTATCTATAAACATCTTAAGAGTTTTACCATCAACCATTTCTATAAGATTATCGAGAAAAGACTCCATGAATGGTTGAACTTTATCCTTTTCAGTTCCTGGTAGAAATCCTAGATCTTCACCCGAAGTTTCTAGAGGTTTAACAAGAATAATTCTTTTTATCTCGCCTTTTTGTAGAGCTTTAACAGCTGCCCAACATGCGGTAAAAGTTTTAGAAGTTCCTGGAGGTCCCATAATCGTACTTATTCTGGAATTCTTGATTCCGTTAAAAAGTTCATATTGTTTCTCAGTTAACTTCACTTGTTTATATGAACTAAATTCTCGATTCACCTTTTCGTTCTCTATATACTCATCATATACCTCTTGAGTATTGATTTTCTTTCTTTTTATTGGGTTTGGCATATATTAAGATTTTATTTTTATTTCCAACCTGCAGGAGCATTAACAACATAAACTTTTTGAGCACCTGCTTTAGAAGCAGCGGCATTATCTACAGCTACATCTCCACCGGCTGATTCTCTAGCTTTCTTTTGTTCCCGGGTTTCATTTGGCGGAAATGGTGGATTTTGTCCATCACCATTTCCATTTCCATTTCCGCCTGTTGACTCTGCTAGTGATTTAAGTGCTTTAATAAGTTCTTCAAATGATTTATTCATTGATGAAACAATTGCTTTTGCCATTGCTTCTGGATTCTTAGACATAGCTGCTATAGCCTGAAACATTGAATTAGTTAATGTAAGTTTCTTAAGATCTAATGAATTAACATGTTCTTTGAATAGCTTCATGGAATTTTGAATCTTTTCCATGTTAGTAGCTATCTTCTCGATTCCATTCGCATTTTCACCCATTACTTTAACGTTATTCGAAAAAATAGTAAAGAATGTAAGTTTTTGAGCTGCTAGAGGATCAATCTTAGGATCAAAAATGGATTGAATCTTATTTAAGAAAAGAGCCATAGAATCAGCAGCCTTTTCTGGTTCTTTAAGTTTTACCCAAGCTTCGATGGCTGTAGCTGTTCCAGATATAACAGTTACTATTTGTTTATTAGCATCAACTGCATATTTGAAATAATCCTCTTTATCTTCTGACCATTTACCAAAATCAGCAACAGCCTGACCTATAACATTAAGAATTTCACCGATTTTTTTAGCAGCAGCTGTAATCATAGTTCCTGATAATGCTAAAGGTTTAGCTGGAACTAATTTTTGTTCAGGGGTTCCTACACCAACAACATCAAATTGAGGTACAGATCCAGTAGCAAATTTAATAACAGCATCAGCAATTTTAGAAACAATATCACCCACATTACCTAAAGCAGCAACACCCTTTCCTACATAACCTTTAGAAAACCATCCTTTAGAAGTAGCTTCTAATTTACCAATTTCAGCAATTGCTCCGGCTACAACTCCTAGAATTTCACCTATATTACGAGAAGCTGCTAACAAATCCGTATCTTTAAGAATAAGAGGTTCCCCAGGAACTAATTTAGCATCTTTAGTTCCTCCGTCAATTAGAGTAAATTGAGGAATCTCATTATGTGCCATTTTTATAACACCATCAGTAACTGAACCTAATATATCACCAACTCCTGCAAGAGATTTAACCCCTTTAGTTACAAATCCACCAGAGAAAATCCCTTGAGATTCTTTTTCTTGTTTACCTATTTTAGCAAAAGCTGAACCAACAACACCAATGATTTTACCTATGTTTATTCCTGCCATTTCTATTTCGGTATCAGTCATTTTACGCTTTTCAGCAGGAATTAACTTAGCGTCTTTAGTTCCTGCATCAGCAATCGTATAGGTTGTAATTTCTAAATTAGCAAATGCTTGAACTCCTGCAGCTAAAGAAACTAGAGTATCCCCTGCCCTCTTAAGTGCATTTATACCAGTTGAAACGAAATTACCTCCAAATACTGCATCTAAGACAGGATTTCCTGAGCCTTCTCCCTTTTCTAATTTACCAACATCAGCAAAAGGTTTAGAAATTGCTGATATAACCATTGCCATTCCGTATGCAGCTGCATCAAAATCACTCTCATTAAGTTTTCTACGACCTTTAATTACTAATTTGGCTTTTGCAGTTCCACCATCAACAACCTCCCATTCATTAACTTCTAGATTTGCCCAAGCTTGAACTCCTTCAGCTAATCCAGCAAGAACTCTACCTGCTCCAGAAAGAGATTCAATCCCTAACATCAAATCGAATGGATTCACATGGAATCCCATTTTCTTTTGGCGTTCATAATCTGTTACGATGCCAAAAGATCTAACAATAGATCCAAGCATATATTCGAGATTATCCGAATCTTCTTTACCAAATTGTGCCTTCTTGAAAATTAACATCGAAGCAGTAATTGGAACTAGAGCTAATCCTGCAAGGCCCATAGGTCCTACTGCAACGAGAAGTAATGCAGCTCTTGCAGCTGCACCGGCAGCAAATTTAATAGCTGCTAAAATTCCACCAGGCATTTTACCTCCTAAGAAACCATCCATTACAGATTGTAATCCATAAGCTAAATTATCTCCATCTTCTTTAGCAAATCCACTCATTTTGAAGAATCCCATTCCAATAGTTAAAGGAATTAAAGCAGCCCCTGCAACAATAGAAGCAGCAGCTCCAAGTAGAATTATAGGGGACATCAAACCTATAGGAACCATTGACATACCAAGAGTTGTAATAGCGGAACCCATAATATCAACATGTTCTTGATCTAACATTGATACTGCAGTTGCGATAATTAAGAATCCTACAGCAAAAATTGCTAATGCTGCACCTAAAACAACTAGAACAGCAGCACCAGCCATAGCAAATCCTGGAATAGGACCTACGCCTAAAACCGTAGCAATAATACCCATTCCGAGAATAACAGCACCTAGCATTGCTATTCCTTCCCATGTTATACCTACACTAATTGCAGTAGCCATAATAAGCATACCTGCAGAGAATATACCTAGAGCTACACCTACTTCAGCAAGTGCAAGAGCCCCTTTCATGATTTCTTTTTGGAATTTTCCTATGACATAAACTTCAACTCCTATCATAAGAATTGTAGCTCCTAACATACCAATTCCTTCCCAAGTTGTTCCTGCCGACATCCAAACAATCATAGCTCCTCCTATTGCAGCAACTCCTAAAGCTACTGGTAATAATACTTTAGCACCTTTTTTTATCTTTGCAGATTTTTTACCTATAAAAAATAGTAGTAGTGCTGTTAATGCAATGGCCCCTAAAGTAAAAGCTACTGCCATAACAGTTACAAATTTTTCGAACAAAACAAATACAAGACCAAATACTGCAACTGCAATTCCTGCCATAAGCATAGCTTTAACACCTCTTTTTACTTTAGGTTTACCCATTGCTTTCAAAACAAGTAAAAGTATAAATGCAGTTATTCCAAAGAATACAGCACCTATAATAGCAGGAATTCCTATGAATACCCAAAGTACCATCATAAGACCAAAAAGTAAAACTCCCTTCCAAAGTTTACCAAGAGCTTCAATTCCAGCTGCTGAATCTTTATCTGCAGCTCCTGATATGAATAAAACTAATCTAACAGTAGCTCCAAATAGAACAGCACCAATCATTGCTGGTATACCAATAATAGCATAAACTAACATTGCAAGACCAAACCAAAGAACTCCCATTCCTAATTTAGAAATTCCTACAATAGCTTCAGTTGCTCCTTCTTTAGCAGTTCCTGCTGCTTTGAGAAGTAATCGTACAGTCAATCCAAATAAGACAGCTCCTATCATGGAGGTCGGTGCAAGAATAATATAAAGAGACATTATCAATCCGAACATTAAAACTCCCCACCCTAATCCGATAATTGCTTGAATTTGTTCAGTTTTTTCTGGACTAGGTTCACCTACAACTTTCATTAGAAGTCTAACAGTAAACCCGAAGGCCATTGAACCAATGAAAGCAGGAACAGAAAATATAACATAAAGTGACATAATGAATCCAAAGGCTAGAACTCCCAAGACGAGCATTATTGCACTATTCATAGCAGCAAATTTAGGCTCATATTCACCAGGATCACCAACAGCTTTTAACAACATTCTAACAGTGAATCCAAATGCCATTGCTCCTAAAAATGCAGGAATCGCAAATATAAGATAAAGAGACATAACAAATCCAAATACTACAACACCAAATCCTAGCTGAGTAGCCATCCATACAGCGATAATAGAATTTTCGTCTACGTTTTTAACACCAATTAAAAGGAGTTTTATATTAAGTCCGAGTAAGAAAGATCCTAATAAAGAAGTAACTAATAGAGGTGTAGCTATAGTCATCCAAAAAGCAAAACCTAAAACACCTTGGGTTACGGCAAATAAAACAGCAGCCAAAGCTTCAGCCTTTTCTTTGTCTACGTCTTTTATTAGATCATTTACACCTTTTGCTAATTTAGTAAAGAATTTTTCTAGTTTATCACCTGCTTTTTCGTCTGCCTTTTCAATCAAATCAACAATAGCTTGAGCCATAGACCCAAAAGCTTTTGTGTATTCTTTCATTGCTCCAGCATCAACTGCAGGCTGTGAAGATGATTTTGCCATAGCAGCTTCAATGCTCATCAGAACTGTAGTCTGCTTCTTTAGCTCATTAGAAATATCGCCTTTCATAACGACCTCTAATGAGCCAAGAATAGATGTTTGTTGTTCGTATTGTTCGGCCACAACCGTTAACATATCATCGATTTTCTTCGATAAGTTAACTATTGCCTCTTGGCCTGTGTTTTGACGTGCTCCTGGCATTAATTATTTATCCTATATTTTCATAGAAGATGGTATTCCAGGGAAACTTGGCATAGATGGTATGCCGCCTTTAGCTAAATTACCCATTCCAGAAGGCATCATAGAGCTTGCATTTCTCATCATCTGAGCTGCTTGCATTTTTCCTGCTTCAGGGTCATTTGCCCCTTCTTCTGCTTCTTTCTTCTCATTTAATATATCTATCAGGTTTTGCACGATGTACTCGTACTCATAATACGGCATCTGATTAACCTCGGAAGGTTGAAGACGTAAATGATATAATAGATATGTGAGAGTCTTAAAGAAGTTCTCCAGAGATATCTGAAATAACGAAAAGACTTTTGATCCCTCCGGGAAAGCTAATGGGTGTGGTTACCTCCGTCCCACATTTAGCGCAATCTTGTCGCATAATTTCTTTAACTCCTACTCTTGCCATTTCAGATAGAGAATTATATGTTTGGAATTTAGTATCTGACCATTGCATAGCTTCGATTTCAAGATTCTTAATTCTATCACTTGTGAATCCTCTCCATTCTAATTGTAGGTAAGGAAGAAGTTTTAAGAATGATTGATCTAGCTTCTTCCCTTCTTCTTGTTGCTTACGAATGAATTTAGTAGTTTCCATCATAACACCAACTGACGGTGGAGCTAATTCGATAGTTCCCGAAGACTTAGTTTGAATAATAAAGATTCTTCTCTCTTCGTCATAATACTTCATAATTGTACTCGGTAATTCAGTAGGATCAAAAGAATCTTTACCAATAACGAATTCATTTTCATGTCCACATTCTGGACAGTTTCTATTAATTCCAATTTTGTTTTCGCCATTAACGAAAGTTAAGTCACGAATAGTCATAATGATGTAAATACGATCTTCTTCTTTTAAGTCTTTGAATGATGCTTGTTTTCCTGGATATCTCATCATTAAACAGCCTTTAAGAACTTCATTTAAAGCTTCATCGATCGAAAAAGGATCTTGTTCATTGATCGTAGAGAAGTGACGAATTTCTTTAACTGATGCTGCTCTAATAAAGAATCTTGCATTTACAGGATAGAAAAGTCCTTTTGATGGGAAATTAGATGCCCATATTTCATGATATCCTGGTAATAATGCAGGTTCATCTGACATAGCATTTTCATAAGATGATGCTTTACCTAAAGAGGTCGGTTTGATTTCTTCTTCCGAAATCACAGGTTTTCTTTCTGCAGCGGCTTTGAATTCTCTAGATTCAATATCTTTTTTTGCTGCTTCATAATTTGGGTTTTCTTCACTCATTGTGTAATTTTATTTTTTTGTTCAATTTCTGCTATAAGCTTTTTTACTGTTTCGTTTACAAAAGAAACTTGTTCTCCTTCATATTCCTTTATATGTGTGAGAATAAGTTCTCTAATATAGGCGGAAGTTGTCATCAATTTACCTTGTTGCATTGAGTATTGCAAAATGATATTTTTTAGTTTGTGATGATCGATAGAAGAAAGGAGAACTTGTATTTTTTCGTCCTTTGATATCTTCATAGTTCATTTTTATTTTATTTATCTTACTTCATAGATTATTTTATTATTTGAATAAGATATTATTTTTTGTCCTAGTTTTTATTAGTTAATCCTTATTAGGTAATCCTTATTAAGTAGATTTAAGTTCACTAGATGGCCACTTTTTGATTTCTAGGATACTTTCTGTCTTTCTTTCCTTACAATAATTGTATATTCATAAGTTCCGCCATAGTGTGCTTTTATTTCGAAATCTCTAGAAAGTTCATCGTTTACAAACTTAAGTATTTGATCGAACGGGAGATGGTAAAGATCTTCCCTTTTCCAATCAACAAAAGGCGATGTACAATTGAAAGAAATTCCATTATTTGCTTTATTCCATATTTTTCTAAGAAGATCTTTCGTATATTCCCACATTTGTTCATTCGTAAATCCTAATTTCATAGTAAAGATCCCACACATGATGATATAATCAAAGTTACCAAATTGGGATTCATCCAATCCATCACCTATTAACCATTCAACATTAGGGAATTTTTCTTTGCATTTATCTAAATAAACATTGGAGTTATCTAACCCTACGTATTGACAAGTTCCATATTTATTATTTTGCATCCATTCATATAAACCGCCTAAACCACAACCAAAGTCTAAAACTCTTCCTGGTTGATCTATTACTGAACAGTGTGCAGCATATCTTTCATTAAACCCGTTCGGTTTAACCCAACCAACTCCAGCATGATTATCTCCATGTTCATTGAGGAATTCTACAAGTTTATCACTAACAGATTCTACGATTTCTTTGTAATTTGAATTTTCCATTTTTTATTTTTTATTTGTTTTTATATTTTTTCAAAATTTCTGATCATTTGAATGATTTGATTTTTAGGAACAAACATCAATATATCAATTATCGATAAGTAAGGAACAAAATTATTCTTACTGAATTGTTCATATGAGGTTATTTTTGGTATATTGAAATACAGATCAACTCCCATATTCTTAAAATCTTCCTTAGTATACAATTCACTACCCGAAGAAACATTTATGTAATTTTTATAACCTAATTGTTTTGTTATGTTAGCTAATCTAGAAGATTTTTCTTGTCCTTTAGTTTTTGGAGAACATTCCGAGGAAAGTTTATAATTAAAAGACAATCCTAAATAATCATAAACGATATTAATGCTTCCTATAGCAAAATTGGATATTTTTCCTTTCGATGATAAAATAAATTCAGACAAAATAGGATAAACTTCAGAATAAAATGGAGCTTTACTATAACATTGATTTATAGTTTTTAGCAAATTATTTTTCCATTTTTCATCATTGAGAATTTCTATTTCGTTTATCATTTTGTTTTGACTTACAGCAGAAAGAGGAATTTGGAAAAGGAATGTTTTATTATTTAGCAAAAGATTATTACGATTTATCCATCCTCTCTTTATGAAATTTACATCGTCATAGAAAACAATCTCATTAGAAGATTCAATTAAACAAAAATAGCCAAAATATGGAAATGCATATGGCTGCATTATTGATAAAGTTTCTTCTCTTTTCATTTCAAATTTTATGTAATCTTTATTTGGAAGTTTCAAGTTTTTTCTTAAGATCCTTTAAGTCTGATTTATACATATCGATAGGTTTCAATTTAGAAATTTTCTCGATTTCTTTTTTGTTTTCTTCAACTTCGTTAAGTAAGGCTTCGTAATTTTCCTTAGTTAAGGAATGGATCGGCATAGAAAGTAAGTAAGTAAATGATCCTTCGACTTTATCGAATTTCATTTTTTCTAAATCTGTGATAATGTCTGCTTTAGGTCGATTATTAACTTTAAGCTTTCCGTCGATTATTGATTTAATAAAAAGAGCACGATTTGAAAGGAAAACATTACGTTCTTCTAGCTTATTTAATTGAAATGTTTTCCTTTTATCATAATAAGTTAATCGGAAATTAACGAAGTATCTAATCAAATCATTAACATTGTCGAAAATAATTAGCTTACCATTTTCATCTAGACAAGTAAGATTTTCTGATTCACTTTCATTCAACTTAAGGAATTGAATAATGTTATCTTTTTTGATACATTCTTGAAGTTGTGCTCGAGAAAACTTAATTGAATAGTTGATATTTCTTGTACAGTTATCGTCATAATTTTGAATCCAACCTTTTTCCACCCATGTATTAAGAAGATTTTCATATTTCAAATAAGTCATTGAAGGTGGCAATTCGGTGATTTCTACAGTAGTTGTATCTTTAATTTGACATGTTCCTGAGATTTGAAATGATGAATCTGATCCATCTACTTTTCTTACAGTTCCATTAAAATCTCTCCACCAAGGAAGAGGTTCAACGAATTTCTTTCCTTCAAGAACTTTCAATGATGCATCGATAAGATCTAATGGATTTCGATTCATTATATTAGTTGCAAAACCTACAGCAATACCCGAAGAACCATTAAGCAAAACGGTTGGAATGATAGGTAAGAAAAACTTAGGTTCTATTTCATGTCCTTCCTCCCATTGTGATTCTACTAAATCGAAGTCTTTATAGATTAATCTAAAATTGCTATTTATTTTTGTACTAATATATCGAGGAGCACCGGATTCAGGAGAACGTAATGAACCAAATTGTCCTATTTCATCAAGTAGAGGAAGTGAATTCTTAAATGATTGTGCCATTCCTACAATAGCAGCATTTAGTGAACTATTATGAGTAACAATTTTTGCTTTTTTACCTACTATAAAATTATGATACTTATCTACTGTTATATCTAGAAATTTTTTAGGTTCCGACAAAACATTTCTCTTTATAGATTTAATTTTCATATATATTATTTTTTATGAATTTTTTACAAATTTCTAAATTAGTATTCGGATCTTCATTACTCCATATTTCAATAAGAGAAAATCCTTTTTGAATAGCTTTTTTATTTTTAATATTAGTATTATGTAGATTTATTTTTGCGGTTTCTCCGGTGAAAGGATGTCTCCATTCGTTTACATTCTCGTCATTCGGATTTGCATGAAAGGATGTTCCATGAAATTCAATAATAATTTTCTTACTCCTTATACAAAAATCATAAAAGTATATTTTCTTATTGGTTTGTATGAAGTATTCTCTTTTACCATCGACACCTAAATAAATATCATCATAATCAATTCCTTCAGATAAACACCATCTAATCAAAGGTTCAAATATTATTAAGGATTCTTTAGAAGCTTTACCGATTGCATGTAATCTAGGATCATAGCCTAATTCGTCTATAAAATTTTGATGGGCGGCTTTCCAATTCTCTTTATACAAATTAGGATTTTTTCTTAACGTTTCTTTTAAAGTTTTAGACTTTCTTATTTTAATCAATTCTGATTTAGAAGGATTATCTACTCCATAATTTCTATTCCAAGTTTCTTTTAACTTATTTTTAATTGAATCTCGTTGGAAAACGTTTGAGATTCCTTCTTCTTCTAAGAGTCTACTTTGCCATTCCTTTCTAGATCGAGATTCTCTAGAAAAATTATGAGGTTCTCCATAATTTTTTATGGCTGTTTTCTCTTTCATATTTTTAGAACACTCTTTAGAGCAAGTTTTATTTTGATGATGTTTAAACTCTTTCCCACAACCGCCACATTTTTTGATTTTTCTACAGTCTTTACAAAAATTAAGATATTTTTCAGGTTCAGATTCAATTAATTTCTTAGAAACGCCATTGTTTGTATATTCGATAGAACATTTCGTACATTTAATGATCATATTGTTTTATTTTATATATTCAAACAATGGTAACCTTTTTATCAACATGGTGATAAAATTTCACTTTTTAGAAATTAATTATATCATCGGTTTCTCTAATATCTTTTGCTTCAATCCAACCTCTTTGAGTTAGAAATGGGTGATTTCCCGTACATTTAAAAATAGAACCATCTTCCATTTCTAATTCATACTCTTCTGTTGTTATATTACCAACTCTAGGTGAATGTCCGATTGCTTCAACAAATTTTTTGTTTCCTTCGTCATAAGCCAATACTTTCATTTCCTTTTCTGGATATTTCTCGAACCATTCTCCGATAGTTATATAACTTCCGTCGGTTAACATTATCTCTGTATCTGGATCTAGACAATCACCGTGATGATAATGTGCATCAGAAGCAATTCTACCTCCTAGTTGAAATACCTTAATAGGTTTTTCAGAACCACTCTTCCAAACCTTATTTGCAATATGAATAATCTTTCTTTGTGTTGGTTTGAATCCATCGATTACAGAAGGTATAGCTCGATTTTCGATAGTATACATTCCATAAGCTGCATATTCGTCATTCAAATACTCAGTTACTGATTTTTCTAGTGATTCCTTAATTGATTTTTCGTTTATCATTTTTTATTATTTGCTTAATAATTTAACTTTTCTAGGAGCTGAATCTCCACCGAACCAGGCTTTAAGAGATTCTCGGTAGAATTTATCATTTTTTATTTTAATCAGCCTTGGATTTTTAATAATTTCTTCGTATTCATAATCTTCAAGTGATGCAAGTCCTTTTTTGTATTCAATATCCCATTGTTTGATATTTCCTATTTTAGATTCCCATGTGTTATATTCGTCATTCGAATAGAAGTAGAGAATTTCTTTTCCTTTCTTAGCAACAACTAGAGGAGTAAGTACTTTGTATATTCTATCTTGATCGAATAACTCCGGCCAAAACTTATCTAGGAAATTGATTAGAAGTGAAGCGATAGCATCACCATCGGGATCAGCATCTGTGTATATAAGTAGCTTTCCATATCGAAGATCAGATGGTTCTTCACCTAAACGAAGTCCCATAGATCCCATAAGGTGAACAACTTCTTCAGATCCAATGATTTGACTATTTTTAAGTTCCGATACATTTAAGAATTTACCTTTAAGAGGGAAAGCACCAAATGTTTGTGCATCTCTAAATTTTCGAACAGCTGAAAGAGCAGACATTCCTTCGAAGATTCCTAATGTACATTTTTCTCTTTCCGTACGAGACTTAGCATCTATTAACTTAAGAATTTTAGCCGAAGAAAGATTTTTATTTAGCTTTCTTAATTGAGCACGTTCTTCAGCTTCCTTTTTACGTTCGATCCAATCAAGAATAGAAGCAACTAATTCAGAAGCAAATACTTGCTTAACGAGCTTTTCTGTAACTTGATGAGTTGAACCGAAATCTTTAGGTTCTGTGATTAATTTTTCTTTTGTTTGTGATGAGAATGCAGGATTGATGATAGTTGAATTAACAAATAACATCATATGATTTCTAATATCATTTGGTCGAATATCTACCTTATGTTTTTTCCAAATCATTTGTCGTAATTTATCGACTATTTGACCTTGAATAAAATTAACGTGAGTTCCTGCATCTTTCGTTTCTACTGAATTGACGTATGAAATAGTTTGATATCCATTTGGAGAAGGAGCAATTGCTATTTCCCAATTTTCGGATCTTTCATAAATGGATCCTTCAGTATAAAGATCAGCATATTCTTTGAAAGTTCTGAATTTGAATTTTTCTTTATTGAAAGTAACTCGAAGTCCTGTGTTACAGGCAGATATGTCTACTACTCTTTTACGAAGCATTCTAATGTGTGTTTCGTTAATTTCAGTCATTCCAAATCGACTTAAATCAGGAGTGTATGTGATTTGTGTATATTTTTTATCTGAGGTCTTGATCTTAGGTTCAGATTTCTTAGACATGTTATTTTCAAAAACCTGATCAAATTCATTTTTACCATCAGAAGTTTGAATTCTAAATTTATTCGAAAAGATATTAGTAAGCGTAGATCCAACACCATTTGTTCCTGCACCTTGACGTGATTCGTCGTCGTTAAAATTTGAACCAGCACGAAGATTCGAAAATATCATTTCTGGAACATACATTCCTACTTCAGGATGCATTACAACAGGAATTCCACCATTATCCCAAATCTGTATTTCACCCTTATTTGATATATTAACTTGAATATGATTTAGATTTTCATTACGTTTAGATTCATCAATTGAATTAGATATAATTTCATCAAAGAGCTTAAGAAATCCAGGATTGAATTCTACATCTTCTTTTACGAATCTACCTTCTTCGTTTTGTAACCATTCACTCGATTGATGTGGTTTAGTTGAACCAATATACATTCCCGGTCTTTTAAGAACATGTTCTATTTCGTCAAGTAATTGGTATTTTTTACTAATATCTAGTGTACTCATTAAAATGATTTTTATTTAATATGAAAAGAATATGAAAGGGATTTTAGAGGTTTTCTTCGATAGGTCCCTTGATTGCAAATGTTTTGATTATTTAATTATAAAGTAAATATAATCATAATTCTCGAAGAAAAAAAATGAATTGACAAAAACTTATTAACAATTTACATAAATTCTCGGATCTTCCAACAAATGCGATTAACGTCATTAATAGTTACTCCGTCATGACAAGGTAAACAAATAATTCTTCTTGAAATATCTTCGGATATCGGACAATCATAATGCTGTGTATAGATTTTGAATTCATTAACAGATGGATAAAAATATCTACGAGCTATAACATTTATAGTTTCTAGCTCTTCCATTATACGAAGAACTTTCTCTTCAGTTGGAAGAATGATAGGGAAGTAGGAATAATTATAAGAATCTGGGATTATTTTCTGATATCTAATCGGAAGTCCATTAAGTAAATTTTTGTAATTTGATTGTAAATAAAATCGATGAAATTGAGTTTTATCCATCATTTTAAGATTTGCTAAGCCGATACAAGCAGAAATTTCATGCATTTTACCGTTAGTTCCTTCATGTACAATATCCTTCTTTTCATCATGACCGAAGAATCTTAGTCTTTTTATTCTTTTAGCAAGATCCGGATTTGATGTTATAATAGAACCTCCTTCTCCACAATTGTATAATTTCGTTGCGTGATATGAATGAGTTGAAACGTCACCCCATTGAGAAAGATCTTTACCGTCGATTTTAACATTAACAGAATGTGCTCCATCATAAATAACTTTTAGACTATTTGATTTCGCTATTTTTTCTATAGCTTGTACATCACATGGATTAGAAAAAACATGAACTGCAAGAATTGCTGATATAACATCCGATCCATAAGGTAAGAATTGAGGACTTATTCTTTCTTTTTTAAGAAGTTCTTCTATCTTTTTTGGATCTATATTAAGTGTTTCTGGATCAATATCGACAAATATAGGTTCGTATTGTTGCCATAGAATAGAAGAAGCGGTAGCTATCCATGTGAATGGAGTAGTTATAATTCTAGATCCTTTTGGAAGTTCAAGAGCTCTAATAGCTATTTCAAGAGCAACGGTTCCATTAGTTACTAGGGAAATGTGAGGAATGTCCCATTTCTCTTTTAATCTTCTCTCTAATTCTTGAACTTTAGGTCCATTATGAGTTAGTATTCCGGATTCCCATACCTCTTTTGCTAAGGCGGCGAATTCTTCGAAATTAGTTAAGGATGGTTCTGAAACCAGTAGATTTTGCATATGATTGCCAATTTGATTGTTTAATAATTTCTGAAAAATGCGAATTATCTCCTTCGTCTATTCTTCTTTTGAAATCAATAATAAGTTCTCTGAAATGATCAGCTTTAAATTCCTTTGTTTCTATAATTTTGCCGAACATATCAGTTTTTTCAACAGTTACATTTTCATCAGCTTTAGGGGTAAAGATTTTTCTAGATTTAATTTTCCCTTTAGTTCCTATAATTTCTAAATCACATCTATAAGGTGTCTCGAAAGACCAAGTTAAAAAAGCCGAAGTTCCTTTATCATCAAGGAAATAAACATTTCCTGATGTATCAATTTCTAATTCCGAAGAAAACCTATAAGATCCTGAAATTTCACCTAGATTGATTTTGCTCATAATTAGAGAAGCTGCTTTAATAGGATATCCACCGGCATCTAATAAAGCCCCACCTCCTAGATCCTTATTATATCGAAAATCCGTTGATGCATCCCTAGGTGGAAATTCAAATCCAGATTTGATCGATATAATATCACCAAGATCTTTAAGAGATTTCATGATATATTTCCATTGTGGGTGAAATTGAAATCCGTAATTTTCTTGAACGATAACACCAAATTGTTTAGCGTCTCTTATAATAGATTCTGTATGATTTGATGAAATTGTTAATGATTTTTCACAAAGAACATTTATTCCACGTCTAATAAATTCAGTCATTGGTTCATAATGTTCCGATGGTGGAGAAGAGATATAAACAGCATCTAATCCAATAAACAAATCTTCGGGATTATTTGTGTATTGTGGTATATCAAATTCCTTAGCGTATTCTTTAGCTTTCTCTTTAGATCTACTACAAACAATAGTTATATCGATTCCAGGAATTGATTTCATTGCAGGAATCATTCTTCTTCTTGCTATATCTGAGCAATTTAGTATTCCTATTTTCATAGAGGTAATGATGAAATTATTGATCGAGTTTGTATATTCACGTAATTGTTATATTGTAAGAATGTTTTGATTTGATGCACAGTCATCCAAATGTAATTAGGATTTTCTACAATTTCTTCATCAGTAACATCTATAATGATGTTACGATTTTGTTCTTTATAGAAACGGCCACCTTCTTCCGATTGCATTATATCTAAAACAACTTTACTCGTTTTAATTAATTTTTTATATGTATCATAAAATGGACCGGTTTTGAGGTTTTCCCCTGAAGTTTGAATTGTTGGTGCCATCTCAACACCATCGAATGATCCAATCTCATCTTTAAGTTGAACTAATAAATAGAAAACTTCATCTACATTTTTGGCAAAGAAGCAACAAACACCTTCTTCTTTAGGTCGGATCATAGGTTGATTCCATTCAGAAGATTCTCGATTTTCGATATAAATGTTATAACCGACTACATCGAAGTATTTGTCGTCGATATGCTTAATTATTCCTCCTTCATATTTCCATTGTTCGCATTCTTCAAGAGGAATTTTCTTACGTTCAAATTCTCTTCGGAACTTAAATTCCGTAATCATAGAAAGAATTTCAGGATGAGATTTATCATAAACATCTCTACGAATCATAGACGAAAGCCAAGGTGAAGGTTTAACATTATCACCTAAGAAGAAAGCAAGTTCGTAATTTTCAAAATCAAAAGATCCAAAGTGAATACAACTTATAACTGTTCTACTATCCATATTAACAGTATTTGGATATTTAGTCATAGAAACGATATCTCCAAGAGTTAACCAAATATAATCATCTAGTTGATCGATCGGATGTTCTGTTTCTATAATTATATTTCTATTACGTTTACGATAGAAACGACTACCTTGTTCGGATTGTAATTGATCTACAAGTATATTTGATTTTTGATCTAGAAAATGTTCAACATAAGGTGTTAATGATCCTCCATGTACCTTTGTGAAATTAGATTTCGTTGATTGTACCGTAGGAGATAACTGAACTATATTAATGTTACCAGGTTCTATTTTAGCTTGAACTAGAAATTTTAGAACACCATCAATCTCTTTTGTTATGAATCCAAGTATGCCTATTTCAGGCTGATTTATAATAGGTTGATCCCATGAAAAATCATCTAATTGAGATTTGATAAATTTGATTTGAAAGAATTTACCTGAATCATGAGATATTTGTTTATCGTCGAAAGTCCAACCTTTAAGTTTTTTAAGATCAATTTTTCGAATTTTATAGGTAACAGTGTTTCTTCTCTTTACTATCCATTTAAGAATATCTCCATCACTAATAGACCTTGTATGGAGAGATTTAAGAAATCTTAGTCCTTGTCTTGGCTTCATTACTCTTATTGTTTTATCTTGAAGTGGATATCAGTTAACTCTATTTCCTTTTAACTAAACAACCATTAATGGTTATATGAACTCTTGATGGAGTGAGTTTCAAATTTGAAATTTTATTAAAAAACAAAACCTCAGATGATAGCGAATCTCTGAGGTTTCTATTGCCGTAGCAATAATCGGTCCTAAGTCCAATTTTATTCTATTACGTCGATTACAGAATCTTCGCTGTTTTCGTAATCTACATCAAAACCGGAAGAATCTCCTAGATCAATAAAACGATCAAATTCTTTTCGACTTAAGATGTAATACTCATCCCCTTTTATTGTTTTGAAATCTAATTGTCTAGAAAATCTAGAATTGAGTAATTGATCTAGCTTTTCGTTATCAACAGAAAAAATTACTTCTTTTGAGTTTTCATTTAAGAATTCTTCAAATGTATGTAAATTCTTCATAAAATTATGCTTTATCTTTAACCATCTGAAGTCGTTCTTTAGCTTTAAGAACCATAGTTTTTGCATTAACTAAATCAATCTGAGCTTTATAAACATCGGCCTTTTCGGGATTAGATTTAATCATTTCTGTGTATTTTTGTAATTGCTCTTTTAATTTCAGTTCTGCCGTAGCTTGAATTTCTTGTGGTTTTCTTCTAGGTGCTGCTTCAAATAGCAATGCGTCTATTTCCTCGTTTACGAGATCCATATTTGATTCGCTATATGTCTCTAAAAGGAATTTTTCAAATGAATTAATTTTTTCCATTATGTTTTGTTTTTTATATTTATCTCTCATTATATGCATAAATAAAAAGGCGTACTTTCGCACTCCTTATGTTTATAGATCTCTAATTTTCCCGAGACCGAGGCTATGTTATTATACGATGTTTTCTTCCCACCAATCACACCTCCAAGCAATACCAGCCATTTCAAGTTTCTCACCACCTCCGTAGTCAAGACCGAATTCGGGAAGGTCGGCTTTAGGTATACAATCATGGAATGTTCTTTGCCAGAAAATATCACCTTTTCTATTGAAGTTAGTAACGATGATTGTACCGACGTAATCTTTTTTAAGTCCTTGTTCACCAGTCAAAGGATTCCAAACAACTCTCCACCAATCACGTAGAGTTTTGTAGATATACAACTCATTCGCGTCATTTAAGTTAACTGAAAAATCAACCGTTAAATCTACAGTTGTTCCAGTAGGAACACCTGATGCATATGTACGAGTAGCCCATTTGTATTTTTGTTCAACAACTTCTGAACCTTTGTCTTGAACTAACCCACCTATTTTATTAACGTGCTCAATAAGTAATTCACCGCCAGAAATAGAAGCTGGAGGAAGTATCGTAACCTCGAAAAGGTTTTGATACATTGGTTCGTAATACTTAGTAGACGCCTTGCTGTTTAAGAAATGTGATAAACCTGCCATTTTATTTTTTATTTATTTTTAACGATTACTGACCAAATTAAACCGGTAAGTGTAATAGCTCCACCGATAATTTCAGTTACTGTAGTTTCGTCAATTAAACCTTTAGTGATTAATATACCACCAATAAAAGTTAACGAGTGTCTGACAATACCTAGGATTTGTTCTTTAGTTAGTTTCATGTTTTGTTGTTTTTTTTATTTATCTAAAGTCATTCGGGAGATCCGAAGATCTCCCTTTGACTATTAAATGAAGTTACCAGTTGCGATAGATCCTGTTTTAAGAATTGTAGTTCTATGAATTAAGATTCCCATACCTCTTACTGGTTCAATGTAAGTATCAAGTATACCGATATTAGAATCGATAATCTCAGGTGTATTATTTGAACTATCCATAATGTTTTGGAAGTCATAAACTCCACCATCTGAAAGAATTCCTGTTAAGAAGTTGTCTGCTAAAGTTTTAATTTCTAAACGATTTTGTGCAGTATTAAACTCCCAACGATAATTCTTAAGAATAGCTTCGATACCATCTTGAATGTATATTAATAACTCTCTAACATGAATTTGTGAAAGAGCAGATTTAACAGTTTGTTGACCAGTTTGATTAGAGTTAATTACTAATCCGAAACCTCTTTTGTTTAAGATTGAGTTATAACCAAATGGTTCAATTGCATCAAGATCTGTTCGATCGAATGCATATTCAACTCCAACAACTCCAGTTCCTGTTACAACTCCTCTACGAGGTCCTGCAACGATTGAATAAGGAAGAGCTAAATTATATTTGTCGATGTATAAGTTAGATACGTAAGCTGCAGGTGGAACATTGAAAGTTCTACCATTTTCACGAATAGTCATATAAGGACCATAATAAGCGGCATAGTTAGATCCATCAGCAATACCAGGTAATGAAAACACATTAGATGGATTAAGATCTAAGTTACCTCCAGTAGCAATATAAGTTGGATCGAAATTAGATGTAGAATTAAATTTGAATAGAGGATTTGTACTATCTCTAAATTGTTTAATTGATGGCATATTTAAGATTGCAAGTGAAGATTGTTGAGCTTTTGAAATTTTAGACAATCTAATTTTCGATGCAGGCTCAATTCCTCCTTCGAATGAATCGACGATATAACGATAAGTAATAACTTCTCGGTCAATTAATGCATCATAAATTCCGGAATCTGTAAGTACATCTAATATCTCGTTTTGACGAGTTAATGTACCATTAGGTAACATGGCAGATGTAACTGTATAACCACTTAAAGTAGAGAATCTGTAATGAGAAATGAAATCAGTAACTGTTTTATATCTTTCAATCTCCCAAACACCACCACCAGTATTAATGTATATAGGTTCGTTAGTTGTAACTTTGATCTTACCATAATTAGCATTTGTAGGATCTGATATTTGTGAAACTGAAATGATTTTAGTCAAACGAGATTCTCCTGTAACAGGACTTGTAATAGTAGGGGTAGCAGTTCCACCAAAGTTCATTACTAGGTATTGACCCTTTTTGATTTTCCCTGTATAACCATCTAATCCTAAAGGTCCACTTGCTGTATTATCTAACCAAACATAAGTTGTAGGATTATTAGGTGTAAGTGTTTGATCTACCTCTAAAGATTCGTTGATTGTTCCAATTAATGAATTGATATGATAATCAGATTGAATAGCTATTGCAGTAGAACCTGTAAGATCTTGATCAGTGAAAGCATCAATTTTTAAGTAATTAATATCATGTGAAAGAATAGGAGCAGTAGCACCAAATACATTGTATGTAGTACATGTTGCACCTATAACGGTTGAAGCGAAATCATTTTCAGTTAATCTAGTAAATTCAGCATAAGCATAAGAAGTAGGCGCAGTACCACCAGTAAGACCGATTCTATCTCCATCTACTATTAAACCATTAAGATTATCTTGATAAAGATCAGAATTAACAAATGCAAATACATCAGCACCATCTCCGAATTTTTGATTAGTGTTCTTAATTATTCCTAAATTAGCTGTTGTTCCTGAACTAGCAGTAACACCAGCAGAAAGAATTTTTAACCAACTGATTGTTCCACTAGTAGGTCCTGTGATTCCAGTTCCTACGAATCTATTAATTTGTAGAGTTAAAGTATCAGCAGTCGAGCTATAAGTCTCAGAAGATACTCTTGCATAGTTAACTGTAGACGAACCAACGTTAGTTCCGTTAATAGCAGCTTGAATAAAAGTTTGATCAGTAGCGACATCTGTTCTAAATGTTGAGAATGCAGCAGCAGAAGCAAAAGCAGAAGTAAAAGCTCCTGAAGTTACAGCAGCAGCCGAAGGACCATAAATTGTAAGAGTATCAAAGGTTGTTCCAGAAACATAAGCAGTAGATCCTACAGCAGCAGTGGATCCACTTAATAAAGCATTAGCAGTTAATCCACCAGTTGCAGCAATTACTAAAGAGAAAGCTCCAGTAGATCCGGCATAATCATATTCATCAATAATTGGACCGTAATAAGAAAGGAAATCTAAAGTTGTAGGTTCTTCTGATTCTATACCATGACCAACTAAATCAATAAATTTACCTGAAATATCTTCGGGTTGATCGTCTAATAGATCATTATCAAATCCTAAAAGAAGACCTGTTTTATTAGTTTCAAGATTAACTAAATCCTCAATATAAAGATTAGCTCCATTTTTATCTTGGAATTCTGGAATTAATGATCCCGTATAAACACTAAGAACATTAACACTAGGTAGTGCTAAGAAAGAATCTAAACCATCTCTTACAAATCCATAAGCATCTGTATAAGTATATTTAAGTCCTGTAGTATCGAAATAAGGACCATAAATTGGATCAATTGATAAAGAAGTGTAATCCGAGAAATCTCCTTCTACTACAATTAGATCAACTAAATAATCACTAATATAATCATTTTCATTTATGAATTCTGGGACTTGTCCTACAGAGAACCAATCTTTTGCAAGGATATCGAATCCTAGAATATCAGATTTTTTTGTAACTACGGATATAGTTTTTCTTCCTACGTTTGCAAAATTAAGTAATCTTGTTGCAGCAGTAGATTGATTGATATTAGCGTAATCAACTAATGCATTAGGATCAGTAAACCAGAATTTATCTGTATTAAAGAAAGAAGAAACCGGTGCGGCAGTAGCTCCTGAATTATACATCGTTGTAGATGTAGAAATCGATTGGAATTGACTAGTGTCTGAATCTGTTAGGTTAAGTAGATTAAGTACTATAACAGGACCTCTCGTTAAACAAGTAAGTACTGTTCTATGAAAGAAAGAACCTTTTCTCTCGAGTGTTGTATCAATTTCTCCAAAGATTGTCGTAAAGAACACTGAATCTTGAATAAAAACAGGAGTATTAAAAGGTCCTTTTTTTGAGAATCCAATGATAAGACGAATAGTCTCCGCCGGGATATTGATAATTTGGCTCTTATCAAATTCTAAGCGATAAACACCAGAAGATTTGAATTGTTGTAAACTTGGTGATAGTGCCATTTGTTATACTATTTTTTTATGGTATATATCTCAACTCATATTGAAATGTTTTATATGAAATCATACATAGAATCTTGTTCTTTGTCATCAAAATAAAGAATACCATCCATTTCTTTCTG
>Ga0247837_1003063_pt1 | contig 30106 bp, 21 predicted proteins | sample LaCtaG_2_FD_187115 | JGI IMG/M metagenome (GOLD analysis project Ga0247837, IMG submission 187115) | Freshwater microbial communities from meromictic Lake La Cruz, Castile-La Mancha, Spain - LaCruzMarch2015_14.5m | ecosystem: Environmental > Aquatic > Freshwater > Lake | place: Spain: Castile-La...
GAGGTGGTAATGCTCAGGAAGCACCTACTTTCAGGGCCGCCCATCTGCCCTAAGGATATGGAAGGGATGGAGGAGACCGGGGAGTGGGAAGATCTCTAGGATATTGGCGCTTACCCTTTATTATTAAAGGAATAAGCAACATTTAGATCCAATTACTATGGCACCTCTTCCAAGATTGATTAAGGCGGTTAGCAAGATACCCGGGATAGGCTTGCCTGTAATCGCAGAGACTAGGTTGGGGTGGAAGTCATCTCTGTTAAGTGGTAGAGAAGGAAATGATCTTGTGACCCTTTATACGGGAAAATCCACTAATGGCGGTGAGTTACTTATTAGTGAAAGCCAGTTCTCAGAAAATCCTAGTTTTAAGAATATTGGCCAACTAGTTAACGCCAACACTCTTAAACTGGGTTACCCCCTTTACTACATAAAAGAAGCTTTGGGCTTGAAAGTTGTCCCATTACATATTGCGTACCCACTTCTATATAGAAGTGCCAGCATTATTTTGGAGGCTGAGCGATTACATATCAAAAATGCAGTTTTGATTTTAGAAGCCCATGAATTAACCCCAGTGATTTCAAGTGCATATCATGATTTTGCCGATCTTCTATCTGCAAATAATCAAATTAATTGCATTCATCATAGTAATTTGCCTGGCAGAGCTAATTTTTATTTTGGCCTGTTCGATACTAAACAAAATCAATTACATTAAGCAAACAACTAAGACCTATATATGAGCAAAGAGTTACTCCTCTACACGGCAGCCTCCAATTTTGAATCCGCAAGGCAGGTAAGCATACTGCCAGAAGGGCACAAAGCAAGGAACCTCCACGGCCATAGTTTTCTTGCTAAGGTGCGGTGTGATTTGCCCTCCGATTGGGGGAGTTTCAAGGGCGCAGAAGTTGGTGAGCTTTTAGCTAAATTAAAAAAGGCGATTGCGCCTCTTGACTATAGTGATCTTAATAAAACATTACACCAACCAACGGATGAAAACTTGGCCCGATGGATTCATAAGCAGATTGACGTTCCTGGTATTGAAAATGTTGGCCTGCAAAGTACTGAGTCGCAAGGTGTGGATTTAGATGTCAAGGGCCATGCCCATATTTGGCGTCGCTATCAATTTGAATCTGCGCATCAATTACCAAATGTGGTGCCAGGTCATAAGTGCGGTCGTATGCATGGCCATAGTTTTGAGGTAATTCTTCATGCAGATATCACTTTGGGTGGCAATGAAGCTATTGGAATTGACTATGACTACATTGATAAATTATGGCAGCCAATCCATGCAAAACTGGATCATACGTGTCTGAACGATGTTCCTGGACTTGAGAATCCAACTAGTGAATTAATTTCATCCTGGATTTGGGCGCAACTTAAGCCAAAGTTCCCTCAGTTGTCGTGGGTAACAGTTTATGAAACTGCCAGTTGTGGCGCTAATTTCGACGGTAGCCACTACCGCATTTGGAAAGAAATGAGTTTTGATAGCGCACTCCAACTAAAGAACGCGCCTGCTGGAGACCCAAGGAAGCAGATTCATGGCCATACGTATGTATTGAGACTCCATTTGCACGCGCCAATTGATAAGGTAATGGGATGGACGGTTGATTTTGGTGATGTTAAGGAAGTATTTGATCCAATTTTCAAGAGATTAGACCATCATCCCTTATATCAAATGGATCGACTTGACGACTGCGATGTTGCTTCTTTGCTTAGATGGATTAAGGCTGAGTCAATTATTGATCTACCTCAGTTAGATCGTGTTGACTTATATGAAACCAGAGGTTGTGGTGCGATTTTGTCATGGGGCCCATTGGGTCCGGCAATACCTATTTAATTTTAATTAGAAATCCATATGGATGCCAACAGCCTAATTGGAATTGTATTAATCAATAGAGAATTTGGCTATTGCAAAATCGTAGACCATGAAAATCAAAGGGTAAAAATTCATTTTTGTGGCACACAGCGAGAATCTTGGTATTCAAACTCAGTTCTTAGGACTGACTTCGAGTGGGCGCCAATAACGGTAGGCCTTCAATGCCGGGTTGAGAAAAGGGGCACTTGCACAATAATTTCGCCGAGCATCAAAGTCAATGAGTTATCTGGCGTTCATGAGTATCTCGTTGAATTTGATGACGAGTCTGGAGAAAGGTTACACGTTAGCGAGAGAGATTTGTGGCCTATACCCGATAGCTTGGTAGAGACGCCGAGGACACAAGTCTTGAGTCTCAAGCCTGAAGCATTTCATAGTTGGAGATGTAGGGAGTTGTTTCAGAGGGCCCTAATTAATCTTCAAAAAGAAACAAGCGGAATATACGCTCTCGCATCTAGCAGGATAGAGTTAATGCCGCATCAAGCTTTTGTAGTTGGCACGGTGGTTGATGATAATAGTTGGAGATATATTCTTGCTGATGAGGTGGGATTGGGCAAGACTATAGAGGCGGGAGTGATTGCCCACCAATTACTTGCGGAAAAGCCAGATGCGCGAATTTTAATACTTTGTCCTGGACCTCTCTCGCGCCAATGGTTGGTCGAAATGCATGTCTCTTTTGGCGGAAGAGATTTTCACCTCTTAGATTTACATAATCCAATCAATGTTGATCTAGAAAATTGGTCTCGTGTAATTTGTTCACTTAAGCTAGCTACGCGTGATTACATGAATAAGATTATTTCTACAAATTGGGACTTAATAATCATTGATGAAGCTCACCATTTGATTTGGAATCATGAACAATATGAGTTAGTGAAGAAATTATCAACCCAAATTCCCCGTATTCTTCTATTGAGCGCAGTGCCAGCAAGATCTCGAGAAAAAGAATTGCTAAGGTTGCTTCAGTTAGTAGAGCCAGAACGATATTCGGAGAATTCAGTAATAACTGAGAAGTTTTCCGAGTTGTATGCCATACAGGCATCTGTTGGCAGAAGAATAAGAATATTGTCTAGGTATTTAGAGCAGGGTATCACCGATGAAGAATCTTTAGAGATTATTCATGAGTCTGCAGATAAACTATTTTCCCTTGAAATTTTATGCGATGACACTGATTTGGTTGATGCTCAAACTAAGATTAAAGAGATACATGATTACCAGGAAATTACTATTAGATATCAAAACTTAATCGATGATGTAATAGCGCGTTACCGAATTAATAGGAGGATCTTAAAAAATCGACGTGCTCATTTAATTGATAACTCTTTTATGATCAAGGTACCTAGGTTATTTGATATTTTTACCTATGAGCCTAGTCCGCTTGAGTTGCAGGTTACAAATTTGACGGTTGATTTACTGCTATCAATTAAAGAGAATATTTCTGTTGAGTTGTTTCAGTGCATTGTTAAAATAACAATGCAATCACTATGTGACCCAGTTGCCTTATATGGACTAATGATTGCACTTAGTTTTGAAGAAGATGCCGTCGATCAAAGTGATATCTTTCTCGATTCAAATCTAATTTATGACTATGAGGATCGAGATGAAGTAATTGAAATCCTGGCATCTAAATTAGGGTGTCATATTGACCGTGATATTTTAAAGCGGTTAATAGAATTGCTAAAGTTATCGATTGACACAGAATCATCACCTAGATTAAACAAGTTAATTGATGTTGTAAAAAGCCAGGATGGATTTAAGTCAAAAAAGCAGATAATCTTTGCTGGAACTTATGGTACTGCTGAATATATTTCTTATGAGCTAATTAAATTATTTGGAAAAAATGCAATTGCAACATTTACCCATGATTTATCTGATGATGAAAAAGAGCAAGAAGTTACAAAATTTAGACGAAATAGCGATTGTTTTTTATTAATATCAGATGAGTCAGGTGGAGAGGGTAGAAACTTTCAATTTGCTGACCAGATAATTCATTATGACCTTCCCTGGTCGGTAGCAGCTGTCGAGCAGAGAATTGGGCGCCTAGATCGAATTGGACGTTCTAGTTCAGTTAAATCAATTGTTATAGTTCCTGATGCTTCGATGGAACGTGATTGGTTTTCTTGCCTTGAGCTTGGTTTTTCAGTTTTTACTGAGTCTATAAGTGGCCTTGAGTTCATGCTTAGAGAAACCGAAAAAAATATTATTTGCTCCCTATTTGGACGCGATTCCACTCCTCTTGAAGAGTTGATTCAATTAATAAAAGGTGATTGTGATCGAGAGAGGTCTTCAGATGATGCTGACGCATTGACCGATGCAACCTCATTTAAAAAAACTAGTCATTATTTAAAGGCTTTGAGCGCTAGTTCAGATCTTCAATTAGAAGATTCCTTCCCAAATTTTTTTAGAATGATTTCCAGGCCAGAATCTGCCAAAAAAGTTACTGACAGGAAAGACCTTAATCTCAAAATCTGGAGATTTAAGCCTGGCGACGTATCTCAATTTAAGTTGGTTGGACTTGAAAAGTTGGGTGATAAAGAACTACATGAGCGATATGGAACATTTTCTCGCTCTGTTGCTAGAGATCGCCCTGACCTTGAGTTTTTTTCTATCGGTCATCCACTTATTGATTCAGTTTCCTCATTAACAACACAAATAGCAAGAGGCCGTACTTTTGCTGTCAAAATTAAATCTAGTGTCCTCATAAATACTGGCCATTATTTTCTTGTCAAGTGGAAATTTACTTCACAGATAGATGAACAGTTTGATAAGACAAATAAAGTAGATAGATTACTTTCCCTAAGAAATGTGTTTACTATTTTTGATATTAATTCAGAAGAACAAATACCTGAAATAGTAGGCGATGAAATGTATAGGGCTATTCACTCTAACCTGGGGGTTGAAAATCTTAATCCCGAGGTAATAATCAATGAGTTGGGACAGTTAACAGAAGAATGGGGCCTATCAGTTTCTGAGTTGTTAATGAAGAGCGAATGCTCTGCACAAGTTCTCTATGAAAGCAAGTATAAAACTTTAGACGATCATTTGATTCTTGAATTTAGGGATTCGATAAAGAAATTGTCCTTTTCAATCCTTGAGGATCAAGAGCAACTTGCAAGTCAATTAGACTCATACATTACATCCTTGGCAAATATATCGCCAATGATCGATTCTATTGGGATCATTGTTGTGAGAAAGGCTTAAATCGCGTGAGTCCTTTGATGCTCTTAGAGGAATTATTGGCAACTGGCATTATGCCAACATTTCCAGATGATTCCATGCCAAGTGATTCAACCTGGACAATCGAGCATGTTATTAAGCGTCTCAAACATTCGCTGATCTCAAATACATTTTCATTGGATCAGGCCGTCCTACTTAGGCAATGCCTTCGTTTAATCCCGAATACCCAGAAAATAATCACACCTTATATTCATGATTCAATAAAAGATTTTTTGCCAAAAGTTGGGATTGTTCATGACTTAAGTGGCTTAGTTACAGCCATACCATTTACTCCAGACTGGTTGGATGAGTATCCCTGCCCAGTTGTCGACGTAGTTCCCGAAAGCCAATTAATAACCTCATCTGAGGCCATACCTTCTGAACCCTGGCTTGTAAGAGGTTTGGGTAGAACAAGTTGGCGATCTCAGGCGCAAAAAGAACTCGCATGGTTAGCTCTTAATGCTGTGCCCAATTCAACAGTTTTGATTGGATTGCCAACGGGTGCAGGTAAGAGTCTCATTTTTCAAGCTTGCTCTTATTTTGAGAATGGGATGACAATTATCGTTGTTCCCACAGTTGCGTTAGCAATTGATCAGTTGGCATCAGTTTTAAATATGCCATTTTCAGAATCTGTTAATCCTAGGCTTTATTCATCTGACGAAGATTCGCAAAGCGTGCTTGATGAGGTTAAAAATAATACGTGTAGGATGCTTATTACTTCTCCAGAAGCAATAGTATCCGGTAGATTGCGGCCAATTATTGAGAATAAGATTGTAGAGGGTTGGCTTCATAGGTTGGTGATTGATGAGGCGCATATCATTGAATCTTGGGGTGCAAGTTTTCGTATAGAATTTCAACTACTAGGGTCACTTATACGAAATTGGCGAAAAAGATCTCCGAATGGAATTCGGGTGCTTTTACTTTCGGCGACTTTTATGCCGGATACCCCTAAAGTTCTACGTAATTTGTTTGCCGACTCCTCGTCTAAGTGGGATGAATTTATTGTTCAACGCCTGCGTCCAGAGATACATTATTTTTCTACTAATGGTACGGTATCTCCATCTAATCAAACTAACTATCTAATCGAATCCTTGGCTAGATTGCCAAGACCTTTAATTTTTTATGTAACCGAAATAAATGATGCCGAGAAATGGTGTACAGAACTGCGATCAAGGGGTTACAGGCGAATAGAGTGTTTTCATGGAGATACAAAGCCTAACAAAAGGCAAGAAATTATGTCTAAGTGGAGAGATAATCAACTTGACATAATTATTGCTACGTCTGCATTTGGATTGGGTGTTGATAAGTCAGATGTAAGGGCAGTTCTTCATGCTTGTTACCCAGAAAATATCGATCGCTTCTATCAAGAGGTTGGTAGAGGTGGTCGTGATGGTGCGGCAAGCATTTCATTATTGATCCCTACTGATAGAGATAGGCACGTTGGCTCAAATATGGGTCCAGTTTTGCTAACTGACCCCGTTAAAATTTTAGGTCGTTGGGATGCGATGTGGTCAGGCAAAAAATTAATGGAAGACAATGCAGATGTTTATAAAATTCCCTTACAAGTAGGCGCAGGCTATAGGATTGGGAGTGGCTTCAATCAAGATGAGGCGCCATGGAATAAAAGATTGCTTTTGCTAATGGAACGGTCAGGCCTAATAAGGATTGAGGGCATGATCAGGGAGATGAATATTGAATCATTTGAGTCTGTTGAATGGGCTTTGATATTGCCAATTAAGTCTACTCTTGAGTTGCAGTCGAGCTTAGACAAACTTCTGGAAGGCCCAAGATCGCAAGAGTTAAAGTTAATCAAGAGATCAACAAGTTTACTGAATAAATTTTTAAATAGAGAAGCTCCCGCTTGCCGCATTTTTAGAGAGCATTATGGAAAAAATACATATCTAGCATGTGGTTCATGTATTTTATGTCGATCAGGAACAAGTATTCCAAGTAGACCATCGAATCTTACCTTTACCTCAGGTGCTCATCAATCATCACCTAAGGTCGATATTATTGACGCCGGAAATTTATCTGATGCACATGTTCGAGGAAAAATTATGCAGGCACTTAGGGTGGTTCTGAGATCAAAATGTGTGCAACGTATCGTTACCCCAATCGAATCTTGGAATAGCACATATGAGTTGATTTCTAGGGTTGACGATGGATCCGGCGTTTTATATCGCATTGATGTTGCTTCAAAAGCAAATGCAAAATTAGTTCATGAAAATGAAAATGTGATAATTTTTCATTTTTCCAACGACGAAGAAAAAATCTTAGAAAAATACAATTACCAAGGAAGACGGGTTTCTCATTGGTATCTTGGTAATCAATTACATGGAGATTGGCCTTATATGCACGAATTTAATTCCAGACTATTTATTGGCAATGATGCAATTGATCGTTGGTTAGCGGTTATTGGGAGTTAACTATTATGTTTACCGATAATCCAACCATACCTGCTCAATTGGAAAGTCTATTGGATGTTGTTGAGTTAATGAAGGATAGGGTCCTTGATAAGGATTCTCTTCGATCCTTAATACAGCCCAAGGGCTTGCCTGGAATTTCAGAGACAAGCAAGCAGGTTAATGCACATATTAGTGCGGCGCAAGATTTACAGTTAATTATGTATGATGAAAATCAAAATATAAGACCTAATTATCCCGGTAATAAAAAGATAAGCTCTAGAGAAAGGATTATTGCGGCCTTTGACAAAATTGCTCTAGGAAATGCAGATACTGAATTCTGGGCCGGAAGATTCTATGCTCATATTTTAATTAGCAACCAAGATTGGATAGAATCCGGTACTGAGGCCCAGGGTCGTTGGATAGCTAATTTTAATGATTCGCTGCCTGGAAATATTCCAAAGAATAATCCAATGAATCAATCAAAATACCAACCCTTAATAAGGTGGTATTTGTATGCTGGTATGGGATGGATTGACCCTGCGGAATCTTTTGTTCCTGATCCCACTAAGAGGTTGCTAAGGGTGTTACCAGATATTTTTGAGGAGCATAAAATTCTTGATCATGCTGAATTTATGTCAAGACTAGCAACAGTCTGCCCCGAATTAGATGGGGGTAATTTATTTAATGAGGTCACCGTTGGCAAGTATTCAATTAGCGATAGAACATGTACGAAGGCTGTTGCAATTGCTCTCAGAAATCTTCATGACCAAAAAATATTAAAACTTTCGTGTCCTTCAGATAACCTTGGATGGAGTTTAAAACTATCCGGTGACTTCGCAATTTCTGGTGAAGTATCTAATAGATTTGATTCTGTTGAGCTAATAAAGAAAAAATAAAAAAAGTATGAAAGTTATTAGTAAATCAAAATCTGTTGGTGATGCATGCTGGAATATTGCTTATGCAGAAAAAATGCTTTCACCTATTGCCCATGTTGGAGATTCATCTGCCGACTGGTTTATGGCAATACACTCACCGATTAAATGTAAAGATAATCTTGGATCAGTAACCGAGCAGGATATATTTTCTAAATTATTTGAAACGTCTAAGCCAGAAACACTTTATGTTATTAAAGGTGAATCAGGAACTGGCAAATCTCAGTTAATTAACTGGCTCAAACTGGCGTTTGATGATGCAAAATCAAATGGTTCGACACCTCCACATTTATCACCCAAGATTCGTGCAGTAATGATAAAACGAAGGTCTGGAAGTTTAAAAGATGCTCTAGAGCAGTTAGTCAGTCAACTCCCTGAGTATGAAAATTATTTAAGTGATATTCAATCTGCAATTCAACAGGTTTCTAGTGATTTAGCCCGTCGTACTTTGGCGTTTCAAATCTCAAATACTTTATATACAGAACAAGACAATAGACCGCGTAAATTAAAACTGCTGCACTCATTATTTAATGATAATGGTTATTTAGATTGGCTTTGTAGAGACGAAGGTGGTATTGCCAAAAATATTTCTAGACTAACTTCTGGAAGTGATCAAAAGGATAGAGAATCATTACCCCAATTTATTGCGGACGACTTTAAACTAGCTATAAACATAAAAAGTGGCGTTGACCAAAATCTGATAGAAGAACTCATTGACGACCCCTCTCTAAGAGAACTCGCAGCACAGGAGGTTAATAAGCATCTTCGCACCTCAATTACTGCCCTAACTGGTTTAAGAGGTCAAACACTTCATGATGTTTTTCGTAAAATTCGCGAGGGAATGAAAATTAATGGTGAAGATTTAGCACTCTTTATTGAAGATGTTTCAACACTCTCCGTGCTTGATGAGGAATTAGTTAATGTCCTTGAACCTCAAAATGATAATAAGTTATGTAATTTAATTAGTGTGTTAGGCATGACTACGCCCGCCTACAATCGCTTGCCGACAAATTTACAAGGGCGCATTGATAAAACTTACGAATTAACTAGCGATGGGATTATTGGCCTTCAGCAAGACGAGGAGTATACGGATAAATTCATTGCTCGGTATATGAATGCTCTTAGGGCTGACCCAAGCGAATTGGGAAGACTGGCGTTGGATGTTCGCCAGTATGGCGAGCAACAACGGTCTGCTTGTGAATCTTGTCAAATTAAGGAAAGTTGCTTTGAATCCTTTGGATCTGTGAAGTTAGGAGAAATTGAGGTTGGGCTAAATCCTTTCACTCCCGGAACCCCAACAAGATTACTTGAAGGGCTTAGCGAGCCATATGGTTTGAGGACTCCACGCATCCTTCTTTTAATGATCTTATTGCCTTTGCTTGAAGCAGTTCCCAAACATTTTAAAAATTATCCAGGCATAAATGTTGATGTGACTCCACGGCAACCTTCTGATCTTTTTAATGAGGAAAGTAAGTATTTATCGGGATGGTCTTCTGCTGATAAAAATAAAATTTCATTTTTTTCATATTACTGGACTGGTGAATCGTTACTAGTGAGATCTGTAGCAAAGTTAGCCAGTATCCTGCCTTGGTTTGGCTTGCAGAAATTTACCGCAGATATTAAAAAATCTGAGGAGAAAAAACCCGAGAGAACCTTGACATTAAAGCCCACGGTAGAAAGCCCCGTGATCCCCGAAACTCAAATACCAATTGCATTTACTAGGATGGTGGAGAGGCTAGATAGTTGGTACCAAAAAAATGAGAGTCTTCAGAGTGATAGTGACTTTAGAGAACTTATTGTCAAAGTTATCAAAGAATCAATTCCTCTGGAGGAATATCGAAATCCTTCAAGTCGAACCAGGCGCTTAACAACTTTAGGCACTGGAAATATTTATATTGAGGGAATGGTAGCTAAGCCCAGAAAATCACAGTTTATATTTAATAGGGATCAATCTACCTATGATCTTCTTCGTGCCCTTTTGGTTTTTGAACATTTGGGTAAAAGATCCTGGAATTTTAATGGTTCTGAATCACAAAGAACTATTTATGCAAATTGGCTCAGTGAGAATAGGGAGAGAATTGTATCTTCATACAATACTGAAAAATCTGATAAAAATGAGGCAGTCAAGATAGCTGTTATCTTTTTGGTGATGGCATATAGATTTAGCGAGAGGAAAAATCTTCCTTCAAATATTGCCTCATCTATAGAGCTCTTATTAAATTTTTCGCCAAAAAATTCGAAAATGTTAACCGTTGATGGTGATAGACTGCTAGCAGATATGGGTCAAAGAATTATTGAAATAAGAGAATTTTTGACATCAGAATTATCCGTGCCACAGGGTAATAGTGCATCAATTAATTATATTGATCCAACTAAGTTTATTGAGTACTTGCCAATGGCTAATCAAGCGCTAGAAATGCCAGATATAAAGGATGAAATATTTGAAGCAGATTTTCCCTTATTAAAGAAGCTATTAAAGTCAAGATGGTCGGATTTATCATCGATTTTAAGTGCTGAGCACGAGGAACTTAATAATAGAATAAGTTCAATTTGGAATATTCTCAGTTCATGGGGCGTTATAAATGAAAACTTAGATGCAGCTGTAAAGGAATTTTTTATCAGCTCTAAAGAGGTTGTCAAATCAACACTTAAAGCAGGTCACAGTCTAGGTGACATACCCCTGCAAAATAAGTTAAATGAACTATCAGATTCTAAAATTGACACTTATGTAAATGTTATTGCTTGTGTAAAAATGGTATCTGATTCCACTGAATGCAATCAAATGCTCTCCCAAGACTTTGATGAATTTATTGAAGTTAATAATTTGATTATTCAAGTTGATAAGGTTTTGAAATCATTTGAGGTTAATATGAAGGGCAGACTTTCGAATACTGTTACCGAAAATGAAGTGATGACTGAAAAAAATAGGGCGATAGCATCATTAAAAAAACTAGAGAACTTATCTCCTGACTTTTTCTATAGCGAGGAGTTTTTAGAGCTAAAAAATGAAGGTGACCGTGGTGAATAAACTATCATTATTGTCTGCTCAAATAAGAGATGAGCCAAATCAAGATGGATTTCGTCTTCGAAAAAATCAATATAAAATAATAGCTGATCAAGTTGAGGCTATTCTAAATAATTTATTGGATACTGGAAGACAGTTATCTGCACTAGTGGCGATTTCTGATGATGAATCCATAAAAAATTCATCAAATAATAATATCAATATCATCAACAATGCAGCAGCAGCACTTTCTAAATTAGTAGGCTCTAATTCTCCTCCGTCAAATAATGCAATTAGTGCACAAATTAGCTCTCTTAATTTTAATATTACAGAAATCTCAAATAGAGTAAATTACTATTGGCAGAGTATGACAGCTTCTGAGGTAGAGCTTTCTGAAACATTAATTGAGTTGACCGGCCACTATGATCCAAAATCACAAAATCGAATTAAAGCGACCCTTGCAGAATTCAAAAACGCGATTGCCTCCATACCAAGTACCCAAAGTCAAATTAATTCGTATAAGTCAGCAAGAGTAGCTCTTAAAAACTCAAGATCTGGTTTAAATATAGAGGGGCCGGCATCTTCTTTTTTGTTGGATGCTCTTAATGATTCAGGTAACCTGAAGGACTTGCTCGATCAAAATGTCGTAGATTTTTTAAACCAACATCCAATCTTATGGAAGAGTTTAAAGGTAGGATTTCATTGAGATGAGGGATCTTGAGCTTCTTGGCGAGTTATTGACTCTACTCGAAACTCGAGAGTCTCAGCTTATGGAGTGGGGCTTTTTCGATCATGGGCATACTGCCGCTGAAATAGTAAGCATTTTCAACTCCTCAATTTATTCTGACTTATTTACAAGCCTAACTCTACCTGGTGAGGAGGAGCTTTTTATAGATGATTTAGCTGCCAGTAACTTATTATTTAGAATACCCGACTCAAGCCCGGTTCTTTATCGCTCTAGATTTGCAGAGTCCCTGCGACTATTTAGAACTCTTAAGCAAAGATTTAAGGATGAAGATTGGTCCTATGCCCCCGAACTAGTGTCTGATATTAAATTACATCTTGCCCCGCGAAGATTTCCCGTAAGAGATATTGACCCATCAAAAAGTTGGGAACTTCTATCAGGCGAGTCGTGGGATATGGAAATTCAAAGGCAGGTGCTAGAAGCATTGACTATAAATGGGGAAAAACATTTAAATCTTGCTCAGTTTCAGATTAGATCCGCAGTAAGACTTCTTAAACATTATTGCTCTAATGAAACTGCGTCCGGGACTGTTGTTACCGCTGGCACAGGTGGCGGAAAAACAAAATCATTTTATATTCCTGCATTTATGGGTATAGCAGCAGACATTAAGAAGAGCAAAATATATTCGACTAAGGTATTGTCTATTTATCCAAGAAATGTCTTATTAGCAGATCAATTTGGCGAGGCAACATCACAAGCAATTTTAATAAATCAGAAAATTCAGGATCAACTTGGTAGAAAAATTACTATTGGTGCTTTGCTTGGTGATGTTCCATTTAATTCAGACTTTGAAGGCGATAAAAGAAACAAATGGGCACTATCTAAGTGGATTAAACCGAGTGGTATTGATGGACGTATTGTTCCTCATATATCTATAGACGGAAAACAATTGGTTTGGATTGATAGCGATAGAAGGAGCCAAAAAAGCATACTGAGATTCCTCTCTCATCCAAGTTCTATTGCAGTTCCAGATGGAATTCTATGTCTGACTCGTGATGACTTACTTAAAAAACCGCCTGATATCTTCTTAACATCTATTGAAATGATTAATAAGGAGATGTCATCTGAAATTGGTAGGAAATTACTCGGATTTGGTAATGGTCTCAGTGCTTTGCGCATGGTTCTTTTGGATGAGGCTCATACTTATGAGGGCCTTACAGGGGCTCAGGTTCCGTGGATTATAAGAAGACTAATATATTGGACTAAGCCGATAGGTCAAGATAATCGTAAACTGCATTTTGTTGGCTTATCTGCAACTTTACAGGACGCGCCAAATCATCTTGCAACGCTCACAGGTATTAATGAAAACTGTATAGAAGAAATTTCACCAGATTCATCGCTTGGGGAAACAACGATTGAAGGCAATGAGTACAACATAGTTTTGAAATCCCATCCGGGAAGTGGTGCTGGAGTTCTTGCTACATCAATTCAGGGAGTGATGCTAGGATCAAGAGTGCTAACTCCCAGGGCGAATTCGCAAAAATCAGTTAGAAAGTTTGATGCTAGTTTCTTTTATGGCACTAAACTTTTTGGGTTCACTGACAATCTAGACGTTGTTAATAGATGGTATCCAGATTTTGTTAATGCCGAAAGATTTAGGCAATTAGCAAAATATCGTATTAGTAAATCAAATGACTATTTGCAGTGGAAAGACGGCCAAATTTGGAAGTTACCAGAAAATCTTGGACATAACTTACTGTCTAAACTAACTGTTGCAAGAACTAGTTCTCAAGACCCGGGCGTGGATTCTAATGCTGATGTTGTCTTGGCAACAAGTTCTTTGGAAGTTGGTTTTGATGATGATGATATTGGCATGGTTTTTCAACATAAAGCTCCTCGAAGTGCTGCATCTTTTCTTCAGAGAAAGGGTAGAGCGGGACGCAGAAAGGGCATGCGCCCTTGGACGGTAGTTGTGCTTTCTGAGCACGGTCGAGATCGTTGGGCGTTCAAAGATAGCGAAAGACTCTTTTCGCCTACCCTAGATAAGTTAGCATTGCCGATTTTTAACCCATATGTTTTAAAAATTCAATCTACCTGGTTTTTAATTGATTGGATATCAAATAAGGTTGGAGTTGGAATACCAAACCTCTATCTTACCAGGGGTGATTATCAGAATCCTAAGGCGAACGAATTAATTAAAAACTTAATATTAGAAAAAACATTTAGAGATGATTTATCAAAAGACTTCTCTAGTTGGCTTAAGAGTTTTCAGGGAGGTTTTCATCTTACTGATCCTGATTCCATTGCAAAAGATATTTTATGGAATCCTCCGAGAGCCATAATTCGTAATGTGATCCCTGAAATATGGAAGCTAATACGTAATGATTTCGTTAATCACTCTAATGGTAAAGCTAGACTATTGCCAAAATTTTTACCAGAAAGAACTTGGGATGTTCTTGACTCTCAAGAAGTTGAATTAGAATTTTCTGATAAGACTGAGTTACTTACGATGGATGCAAGAAAAGTATTATTCGAAATTGCACCAGGTCGTGTATCTAGAAGGCATGCAATTAATGTCATGCAGGCCTCACAGTGGCTATCATGGTCAATAAATTTAATTAATAACCCTCCTAAATCTGTTTCTGTAAATGAAATATTTAGTTCTTACGAGGTTATTAATGACCTTGATGAAATTTGCATTTATCAGCCTCTTCGACTATCAATATCTGATACGCCAAAAAATGTAAAAAAGAGTAGTAATGCGCGCTGGAACTGGAATATACAGATTAGAAGAGAGGGCTATGGATTTGATTTGGGATTACATGAGGGGCCAGTATTGAGTCGAATCTTTAATTCGTCGAAAGCTTGGTTGCATCGTGACAGATCTAAAATCCATGTATATCGTTATGCAAGTTCTGCTAACTACGAATTACTTTTAGATAATAGAAATGTAAGCAGAGGAAAATTGGAAATTTCTAATCCAGTAGAGTCCAATGAAGAAAGTAAGTCTGCTGTTGGTTTTGCGAGAGCAGTTGATGCTATCGAGTTTCAAATTCATAAGGATATTTTAGGAATTAGGCCTGAACTCGATCATGAGGAAATTGCGCGATTTAGGCCAATGTATTTCAGATACCTTGCTTTAAATTCCGAGCTATTAAATTCAGAATCATCTATTTTTGGAATTAATCTTCTTTGTACTTCAGCACTTGGTATGTTGAGTGCTACTGCATTAAAAAATAATCTTGGTCTAAAAGACGCATGGGGTGCGATACCAAATAAAGTAAGTGCGGCAAAAAAAGTTCTTAGTTCAATTTTTGGGGAAAATTTGACGAAAGAAGATTCTGATGACGGTGATGAGGGTAGACAGACTTTAGACGTTTTAGAGTTATGGTTAAAAAATTCTATTCAGATTGAAATGGATAGACTTGTAAAATCCCTATGGCATCCAATCGACGATGACTTTTATCATTGGCTAAGGAAGGTGTTCCTTGAAACTCTTCGCTCATCTTTCGAGACCGCTGTCCAGGTTGTTTTACCAGAGATGCCTGATAATGATATTTCTATAGAGATCGTCGAATCAACTGAAAACCTTACTTTAGTCATCATGGAATCTGATGCTGGTGGTGTAGGTATTATTGATAGGCTTCTTACCGAAATAAGTGCAAATCCTGGTTTATTAGACTCAGCACTTAGTGTTTCCCTTACTGAATGTAAGAATGAGAAAATTTCTAGCACTATAAATAAAGCCATTTCTATTTCGAAAGATAGTAAAAGCGCCCTATATCAAACGTTTGCAAATATTCGAGCAGCACAAAATTATCACGACTTAAATATTGCTAAAGATGAGTTAATTTCTTCCCTTGAGATTGGCGGTTGTGACGTTGATAAGGAGACAATAACTTCATTAGTAGCAAAGGTTTTATCACCAGGCTCATCTATAAAGACTGACAGGTGGATATTAGGTTTAGGAAAATCAAAAAAACGAATAACCGATAAACTTGGCATAAGTTTAGATTTAAAGGTTTGGGCATATTGGCTTCTTTCTAAGGATCGTGTGAGTGATAATTTATCAACCACATTAAAAATAATTACAGGAGAAGTCCCTTCCAGCATTCAACTAAGTCAAACTGTACAAAGACTTACTATTGAAATCTGCCGAGATTCCTGTCCTTACTGCCTTGGTAATCATGGGGATGTAAATGGTATTCCTGCATCAAGAGATCTTGCTAATAGATGGCTTAAACTAGAGTCCTTGGATGTTATTATTAATGCAAATAATTCTGCCAATTGGCTTGCACTACTTGATGACGCCCTAGAAAAAAGATTGCGAATACGTATTAGGTATTCTAATTCCCTAAAAAATGAAGTTTCTATTGCTTTGTCTGAGAGACTTTCAAGAGAATATGATAGGGGTTATGTGCTTTCAAGCTTCAGAGTAGCTGAAATTCGCAGGTTGTCTACTGATTGGGAGGTTCACCTTCATATTGATAATGTGGAAACCATATAAATGGCTACGTTAGATATTTGGTCAAATTCAAGTAGTTTGCAACTTAAAAATTTAATAAGTTCAGTTCTCGCATCATATTTAATTCTTGATAAGAATTACTCGGATAAACCGCTATACATATGTAGCCCTTGGATTTCTGATTTTATTATTTTCGATAATCGGTTTGGATATTTTGATGCAATTGTTACGGTGGCATCTGGTAATTCAAAAATTAGATTTTCTGACGTCCTAAAGCAGTCATCTCTATACAGGGAAGTAAGAATCATCTCAAAGTCAACTGAGGCGACTAGGCAATTCTTAAAGAATTCTAATTTTGCAGAATTTAACATTAATACAAGAATGGCCGATGAATCTTTGCATGAAAAGGGTCTTCTTGCTCCAATCTTTTATCTTGAAGGTTCGATGAATTTTACATACTCGGGCGTAACAATAAACACAGAAAAGGTAAGCTATCACTCCGGAGGCGAGCATGCCATTGTTCAAAGAATTAATTCTGCTTATTTGGAATTAGATCGAAGGTGGCATCAACTAGATGGGTCTCTGAATGATAAGTGATTTAATTGATGAGATTTCGAAAACCTGGCCCAATGAATTTAAAGCAGGGCTAGTACCCGCTAGTGAACTAGGTAAATCCGTTACGTATCTAATCGATGAAGCTCGACGAGGAAATGTAACCTCTTTACCATATTTCCAAAAATCAAATTCTGTTTTATGGGTTACCTTTGGTAATGCATTTGAAGACTTGAATTTGTATGTTGACGGTTTGACAAATTGGCTACCGGACAATATTTATAACGTTAACTCTAAAAATGGCCTCCAATTTATACCCGTTGGAAAATCATCGGGTAAGTTATCTAATTTAATAGATCATGTATCACCATTTGGTTATTTCAAATGGACTTCCGACTCAACTGAGGTTGGTAAAATAATAGAAATCCTTAAGGAAATGCAGTCCTTTCTCTCTTCGAGGCCTCAGTTATTAATTTCAAAATCTCCTTCAATTTCTTCGCTTAGATTTGCATTTGCCTCTTCTCTTAGGGTTGGAAACTGGGAGAATGCTGCTTCTATTATTGACGAAATTGATCGATGGAGTTTAGATCAAGCGCGAAAGACTTTGCAAATGAGAATTCGTTTGCATTACGCTAAAAGAGATTTCAATGCTCTCTATGATTTAATTTTAAGAAACCAAGCCTGGACTTTGACACATCCACGAAGAATTGCATCGGCAATTCTTCTTGCTATTGACGAAGTATTAATTACGCCATACGAAACGGAAAATGGATTTGAATTAACTGAAAATTATTATAGGAATGAATGGCATCCTAGATTGATCCAGGTGATTTCTGACTCAAGGGGGGAGGGTGAGTCGGTTCGTATTCAGTCTTATGCAGCACTGGTTGATAAGAATTGGGCTCTACTATCAGTGTTAATTAACCAACTTGACGATGATTTGTATGCATTTTTTAACTCCAAGTTGACGGCCACTAGTCTCAATTTACCTGAAGTCAACGCTAATATATACTCCCAGGCAATTAATGAACAGCAGTTAGTAGTTCGATCAATTGGGAATAGATACTGGGATTCTCTTCATTCAATTATCCTAAGTGGAAAAACAGATGGCTTTAGGGAAATAATTGATTCCTTAGACTCAAATATTCTGTGTGATATCGATTTTTTAACAAGAGCACCCGATGCATTATTGGAACTATTTTCAGATCCAGAGATTGAATCTAAGGCATCGTCTAGATTAATGCTGCAAGATGCATTTGCAAGCATGATTGGAGTAGTAATTGATGCTCCAGGATTTCCTGTTCTTAATCATCTTGATCTGTATATTGCACTTGCCGAGGGCCTTGTATTCTTGAAGGGAAAAACCGCAAGTGAGGAGGACTCTCAATTACTCCTCGGTTTGATTTCTGCAATTTCTTACTTATCACCAACGTCCTGTAAAGAAGTTGAAAATATTGTAAAAAACTGGTGGGTTAGTAGACCATCTCTTCCCCGCCTATCATGGTTGCTGGGGTCTATTGATAGCCTTCTTTCGGCTCACCAAAACCCTCATCAATTAATAGAACTTTATATGGATGCTTTGATTTATGCTTCAAATAAAAAATATACTGCCGGAATCAGTGAATTTAAATATTGGAAAAAAATTGGAACTCAACTTGAGATAGATTTAGAAACGCTAAATGGATTTTTAGCCTCAATCGAACCGCCTCTGATTGCTAGCTCACCTGATGTTCTTAAAGAAATTAGTATTGAAACTATATCAATAGTTTCTTTAAAAGAGGCCAGTGCAAAAGAAGCGGCAGAAGAGTTAAAAAGAAGGATCGGACAAGATCTAACAGTAAATGTTATTACTAGTCAAGTTAGTAATGCTGTTGTAAAAAATGCAGAATATTCTGACCTAATTCTTTTTGTTTGGTCTGCTAGCACACATGCTGTTTATAGATCTTTTGATCAATGTCGAGATAGACTTTGCTATGTTCAAGGAACTGGTGCTAGCAGTATTGTTAATGCAGCAGAGAGATGGGCTTCTTTGAAATTAGAACAACAGAACTTATGAAATTCCTAAAATTTTGTGAGTTTGCATTGATAATTTCCATATTGGATTTTTCTTGCAATATTCTATAGTCCCTGCAATATTATTCTGTAAATTTGGCCCATCCATAGCCTGTAAGTAATAGTTATCAAAACCTTGGGTTTTGATAACAGCAGGATCTAGGCCTACCTGTGGGTAGATGAGTTTCAATTCATTGCCTGTTTTTTGTATCCACGTAGCCTGGGACTTTGGGCTAACACAGAGCCAGTCGATACCTTCGGGTGCCAATATGGTCCCATTTGTTTCAACAGCCACTATAAATTCGTGCTTATGCATTTCTGAAATTAGATCGTCATCAAGTTGCAATAACGGTTCGCCCCCAGTAAATACTACATAGCGATGACCATGACCCTCTGGCCACAAGTCATTTATTTGAGTCGCAAGTGCTTCCGCTGTGGAAAATTTCCCCCCAAAAGTCCCATCGGTACCTACAAAGTCAGTGTCACAAAATTTACAGACCGCCTGATCACGATCCTTTTCTAGTCCATTCCATAGGTTGCATCCCGAAAAACGGCAAAAGACAGCAGGGCGACCAGCGTGCATGCCTTCGCCTTGTAACGTGTAGAAAATTTCCTTTACCGAGTACATGTATTCATCCTCAAGTGTTAAATTTATTCCAGCCAGTTTTCCTTAATTCACAAGCGGGGCAGATGCCACAACCAAAGCCCCACTCATGACTTACTGAACGGTCGCCTAGGTAGCAGGTATGCGTATCATTTTTGATGATATTGATAAGACGGTTGCCACCAATGTCATTTGCCATCTTCCAAGTTGCGGCCTTATCTATCCACATTAATGGGGTTTCTATAATCAATGGGTAATCCAGTCCAAGTGATAAAGTCTTTTCTTGGGATTTAATGGTTTCATCTCTGCAATCTGGATATCCAGAAAAGTCTGTTTCACACATCCCGCCAACTAGAACCTCAATTCCTCGTCTATAGGCAATTGCTGATGCAAGAGTTAAAAACAGTAGATTACGACCTGGAACAAAGGTTGTGGGTAGGCCAGACTTACTAAATTCAATTTCCCTATCTTGAGTTAAAGCGGTATCACTGATACTTCCTAGCACCGGAATATCTAGCAGATGATCTTCGCCTAACTTATTAGCCCACTCGGGAAATTGCGTGCGAATTTTTTTAAGCACTACTTTTCGGCAATCAAGTTCAACAACATGTCGTTGGTTGTAGTCAAACGCTAGAGTTTCTACATGACTAAACTGGTCTAAAGCCCAAGCCAGGCAAGTAGTTGAATCTTGGCCACCAGAAAAGAGAACTAAGGCTGATTTTGACTTATTCATTTAGTAACTGTCCTTAATTGCTTTTCTTAACTGTCGCAACAAGTAATTTGTTAGTAAATCAATATCAGTGGGGTTATTTTGAATGCCATTCCAGGGACGTTTATCATCCCTAGAAAAAACCCAGGTACCCTCCGTCCAAGCTGTTTTCGGGGCAAGAAGTTTTAGCCCTTTCATAAATTTTTGTTTAGAAACTTCCCCGTAGCCAACATACAATTGCTCCATTACAAAACTCATTGCCACAAGGCCTGTTCCATGAACAAGCCTTGATGTTCTTGGAGTCATGCCGTTCCATGCGCCTGGGAATACTTCTTTAACAGCAGAGAAAAAAGTGTTGATGAGGTCAAATGACCTTTCTTCAATTATTTTAATTGCACCCGGATCAAGAGATGGATTCTCTTCAATAAATTTGCGTATGGCTCCATTTGATGCTGATTCCATAATTATTTTTTGAATTGCTAGATCACTCAGTTTGCCTTGAGAGTTCGTATGCTGATGTATTCGACCATAAAAAACTGCATCATCTGTTTTAGTGTAGTTAAGTTTTTCAACCATTTTGGCCGCAAATGACCGCTTACTGAATCTTTCAGGCAATCCCTCTACATTAGGGAGTAGTTCGTAGATCAATGCCTTAGGCAGAGGCCTAGTATTATTAATCAGAATAAATTGTTGACGTAATTCGTTGTAGTCTTCGCAAACAATGGCTGAGACGAATATTTCAAAATCATCTCTCTCAAGGCCTGAAAGAGCGGTTAAGCGTTGCTGGCCATCTACAACAAAGCCGGGTGGATTTTCTTTATCGCTTGAAATCTCAATATCTAGAAGGCCATCCTTTCTTTCGGTAACTTGAATTCCATCCAGAAAGGCAACAATTACTGCATTAGGAAGAATTGCATCAGGCCTCTCTAAATACTTCCTGATTTCTTTGATATGCGGTGCAATTTGATGGCGTTGAAAGCCATCGAGCCTTCCATCTTCGTGTCTTTTAACGCCATCAATCGTTGCAAAACTAAGAATATCCTTTGGCTTCGCAGCAAAGGAGAATATATATTTCCCATTAGCTTGAGTTGCCCTGACGGCAGTAAATTTATACTTTTTCATTATTGGCCCCAGTTAATTTTTTAACGTGTTCTAGGTATACGGCTAGGTTGTGAAAGCCACGCCGTTTATTTCTATTGTTGGCTCTAAAAATTATTGCATCTACTCCGATAGTTTTGCAGATACTACATCCACAATTTTTCCATGGGGCACTTCTCAGAGTTTTTTCGAGGTCCGATTCTGCTTTAATTTCGAGTTTTGCTCGCTTAACTGGGTCAGATTCAGACGCCAGAATCAGACATTTTTGATATTTAATGACATTCTCTATTGTTGTGTCTATAGAAACTAAGCCCTTATCAAATCCCCGCAATGAATCAAGAGCAGTTACTTCCATTGATGCTAACTTATTTGCATTAAGTAAGCCTGATTTAATAGCGCTCTTTAATTTATTATTTTCAGTTGCCTGAGGAATTCTAATTGCCGTATAGTAATTTAATGTTGTGCCATCAGTAGTTGGCATATAAAAGTTCCTGTTACGATCTTTAAATGCCCTTATAAGAGGCGATGTTGAATCGAAGCTATCAATTTCATACTTAACAAACTCATGTATTGAGTCTGCCTTAGCAAATCCAAGTAGGTGAATCTTGGTTGTCTTTTTGATTACCTTTTTGACTGCTTGGATTACCAGATGTATATCTGGAGTAGAAAGTGGAACTAAACCACCTAGTGCAAGGTACTTGTATCCCATCTTCTCTAGTAAAAGGGCGCCATTTGCCATACTTACTGGGGACCAACCCTGGACCACTCCAATAGGTTTAAATCTTTCCTTTTCTTTTTTGGTAATTTTTAAAAATTCTTCAGCGTTAGCTACAGTGATATCAAATCGATCTCCGATATTGCTATCCACATCCGACCTTGTAGGATTTTGATTGTCAAAAGCAAAAATAATATGATCTGGATGACAGCCATGTGTAAATTGGGCTTGTCCATAAAATTCAACAACCTCCCAAGGTTCAAAAGCTGGCCTTTTAAAATCTGCATAGGCAAAAGAGCCACAATCCCCCATGATTATTTTGTTTTTATGCTGCGGGGTATCAAACCTTAAAAACTTTCTAGCTCCTTCCCGTAGAAATCTTTGCTCTTCTGCAGTTGAGTACTTGGTTTTACTGATGTTTGCTCCCGGTACAGATTTCAACGCACTAATGGCGATTAGTAGGCCATCATAGGGGTCGGTATTCATTAATTCATGAGCGTACTGATCATCCCAATATTTTTTTCTATTAGGCGCGTTTTCATCTTTGATGAAATCATAGTTTGGATCTACATAATCCAAGGTATCTGAATATAGAAACTTCATAAAAGAATCTTTGCTGTGTAGGCCCTAACTAGGGCCTCTTGTAATTTTTTAATATCCTTTGGCGTATTTTGAATCTCGTTCCACACCACATCAATCGAATCCCATTTACCACTTGTCCACTTACATACAGGCTTAACTAGCTCCACTTCTTTTTTAATGAGTTCGTAATTATTGCTTGCTGAGCTTAATTTTGCATAAATTCGATCCATCAAAACGCCCATTGCTTCTATGCCTGCAGAGTGCATTAAGCGACTATGTTTTGGCTCTTTCCCCCAGGCATCTGGAAAGATTTCTCGTACAGCTCCCCAGTAAAGAAGAAGTAATTGATACATCGATGCAAGATCTGGATTATCTTTACCGGCACCTTTATAAGGCGCAAGTGCTCCAAGAGTGTTGCTAAGGCTGCTACGTATCATATTAATGACGGCTGTATCAGTAATTACTGCTTTAGATTTTATTAACCTTGAGTCTGATGGTCTTTTAATGAGTTGGTAGAAAGGTGACTGTGGATCACGGTTGAGTAGGTCACAAAGTTCGCTAGGAATTTTTCTGGTATTTAATTCTCGGGGAAGTGTAATGCCGCGAGTTTCTGGAAGCAGTTCATTAATTAATCTTGAGGGCAGTGGTTTTGCTTTGTTAACAAGAATAAACTGCTCCCTTTGGATCTCTAGGCTGTCTGAAACAAACGCAATAACGGGTATGGGGATGCTTGAATTTTTTGTTTTAGATAGTGCTAAAGATCTCTGCTGGCCATCGACAATCCAGGCAACCCTTTCACCTTCTTTATAAATTGGTATTGTCAGGGTTCCTGATTGAGCAATCTCAGATAGGCCATCAGGTCTTGGGCCTCTTGAGGGAACAAATTTGACCTCGGGTGAGATTGCCAAAATAACAGCATTTGGAAAGATGACATTCTTTTGATCGAGATATTCAATAATGCTTTTAACGTGCGCCTTGATTTCTGGCCGTTGAAAACCTTGGAGTGCTTCGTTCTCATCCCTTTGTATCCTGCTGATATCTGCCATTTCATATATTTGAGATCCCTTAACAAAAAAAGCAAATACATCTAGCCCCTCTCCCTGAAGGGTATGAAGGGCCCTAACAATAATCTCACTATTTTTTGTACTCATTTTTTGGAGTCCTTAACTTGAGAACATAATTTTTGAAATCTCGATTGCTCACAGGAAACTAAAGCCTCATCACGAATATATCTAAGTAAGTCCCGAGAGTTTCCCAGCTTATTTTTCCAATTCTTTTTTATGATGCGGAGAATTTCATCATCATCAACCCGTCTTCTTGCGGGCAGAGTTGGCTTTTTTAACATTTGTAGATTTTGACTTGTCTTCTTAATGCTAATTTCCAGCGAGTCTTTTGGGGTCCACACTGTTTCTAAGAAATGTCGCATTGCTCTTTGTGGAAAGTCTGATCTAGTGCCCGCATAACCACTTTTTGTATCTTCCAGTCGCTCATCGTAGGGAAGTGCATGGTGACGCCATTCCTCAGGTATAAATTGAGCGCCATATGAGGATGTGAAGACCAGTACCTTACTCAGCAATTTTGGGTCTGCACCCCATAGGTCATCTTTAATCATCTCAAGGTAAGATGAAGGTAGTGCAATAAAAACCTGTTTGTACCTTCCGCCATTAATTAATTTTGATAGTGGGTTGCTCGTCTTTTTAAGGGCACTATTTAATTTTTTCCACCAATCTTGGTTTGAATATCCTTGCTTTTGTAGTTGTTTACCAAAAGGACTGCCATCTACAACAGTAAATTCATAAGACGGAATCAAATCCTGCGAGGATACAAGGCCTAATCCAGCTGAAATAACATAGGCATCTGCATTTAGCATACCGCCAACCGCTTTGCTATCGACGATTGATCTTCCCTGGTACAGAAATTCAGCTTTATAGAGATGCTTTGCATTCTTAATAATGTTTGCCCAGGTTTGAGCACATTCGCCGATATCTCTCTGCGATGTCAGTTTTGGAGTCGTACTTAGCTTGGGATCTGGAGTCTGGGACTTGCGACCAGTACAGTTAGTTATTACAAGGTAAGACATTAGCGTTTTTCTGCAGTAATTATGAGGATAATTTATTTTTAAATTTACAGTAATTTTAACAATAAAAAGTTTAATGTTTACAGTTTATTTTAGCTGGAAGCTCATTTAATGATCCTTAAAACTAATTTTTTTTGTAATTTTTCTCAAATATTTAATTTAGGCATTACCAAACTGTACAAGCATGGAAATTTTCCATATGGATTGAAATTGAAAAGTAGTCTAGAGTCGCATAGTGAACTCAAAGTTGCATAAATCCAAAAAAATAGCCAAGGGTCAGTTTCCGCCCCCGTCGAGGGATGAGTATTTTGACTTTCTCATTCGTTGTTATTTTGGAGAGGGGGTTGATCTTCTAAAAATGGCTGTAGATCGCGCTTATTTGGATTTAAATAGAACCCTGCATGGTTTTGCCAGTCACCAAAATGCAGATTTATTAAGGGATGAGTCCCATCGACTAATGATTTCATTGGTAAAGCGTTTGCATGGTAAACAGATGACTCAGACTATATTCGATAGTTGGCACCTTAAGTCCTGCAAAGAACTGCGGCATCACTTTTGGAATGGCGGTTTTAGGAAGTTTACTTATGGTCAGGCTCAGAAATGGATCAATATGACCTTAAAATATGTATTTACCATGGGTGAAAATCGACTGCCAGGATTTGAAACATGCTACCCCTTTGCCCATATACCTATTGATAATGTTTTTATTGATGCATTGCAAGCCTATAAGAAGATCTCTTTGCCTGGTGCATGGAGTCGCATTGATGATTACGACATCTATTTGAATTTGCAAAAAGAGTTTAGGGATGTATTCCCAAACTTAATCCCTCTGGCTGTTGAGTTTAGATTATGGATGCCCGCCCGTTAATCATGAAGTCTTTCAAGCTTAAGAAATCTAGGGACAATACTTATGCATGACATATATATGGAAGACCCCACGCAGGACTATATAGATATATGGGCTGCAGCTGGTAAGCATCTGACTAATATTTCACAAGGCACGATCAGTTGGATTAAGGCGGATCCAAGGCCACCATTTCTCGAGCACCTTTCATTTAGGCTAGGAAATCAAATTTTCTTTTTACGAATCGAAGATGTAGATGATGCAATTAGTGTTCCTGGAAATCCAGATGGACTATTCACCATAGCGGAAGGATATCAAGCTATAGCCTGTATATTTCCCATGAAAAAAATTGGAGCAGAGTGGCGCCCAGTGATGTCTGACTGGGGCTTGATCGACGCTCGTACAAGAAAGCCATTTAACCCAGTTGATTTAGTTTCTGCAGAAGAAATTGAAATGACTGAGTGGGAATTGCAGGACTTTGCTGTTCAAGTGGTTTGTAATTACCTAACTGAGCAGGGCTACGAAATTATGAGTATTAATAGTCATCCAGGCGTAAACCCAAGTATTTGGTTTGTTCGGGATAACACTCCGGAGTGGGTGATAGTAAGCTATGCGCTATTTCCCGCCATGGAAATTCCTCCTTCAAATAGTATTGAAGAGTTTCTTAGCGCTCCAAGTTTTGTAACTAATGTAGGAAATAAGGCTAATGTATTTATTGCCTCTAGTGCAGAGATGAGCAATGAGTCTGGCACGCCTATCCCACCGTATCGCGGACATGGATTAAGTGTACGTTTTGAAGGTCTTGAGTCTATAAAATAAAAACACTTTTAGTATTTGAATAAAGCAATCAGTTGTAGCCTGGACAAGTTATTCGCAAATTTTTGAAATCTATCGTAAGTCGACTCCATATTTTGATGTGAGTATCAAAAGTTTTTATTTAAAGGCATAAGCTCACCCTTTTATTTGCCTACCTCTATCCCCAGCAGTCACAACTAGCCTAATCTATCCTAATATCCCGCCTCTTTGACCTTCTGCCGCATATAGGCCTGCACCTGATCTTGGGTCCATAAGGAGGATCTACCTATCTTGATGGGTTTCGGAAACTCCCCGTTTTTGACCATGCTGCAAAAAGTAGCCCTAGAGATAGGCATGATTTCTAGGATTTGTGGGATGCGCATCAGAACCAGAGGCGCTTCTTGCCTATCCTCTTGCTTTTCCTGTTTGTATCTGTTTTGAGTGTCTTTCATCTTGAAATCCTCACCGTGTTGGACTGGAGGCTTTTGCTGCTGAAAGTATCGTTATAGCCGCGGTACACCTGCACCGCCTTTTTAATGGCATTCATCTGGGTATAGCCATACGAGCGATACAAACTGTATAAACGCAATGCCACCATTTAATTGCTCCTCATCTCTTTTTTGTTCTTCAATTCGACTCTTTGATGCCAGTATTTTTTTATCGTGCTGTGGCAATGTAGCCAATCAGGTGGCATGAGTCAATTGGATCGTAATACCCATCTCACAAACGCAATTTATTTTCTTATCTTGAATAAATATTTACTGCGATAAGTAACAAGTGATGTGTCATTCAAGTTCTACAGTCAAGTCAGATATGGCTTACAAGACGATTGCACTTCTAGACGCCGCTGGATTTGTGTTGATCTTCATTTGATTTATTTGTTTTGATGCTCTGATTGAGATTGGATGACATAAGCCTGATAGATATCGCGTAATTGATTAATTCCAATTAAAAGTGCGTTTGACTCACTTGATTCAGGTTGCTAGATTGTCGTGTGTTTTGCATTTACTAACCACACGGAGGCAGCTGCATTCATGAACTACTACGAACACCACATTGGCGACTACACCGTCGCAACAACGCATTTAACATTTATAGAAGATGCGACGTATTCCAGACTATTACGTAGGTATTACTCCACCGAAAAACCACTGCCAAGCGATGTCAAGCTCATCCAAAAACTAATTGGTGCTGTGAGCAGTTTAGAAAAAAACGCAGTGGTCAACATGCTTAATGAGTTCTTTGTACTCACGGCAGATGGCTGGAGGCAACGGCGCTGCGATCATGAAATCAAGCGTTACAAAGATAAGCAAAACAAGGCTAAACGCAATGCAGAAAGCCGTTGGCAGAGCCTTGGCGACTCGGAATTGCCCTCAGAGGAGGTACTGAATTCTGGGCATTTTAGGGATGCGGACGCAATGCTAGAAAAATGCGGGCGCATTCCGGATGCAATGCTCACCAGTCACCAATCACCAGACACCAAGCACCAGTCTCCAGACTCCATACCCCAAACACCAATCAATCAAACCGATGTTGGTAAAACGAAAAGAGCGACTCCTCGTCAGCAAGGGGCAAAGGCTGGGGTAGGGCTTGGGAGATCAGAACCCCCATCCAAGGCAGCAAGCTCGGTTAATTCCGGTGGTGTTGATGTTTCTGGTCCTCAGGTCGTGCAGGTCGCAGCAGTCACACCCACCTTGCAGGTCGTGCGGGATGATCCTGCAGAACCAAGACCAGGGGAGGAGACTGTGCGGGAGGAGCTGGCTTTGCAAACCCGCTTTGCTGCTCTGGTGAGCAAGGAAGGGGGCGCAGTAGCAATCAGCGATGTACGCATACGGGACATGGTCAAGACTGGGGCTAGCGAGGAAGATCTGATTCAGGCGATCACGATTGCACGCGAGACGCGTAAGAAGTCCTCGCTAAACACACCGATTAATGCAGGCTATGTGCTGGCCATTCTGAAAACCGTCCTCCACAAGCGAAAGGCACCTGATCCTAGTGAGCTGACGTGGTGGAAGACCCATAGCGGCATTGATGCAAAAGGACGGGAACTGGGTATGCAGGCACAAGGTTCTGAGTCCTATGAATGCTTTAAGGCTCGGATCTTTAACGAACTGCGTAAACGCAAAGAAGAGCGCGCAGCAGTTGCAGGTGACTCAGAGTCAAAACTCGAGCCTAAGCTCGAAACTAAGCTTGAACCTAAGCCCGATACATCAGCCGATGCCATTGCTAATTCACAGGAGGCCCGCCATGCCAGTTAATCTTCGACATCTTGCTGCTCATTCCGCTATTGCCGCCAATGAGGAATATTTAGGGGCTAAGGCGCGCCTCGATATGGAAGACTTTCCGATTGGGTCATGGGTTAAAACACCCAGCGGCCGAATTGGTACGGTACTGAAGCATCGCGGTGCGCAAAGTCGGCATGATTTGTTTCAGCGGGTGATTGTGGGCTTTTTTGAACCCATCGGGGATTCAGTGGCATTACAGCCGCATTTACTCACGATCATTGATAAGCCTGAAGCCGCTAATGACCCCAGCTAAACCAAAGCGCGTAAGGAAGGGGGCGCAGCGCTCTAAACCGGGTGCTGATCTTCGGTCTGGCGGGTCATTAAAAGCGCCCCTTACTCATTCAGGGCTGGATTCTGAGCTTGCTCTTGAGCTAGCCCCGCGTTTGCGAGAGCTATCTGAGGAACATGCTGGCATGAGTCCATTAGAGGTCATGCTTAAGGTAATGCATGAATTACTCGCTGCAGCAGAGCAGCTTGGCTCTACTTCAGCTGGTCAGACTGGTGATCTATTTGGAGATGGAGTCATGAATGAATCTCGCATTAAGTTACTCAATATGGCTGCAGCTGTAGGTAGAAATGTGGCGCCTTACGTGCATCCGCGTTTATCGGCTATAGAACACACTGGTAAAAATGGAGCCCCATTGCAAAGTGGGGTGCTGCTAGTACCGGCTCTAATGGATATCGACGAATGGGAAAAAGCAGCCTTAGCTAAGCCTGCTGCATGAAAACCATTTGGACTCCCTTGCCGGGTAGTCAGACCTTGTTTCTGACATGCCCGGTCTATGAAGTACTTTTGGAAGGCACTCGGGGCGGCGGTAAGACCGATACCTTACTCATGAGTTACGCCCAGCATGTGGGGAAGGGTTTTGGTGATCACTGGCGGGGTACGCTCTTTCGTTTGACCTACCCGCAATTAGCTGACGTGGTGGCTAAAAGTAAACGCTGGTTCTATCAGATCTTTCCGGGGGCTAAGTTCAATGAATCTGACTATGTCTGGAAATGGCCTACAGGCGAGATGCTGTACTTTCGGTATGGGGCGGATGAAGGGGACTACTGGAATTACCACGGGCACGAGTATCCCTTTTTAGCTTTCGAAGAATTAACAAATTGGCGAAATCTATCATTTTATGAAGCCATGCATTCCACTTGCCGCTCATCCCACCCGGGTATGCCGCGTATGATTCGGGCGACGTGTAATCCTTTTGGAGTAGGGCATAGCGCG
>Ga0247837_1003074_pt1 | contig 30025 bp, 22 predicted proteins | sample LaCtaG_2_FD_187115 | JGI IMG/M metagenome (GOLD analysis project Ga0247837, IMG submission 187115) | Freshwater microbial communities from meromictic Lake La Cruz, Castile-La Mancha, Spain - LaCruzMarch2015_14.5m | ecosystem: Environmental > Aquatic > Freshwater > Lake | place: Spain: Castile-La...
TACTTGTTGAGGCTATCATAGCGCTGGCTGGAACCGACGACTCAACTCCCATTTCTGTAGATTTTATTATGAATGGTTTACCCTCTAACATGGCGATCACCAGTGCTACTCGGAGCATTTAAGCGAGGAGCTACAATGAAATGAATTCAACGAGTGTCGGTGTATATGAAATATCAATAAAACATCAACAGAACATAGGCGAACAAACCATACACCGATAAACGAACGCATTTGTCTCATATATAAGTTCGAAGAAAAATCTGCAATGAGTTTTGCGACTTCCGTTATGCCAAACACTGAGAAATGAATAACGTTACCTTCAAACACACTTACAGCGCAAGAAGAACTTGCAACCGGTGATGTTGCTGCTTATACAGAGAAGCCTTGGAGATCTTCACGGAAGAGGCTAGACTTTTACCAAAGTTCTTCCATATATCTGCAAAGAAAGGGTGGACTGCACGAATGTAAAGAGCGAATGAAGTCAACTCAAACAGTCTGTCTTTGCTGGGGACTGGCAAAGGAAAGAGCAGTCTGCTATGATTCAGGTCTGGCCACTGAAAGGGTGGTGAAGAGAGCTAATAGACAAGACGAAAAGGACACTGTGCTAAGACCCGTATTACTACCTCAATTTCCCCTATTAGTGTCCTATAGGATTGCAGTATATCTAGACAAATACTGGTTTCCACTGCTTGTTTCCTAGTTGCAACTCCACTCAATCATTTCCCCAAGTCCCAGCGACTAGCAGCTCCTCGACTGTTATAGAGCGCTGATTGCCAATAGACAATTGACGCATATAGAATCCACATGCTTTGTGGAGTTAGTTTGAATTGGGTGAGAGCAAAGGAGGGAAGTGGCTCAATTGCGAGGTATTTTTACTTAACATTTTCGTAACTCCAAATAAAGATATGGGTTTTCCCTTTTGAAGGAGTAGTGCTGTGGCTTCATCCGCCATTCCCATTCTCCTCTGAGAAACGCCATTTTCCCTTTCATAATCACAAACTTTTTATCTTTCTCAAAGCTCCGACATCCATCAAATGGTACTGTCAATATACTCAGTAGTTGCTTAAGGGCTTACATAGAAATCAGACTAGTGAGGACTTATAGGCCTGAACGTGTCTTTCTCTGGCTGCAACGAGGACGGAGAAGCGTTGTGCCCAGTAAAATGAATCTAATGGTGTGATTCGGCAAAGCACTGCCTATATGTTAATTCCTGTATACATATGCACAGCTAACCCTAGCCTAGCAGGAGCTGTAAGGACTCTACTGAGCGGAATTTGGACCTGCTTGCTTAAAGTGCTCTATATGAGGAAATTTGCCTTAACTCACTGTAGTGCTTTGAGGAGTGAAATCCTCAATAAGACACTAACTCGGTCGTTTCACTATAGCTCTATGGCGTCAACTAGGCCAACTCCTATGTCTGAACTACAGCTAACAAAGACACGATAACTCACAGCTCTAAGAACTGGCCCTGGACCTGTGGCCAAGGAGTCTGGGCAGAAAGCCCACTTCCAACTGCGCAATTTCCAAGTGAGCCGCCATATGCCCAGCATACCCCTGCCTCTCCACCCGCAGCCAGCACACCCCACAAATGACTCCCTCGTGCACCTCCCCCTCTAGTTCCGTGCCCTCCGTGACTCTCTGCAGGATGCGTCTGCCCTGGTACAAGTGCGGGTGACAGTGCTGCAGGTGCCGAGACATGCCGTTCTTGCTGTAAGTTTTCTTGCGACAGTAGAGACAGTTCATCTCCGGCAGCGAGCAGTCCTTGAAATCTCCTTCGCTGCGCAGCACTCGGTAAGAGTTCCCTTTGGACATTATATCTAGGAAATGTAATGGCAGGCTCTGCAGTGAGCAAGGCTTTGCGTGCATGCATCGACCGAGTCAGCACTCACACTGGCAACTATGAAGTGTATCGCTGGACGCCCACAGCCATCCTCAGCAGTTTGGACCTGGCAGATGTGTTCGCAGCGGAACAGCAGTGTGGGGCGACTCTCACAGTCAGAGACTTTGCATGGCTGTTGCTGAAGGCTGTGCCGCACCAGGAAAGCGACGCAGTGTACCTGTTGGCAGGGGTTGGACAGCTCTACAGGGAGGTGCTGGCGCTCAAACAGACCAAGACAAGGAAGCACTTGAGTGCGATTCTGTGGCGAGACTTGACGGACTATATATTCGAGGAGGCTTTTCCTGTGGAGTCACTGGGCCTGACGCCTGCTACTCGCATGGCAGAGCAAGGGGGAGCCGGGCCTATGGTTTACGGTGCTAAGGAGAAGAACTCCAGGCGAATCCAACTCAGCAGACGCTACGTAGACCGCAACCACCACCCCAATGCAATCAGAGAAGCTGGCCTCGCCAGATCTATTCAGTGCATCCTTACCCTCGACCAAATGAGTGACTCACTGAGACTGTACAATTTCACTTCTCGCCTACTTCGGGTGGTAACACCTCGCAGGGACTTGCACAGTCTCGACACGTTCATTATGAGCTTCGACTGGGCTGAGGTCGAACAGCGCCTGGGAGCCGCGTTGCAGGACTACTCGCTGAGTTTCTGGGACTATGCAGACGACTTTTCCTTCGAAAAAAGCTTCAAGACGCTTGGCAGCACTTCGCACCTGCAGACCAAAATCTGGTTCTTGGAGTGCGGACACTGGGTGACTTCTGACAAAACGCACGTGCTAAATGAGTGGGACCTGTACACAGAAGTCTGCAAGCCTTGGCCCAAACGGCACTCCGCTCAGATTGTAGCGCTGCTGGAGCTACCTCGTCTCCGACTCGCCACAGCAGCGCTGGACAAGACCCTAGTGCTGTGGGATTTGACGCACGGCACTTCCCTGTTGACGCTGCTTTTAGGGGATGTGAGTGCACATACCTTGGTGTACTGTCATGATTTCGACCTTTTGTTGAGTGCTGGGTATGAGGTGTCAGCCAGTGTGTGGCGCTTTGACAGTCCCAGTGACTGTTCCTTGGCTGCGAGGCTGGAGGGGCACGGGCACACTGTGACTGCACTGGAGTGTCTGCGGGGTACGCCACTGGCAGTTACTGCAGATGACGCCGGCAACATCAAAACTTGGGACTTGAAGACTTTCCAGTGTCTGCAAACCCTCAACGTGGACAAAATCAGTGTGACCAAGATGCTGTCCCTCTCCGAAGTGAGCTGCTTCTGCGCTATCGGCTTCCGCATCTACTGGCTCGAATACGAAGTTCCAGGCAACACCAACGCCAACGGCGTGAATGTAGGGCTAGGCAGAACACACATATTTCGCCAGTGGGAGTGGTGTACTGTCGGGAAGCGCAGGAAATCGTGGTGTATACGAGGTAGGTCTAGGCAGGACGGAGTGCAGAGTGGTGAATGCGTATGACGGCCGGCAGACCCGGATATTGGCGGATATAGCGGAATTGGACGCAGAGTGCTCACATGTAGAGGTGATAAAGCAAGGGAAGCGACTGCTAGTGGCGGATCGAAGCGGCCTGGTGACCAAGGCACTGTACCAAAATGGTCAAATTGTGGAGCGAGTGCAGCTGCACCATGCAGAAATCACTGAGTTGAAGTACGACCCAGCAGAGCGTCTGCTCCTCACTGTGTCAGCAGACAGGTCGATCAAGCTGACAGCGGAGGACAAGTTGAGCTACCCAATCAAGACTTTGGACCATATTAGTCAGTCCCAACTGACTTACTCCGCTGCTAGTTTCGACCTGGGACTAGTGGCGACTGCTTCCGAGGCTGAACGAACCCGGGTGTGGCGTATAAGCACTATGGACTTAGTGGGCGTATTAGGCTCCGCATTGGATCTTTGTGCACTCAGATTTGCAACCCTGCGGCCTTTGCTGCTAACTGCGGATTTCTCGGGTCGGGTTTATGGCTGGAACGCGGGTTCTTTTGATTCCCTGGCCTCGCCGGTCCTTGCACTTGATCTTGCGGGAGATTTCCTGAGTTGTCTGGAGCCGGAGGCCGTTTTGTCCAGTGACGCCTTCCTCACAGCCCAGCAAGACGCTGGATTGCGTCTATATTTAGGCACAGAATTGGGACTTATCCAGCTATGGGACCTTTCGACCGCCATCATCTCACTACCAGGGCTCGACCGGCCCTCCTCAGTCTCCCTCCTCAAGCCCATCCTTTCCTCCGCTCACCGCTTCGAAAGTCTACTGCAAATCGGCGCAGCTCGCAGTGCAGTGTTCCCCACAGCCCTGTCAGTGCAGCACAGAGCAGCACAGTGGCAGGCCTGCAAAGGAGCAGTGGTGGACTTGCTGCTCGCAGCTGTGCCCGAGCCTGTGGTCATGTCGCTCAGCCAGGAAGCTGATTTGGTGATATGGACTTGTCAGGGTGGGGTGTTGGCGCGGTTAAATTTACGCGATTCCACACCCCTCTTTTGGAACCTGCGGATTAACACCTTTCAGTACCGCGCCCAGCTCTATGCAGAGGGCGAAAAGCTACTCAAGCAGCTGGCTCTGCCCTCAGAGAAGCAGACCGGAGAGACCGAGTTCGAGCCTGTGGCCGGACTTGTAGACCTCGCCAGCAAGCCTTACCGGAGGACGGATCTCCAAAAGCCAGTGGAGCGGAAAGTCCTGTCTCTGCGGCAGATGGAAGCGAAGAAGCAAGTGCTCCAGTCCATGGGGGATAATCTCAAGCAGGCTGAGGAGCGGCAAGTGCCACGACATCCGAGCAGTTTTTCTCACTCGCAAGCCACGACTCCCAAGCACCCAGCCGCAGTCAATTTCCTCGCTGCCAGACTTGACCAGCGCATCAGTCCTTCGCCACCCAGACCCTCGCCTCAGCCTGAAGAAAAGCCAGTCGTGGACTACATCGAAACTCTGGACAACACTTCGGACGAAATCCTGATGGAGTACCTTGATGCCAAGCACTCGCTCAAGCAAGCGAATCGCAGCTTTTCGACTAGCAAATTTCAACAGCGGCGGGGAGCGAGACTCAGATTTATGCAGGAACTCACGTTTTCACGAAATCGCTCGAGAAACAGCCGTTCCACTGCTCTGTACCTCAGTAATGAGCCTATTCCTTCACCAGATATTCGCGTGCGAAGACGTCTGTTGCCTCAAGAATCAAGGAAAACTGTGCAGCTTCCAGCCCCGCAACGGACTTCGCAAGCCAGCAGTCCCACAAAGATACAGCAGAAGAGCGCCCAAGACCTGCTTAAGCGCTTCGAGACAGACCAGACTTTCACCAAGGCAGCCCGCTGTCTGATGAAGTTTTATGCGAGCTGACTACTTGCTAGAGACGATGGAAAATAGGGAGCGGATGCGACTGGCTCGCTCAGGACTGCCTGCTGTGAGTAGGATGTTGAAGTCCTCAAACTTCAACTCGTCGTCCACTTCCAGACCCGCTTCCTCCAGCATTTGGTCCAGCTTCACTTTCATCCCAAACACGTCCACCAGCACGCTCTGCAGGCGTTGCTTTAGGATGACGCCTGTTTTGTCTGGGTTGCCGCCCATGGCCACAAATGCGTTCACTAGATAAGACTTACAGACGTCGATGTCCGTGTCGTCGGCTTCGGCTTCGTTGAGGAGTTTCAGTTTGTTGTAGGCTTTCAGGACTGCAAGAAGGTCGAGACGCTTGAGCCCAGATTCATCCATCCAGGCGAAGAGCTCCGTCATGGCGGGCTCATTCGTAGTTTCCCCGCATTGCTCCAGCAGCACCCTCAGGTCCATCCGGTTTATGGCTCCTCGTCCGTACGTGTCCAGTGTGAAGAACTTCTCCTTGCAGATGTTAATCTGCTCAGGACTCAGGAACAGGTCTTCCAAGTCTTCCCGGCGCAAAGAAACTGCCTTCATCATTTGACTATAAAGCAATATTAGTCCTTTTGCCTACTGCTAGCAGGCCCAGGACTGGAGTTATGCTTAGGTGAACTGCTGAATTCTGCTCAGTACAGCATTAGCTTGATTTACTGCTTTTGATAATGCACCGGTCTGAATTCAAGCTGTTGCAGACTAGTCCTAGCCTTTTGGTAATAGGAAAGCATAGGGACTACTGGGGAAATCGCCTTTAGCAGGCTATAAATCAGACTCAACGCTAAGGAAGTGTGTGCTCTAACTGCCCTTATAATGACTTCTAGGGAAACAGACCTGCCGGACGCTAGCACTGCCACCCAGTCTCCGCTGCCTGAAGAAGCCCCACAAGACCTGCTGCTCGACCAAGGCCTTGAGAAAATCGCGCTCTACCCGGCCTCCACCGGCTCGAACATCCTCCGATCTATTGAGAAACCTGACATCTCCGCCCTGTTCCGCAGGTTCCCGGTCCTCAAGGCTATGCTGGGCTTGACAGTCCCGAAGGCCAAGAAAGTCCCCAGACTGACAGTGAAGCAGATCGTGCAGGAAGCGCAGCTGAAGCAGAAAAAGCCGCTAGAGACGGAGAAGCAGACAGCTGAGAGGCCGAGAATTGCAGTGCGGAGAGTGCGGGGAGAGGAGATGTATGAGGACCTGGGACTGCTGTCCAAGGTCAGAAGAGTTTGCTAGGTCTCCGGGAAATACATCTACTCTGCTCCAACTAGTGCTCCTCCTCTATAATATGCGGAACTTCCGTCTGGCTCTGTGCCAATTCAGCGCAGGCAACGACAAGGTCTCCAACCTGCGCACCGCCGAACGTCTAGTGCAGCAAGCGGCTTCTGCAGGCAGCCAAGTCATAGTCCTGCCAGAGTGCTTTAACTCTCCCTACGCTACGAGCAGCTTTCCTGAGTATGCGGAAGCTGTGCCGGAGGTTGGCTTCCAGGGCAGTCACCCGTCTCCCTCTGTGAACCTGCTCTTGACGCTGGCGAGGTCGCTCAATGTGGATATTGTCGGCGGGTCTATACCTGAGAGAGCAGGGGAGCAGATATTCAATACATGCTTATGTGTGAGCAAAGACGGAATCCTAGCCGCCAAGCATCGCAAAGTGCATCTATTCGACATCGATATCCCAGGTAAAATCCGCTTTAAAGAGAGCGAAACACTGTCGCCAGGCTCTTCCAAGACCAAATTCGAGACCGAATACACCACACTCGGCATAGGCATTTGCTATGATGTGAGGTTCGCGGAGTATGCGCAGGCCCTAGCGGCGGACAGCAGTGTGGGCGTGCTGGTGTATCCGGGCAACTTCAATATGACCACTGGGCCCAAGCATTGGGAGTTGCTGCTGAGGGCGCGGGCTTTGGACAACCAGCTCTTTTGTGTGGGGTGTTCACAGGCCCGGGACGATACGGCGGGATACGTGTCCTTCGCGAACTCCATGCTAGTAAACCCTTGGGGTGCAGTCCAAGCGCAGCTGGGTGCAGGCGAGGATGTGCTAGTCCAGGACTTAGACTTCACTCAGCTCCAAGATATCCGCAGCGGCATTCCCATTCGTAGCCAGCGCCGTCCCAGCGTTTACTCCTAAGTCTAGACTCTTAGCGTTATCTGCTCAGTCTAAGCACATTTTCCAGTACGATTCGAACCCCAGCAGCCACCGATTTCTCAGTCCCACTAAGAGTACATACCCGGGCCTCCTCCCCCTGCGAAGTCCTCAACAAGCGCAAGTTATGCGCCAGAAAGTTGATTTGACAGCCACTTTGAGCCTTCATCTGATTGACATTTATACCCGCTTTGCCGATCAGCCGGCCCACATACTCCTGCGGAACCAGGATGTTCAAAATGCAGGGGGAGAGAGAACGCCGGTCTCTGCTCCTTGACCGGTGCCGGGGGGACTCGGAGGGCTCGCGGGCTGCGTTTTCTAGCTCGTCTAGTACGTTCCGCAGAGTGTTTTTCCGCTCACTTAGGGAGCCTTTGATGTCCAGCCAACATTCGTCGTCTGCCTCCACAAGGTACTCCAGCTGCCCCTCGCGCAGGTGGTCCCGGAGCTGCTTGAGCTGCAGCTTTATTTCCTCAGCTTTGCGAGAAAGCAGGACTTGCACTTCGATCCTCCCTTTCGGACTCACTGCATCCAGCAGCTCCAGTGCCCTGTTCGCACTCGTTTGACACTCCCGCACCGAGCCCTGGACCACCACAACTCCCTCCATCAGTCTCACGTCAGTCCGCGACTGCGCCCAGTTCTCCAAGAGGCGGGCCTCGTCCCGGGTGAGTTTGAGCTTGAGTGTGGTTTGTCTGTCCCGGTCGTAGCAGCGGTGCTCGGTGACTGCGGTGTGGATCAGCTCGATTGCTGTTGCGATTTGCCGCACCTGGCCTCCGATGGTTATCACGCGCTCGGACATGTGAGGGATGGACCGGTCCTCGACGGAGATGGCGGCCTTGCTTTGGTCTTGGTATTTGGCTATTTGTCGTCCTCGCTTGCCAATGATCACCGCCACCATGTCAGCAGGGACGTAAATGTGCACTTCCCTGATTCCTTCCTTGGAGTTGCACTCTTCCAGTGCACGGCGCATGGCAGCGAGTTGCACAGGGAGCGAGGCGCGGCTCAGACACAAGATCGTGCCTGAGTCTGTGCGCACTTGTACATGCAGAGCAGAGTCCTGGATCAGCGCTTCTTGCAGTTGACGAGACTCGAAGGCGGCAGCCATCGAGTCTGGTACGGAGAGCATCAGTGGGAAGTCCTTATGGAGCTGGAAGCCTTCCTTGGGGGGAGACCCGCGCGTGTAGCGACTCATTTCTTTTATGGCATTAAAGCGCCAAATTCTACTAGAGTCTTAGGGCTGACAGCACTTCGAACAGTGGCTTTTCTTTGCTCACCAGCTGCTTTTGCACTTTACGATGAAGCAGCGCTCTGTACAGGTCAGTGACAGTTCTTCCCTTCATGCGGCGCACAAATTCCTCAAAGCCTTCCATCCGCTTGTCCTTGAAACAGCAATACACTAGTTCTCGCCCTGCGGCCGTAGCAGCAGCCATCCACTGCAGACAGGCCTTAAACTGATGGTCTCCTCCGAACATTCCACATCCCCAGTTGCCAGTCACTATTGGCCCGGCTTCCCTATGCTCTGGACTCCGCTGGAAGCCTACATATGCTTTGTTCAGTTCTCTGAGAATTCCTCGTTCTTCAAATTGTAAAGAGCATTCGCCCCTGAATACGCCTGCATCCATAGCGACTACAACATGCTGATCAGGACGGCTATTCCTATGAATACCCTTAAAGTGTGCAGTATTGCCGTAACCCGCATAGTCAGTAACTCGCTCCGCTCCTTTTACGACGATTACTTCATCCCAAAGCATAACTTGGCAAAAGAGCATAGTGAGTTGCAGTTCCGGGTGAATGGCAAAGTACAGTTCTTCCTGCACATTTCCCCATGACAAAGTCCCCCCTCCGATATACTCATTTGCGAAGTCAATCCTCGTGCAAGGCTCCTCATGGTCTTCTATCAGTAGTACTTGCTCTATACGCAGTTCACAAAGAGGTATATTTAGACTCCGCCAAAAGCGAGGGTCCTTTTTCTCTGTTAGTTTTCTGCGATTTATCTCCAAACTGCACATGTCTAGAAGCGACCCAGGGGCTACTCGTTCCCTCTGGAATTGCTTGTAGAGATATACGATAATGCTGATGAGTTTGAGCTGGGCGCAGGAGTCTCTTCGGAAGTGCCAATGCTTCAGTGGTAAGTGGCAGAGGAAGAAAGCAGACATCAAACAGACTTCCTCTACCTTGGTCAGAACCAGAGTACCGGCTTCTCCTGACTCAGAAACAGCCATTGGCTTGGGAAACAACTGCCCCATCTCCGCAGCCTTCCTAGCAATCCAAGGCAGTAAGTGCTGCAGAAAGGCCTGTTCTGTTAGTTCCGCTGCCTCCACAGCAACTCCCTGCAGTGCTTGCTGTATACTGCCCCGCTCGATGCAATCTTGCCGCCAGGTGATGCGCTGGCTTTCTGCAAGTAAGAGCTCGAAGTTCGATAGAGAAGTGAGCGACTCGTATTGACGAAGGAGGTGACAGTGATGAGACCAAACTCTGGGAAGGGAATGGCAGGGGAGACTCACTTTTGCCACTTCACAGTGCTCCATTATAGTTTTCTCTACGGAATTTGGAAATAGCCTTATTTCCCACAGTATTTTTCGTGCATCTAAGAGAAATAGAGCGCATCATAGAGGATGCGAGAAAGCTGTGCTGAGAACAGTTGGGCGATTTCAGTTAGAAGCCTACTTCAAATTAGCACTATTGGTCCTTTCACGCAGAAGGCAACTGGATTAGTTGCATTTTGAAGCCAATATGTCTCATCTCCGCAAGCTCAAGGACAGCCTCGCAAAGCGCTTCACTCCTGTTCACCTGCCTATACTCAAAGTAGGCCACCACAACACCAACAGTACTCTCTACCCCAGTCCTTATGCGGCCTCCCTCTCGCATCCTCAGCATTTCCAAGCGTCTCCGAGAGTTCTCAATCCCTAGTCTCAAACTCACAGCAGCGAAGCACCAGGTCTGCTCCCTGAGTGCGCAGCAGACTGGTCAGTCCGTGGCTGTGATGGTCATGCATAAGGCTTTAATTGAAGGACGGTGGAAAGGGTATAGTGCACAGCCGGAGGACTATGAGGCCTATTTGAACCCGGAAGTAGAGGAGCCGAAGGACCTTAACATGGACAGTGGCCATGAAGAATGCCCCTCTTTCCCCAACGTCAAAGCCACCGTGAGTCGCTTCACCTCGATTCCCGTCCTCTACCTCTCCGAATCCGGCACCTCCGTTTCCACGACTTTCACAGGCTTCCAAGCCCGCGTATTCCAACACGAAGTGGACCACATGTACGGCCTCTCCCTCCTCAACTTCACCATCAGCGACGGAGAAATCGACCTCATCGAGCCTCGAGACCAAAGCAAACTACTCGACGTCCTGCGCGAGTACAAAGCCAGGTTCCGCTCAGCAGTGATTATGGCTAAGGACAGATACCTGATCGACCCAGGCTTCAAGGCCAAAGTCGACGCCAAAGTCAATGGGCAGGGCATACTGTCAGTCGAGGACAGCTTAGAGGACTACGCAGCGGACGACACATTTGAGGGGGAAATGACGCAGGCCTTGGAAGAAGCTTTGCGCGAGGACCAGATCAGAGAGCTGGAAGAGCAGGCCGCAGGTCCGCACTCCCTAGGAAAGATAAAATGAAAGCAGCGCTGATGTGGTCTGTTTTAAGCCTGTGCCTGGTCTACTCAGTCTCCGCTGAAGACACTGCCCCTGCGGAAGCCTGGGAAACACTCGTTTTGACCAAAGCCATGCAGCTGCCTTTGAAGCTCGAACAGGCCTTTTTCGACCTATACCAAGCACTGCAGATGCGCCCAATTCTGCACATTTGTGTCTTTTACTGTGCAGCTTTCTACCTAATCTGCAGACTTTGGTACGGCAGAGCGACACTCAACATTCCAATGGCCTACAAAGTGGTGGACGAGCGAGCGCAGAGCGAAGCACTGGGCCTGGTGGCTGCAGAGCTGCGGAAGGTCAAGAAGGACGGGCAGGTGGAAGGCCTGCACAAGGAATTGAGTTTACTGCTGGAGTCGCATCATGAATTCCAGCGGGAAATCCTGGATTCCCACAGAGACATACTCAGAGAGGTGAGCAAGGCGAGTACTAGTTCTTAGGCAATTTTCTCAATAGCATGCAGGAAGCATTAATAGGAATGGCAGAAGTACAGGAGAGGCCTAGAGACTTCATTGGGGATCAAGACGCGGAGACCAGGTCAAATGCGGCCCAGGCAGATTCCAAGTCTAAGAAGCGACCGCGGCCTATTGACACTTCCAGGCCGACTCGCCCTGCCACCCGTCCCCTGACTCCTATCATTCTTCCCACTATCAGCACAGCTAGGACTGAAGAAGTGCAGCCTGAGAGGAAAATTAGCCGCATGCCACAAGGCCAAAGCACTTCCTGTGCAATGTGCCGAGTTTGGTAGAAGCCTTAATAAATAGGCAAACACACATGAGTCGCTCTCCCCCACTAGTACTAGTTCCCATCAACTACCAAGCTATGTACCTAGTAGTAAACAGTACTGCTCAGTAGTAGTTCCATCTCTTTCACGACCCACCCAGGCACTTCCGTCTCTCCAATGGCCTCCACGAGCACGTCTGCATCGGTGATCACGCTGGATAGGTTGGAAAGCAGCTGCATGATGCCGGTGATGTCTTCGGGGAGGAGCATGTAGGTCAGGAGCTTGAGAACTGCTAAGGCGGTGCGATAGAGCAGGAGAAAGCCTTCGAGGAAGTAGAGGTCCCAGACTCTGCAGGCCACATCTTGGCTTAGAGTCCTTGCAAATAGCGTCAGAAACCAGTCGATCAAAAACATCTTCGGCTGCACTCCTTCCGCTTCAAAGTGGTCACACAACTCCGGCAAATTCACCTTAAACAGCACTCGAAAGAGCTGACACCTCGTGCCAATCCCCACCTCGTCCATCAGGTAAAAGGGCAGCAGCGCTGGACTACTCACAATGTGCACAAGTGCGATGAAGGCTTTGTAGGGCTCGAGGTTGAGCAGTAAAATGCCTGCTAAGTAGCTCATTCCCTGCACGTAGCCGATGTCGGGACGGTAGAGGGCGAAGGCTTCCAGCATGTCTCGGAGCTGCAGGTTCAGGGGACTGCCCTCTCGGAAGAAGCCGAATTGGTTGAACGTCCTGGCTATGTCCTGCGACACCAGCCTCACAGTGCTTTCCTTGCCCAGTCCTTCCTCCGGCTTCCCCCGCAGTCGTTGCGCCTTCTGTACGTTTATTTCATACAATTCAGGAGTAATCGCCACAGAGTTCCCCAACTGTTTCAGCCAAATTTCCCCTCTCACCCTGGGAGGCAGTCCCTTCCTCCACAGACGTTCTGTGCTTTTTAAGCGTCTTTTCCGCTCCCAAAAGGGCAGTATATCCTCCACCCACAGCCTCATCATGTCCCTGATGTCCTCCTCCCTCGCCAACTGCTTCGCTCGCGCTGCCTGCTGCTCCCTCTCCCTTTCCTGCAGCTTTTCTAAGTACTTCCTCGTATTTTCCGCTACCAGCCGTCTATGGAACTCCGTCTCTTCCCTCGACTTCGGGGGTAAATTCTCCGGTCTGAAGCCGTGGTCCTGCGCAAAGGACTGCGGAAACGTGAATTCACTGCTGTCTTTCGAGTTTTCCCGAGTGGAGTTTTCGTTCAAAAGACTGTGTGCGGGGGAAGTCAGGTCCCTGCCCAGGGAAGTGACCATCAAGGTGGTGTCCGGCCCACATATGAGGGTCAGGTTGGTGGGGGAAATGGGTGCTGCACTGCGCCAGTTAACAGCTGCAGGCCAACTTTGAGCGCTTACTGAGCGTCCGTTGCCGAGTTGGCCTTTGGTGCCGAGGCCCATGCTGTAGAGTGCGCCAGTTTCGCAGGCTAAAACAGTGTGAAAAGCCCCGCACTGGCCTGTGACTACCTTTTGCTCACTAAGTCCGAGACACACAGTAGGCGTGGCTGCTATTTCCAGACCTCCGAGGCCCAGTTGTCCATACCCGTTGAAGCCGAATGTCAGCACTTCTCCTAGTCCGCTGATGACTACAGAGTGCAGAAACCCCGCCAATACCAGGGCTATCGGCTTCCCTGCGAGAGCTTTGACTTCAGTGGCTTCGTAGCAGTCCTCGAGATTGCCATGTCCCAAGCGTCCGTCCGCTCCAGATCCCCAGGAAAAGACCACTGTTCCCTCTCCTTTCTGCCCAAGTAAAAGGTTGTGGCTGAAGCCGCAGGCCACTTGCCCTACTTCCACTCCTTCCAATCCCTTGATCAGGCCGGGCTCCTCGGCTTCTTGGATTTGAACCCCTTGGCCGAGCTTGCCTTTCGCGCCTTTGCCCCAGGAAAACGCCTGGCCGGTGGTCGAGATGCCCAGGATATGTTCGTTCCCGCAGGCGATTAAGCGAAAGGCATATGCAGGGTGCATAGGCGTCCACGTGAGTCCAGCATCCCCCTTCCTCACCCCGCCTTCCCCATCCACCACAAGTAGTGCATTCCCAATAGACACCACCTGTCTGCACTGCGTGTCTTGCAGACTGCTGAGACGCACCACTCCCTGCCCCTCTGCCATTTCGCAGTCTTCCCATCTGCTGAGTTTCCCTTCTGTGATGCAGCACCAGAGTGGCTTGCGCAGTGAGGCGCTCTCCACACCTTCCAAGTTGCGGAGGAACAGCGGACTGTTGCGTTGGAAAGAGCGGCCCAGAGCTCCCCAGCCCCATAGCTTAGCCATTATAGCGCTGGGGAGTGCAGGCATTGGGGAGAGAAATGAAGTCTGTGCAGGTCTGATTAGGCAGTTGGCGCAGTATTTGTATACTCCAATTGCTGGAGACAAAAGCAGTTCATCTATTCTCAGACAGTACAAGAGTGATAATTATCTAAAGGCAATAAGCTAAACTCGGTGAAACGAGTAGTTTCTCATGCAATTATGTCTATCTATGTGTAGGCAGTGAAGGGATGCGAGTCCATATACCCCGTCAAATCATAGTTGGAGTGCGAAAGCAGGTCCGCCAAGTAGGCATAAAGGTGCTGCAGGGGCACTTTGGACTGGCAAGTGACCAATTCATGCTTAGTGTAGGGCGGCATTAGCACTAGTCCCTGCTTTACACTGCCACAGCGCTCATATTGGCTCTCCACTAGTAGGCTGTTTCGGGGTCCGAAGCCTTGGGAAATGGAGAAACTGGTCTGCCACACCCGAGAAAGCTGCTTTTGAGGACTATCCGGGCTTTTCGTGTCGCAGTAATTGGCAGAAAAGTAGGGAATCGACTCATTTAGCAGGGGAAATAAGGCCTCACAGGTATGATTCGACAGGGAAGTATAGAAATAAAGCAAACACCGAGGGTGCAATTGCAGCTTTTCCAGGCATTTCCTGGCTCCAGGCCTCAAGTAATAGTACCTTTTCCCTACATTCCAGTCCCAGTGGACTTCCCTGCTCCCCGCCTGCACCTCTTCGTCGCTTCTATAGAACAAAGTGCCGTTTGGCTCGATTAGGACCAAAACTGCTTGTTCTTTTCTCACGCTTTCCAGGGTTTCCTTGACCTTGGGCTCGAGGCCGGGGACGGGCATTGCAAGGAAGCAGTCCCAGAGGACTGAAAGCTCGTGGAAGGCTGAGACTGAGCTGGAAAAGGGATGGAGAGAGGAGGAAGAGTCTCGCCAGAAGGAGAAAATGAGCTTGAGGCAAGTGCGAGTAATTGGGTACGGCGAAAAGTCAACAAATCGTACCTGCAGCGGTCCCTTCTGCCGCACTACATTGCTTTGGTATCCGTACTTCTCTGGCACTATGTGCAGCAGGAAGATCTGTCCGTAGTACTCTTCCAGTCTGTCCATTTCTCCACTTCCCCAGCTGTAGGCGCGCACGTAGTCCTTGTAGACTCCGTGGCTTAGGCGGATTTGCAGCTTGTAGCAGGAAATGCTGGGACAGAGGGACACTTCGAAACTGGAGCTGAGGAAGCGCCGAGCCATAGGCAGAAATGCTGTAATGGAATAGAGGATTGGACTGACTTGGATGCAGGGTATGCCCGCCCAACAGTGCTATACTGACTCAGCCCCAATGACTTGTGAGAAATCCCCACTACCTTTGTGCTACAACCCTAGTTATCTACTTACGATGTGTACTGCCGTGCATGAAGTGTGTTACAGGAACCTTAATTCGCAGTGTTTGGGGACAATCAAGAGAATTTCAGATTAAAGCCGAGACTATGCTGCAGTAGACCTAGAAAGTTGAACTTCAAGGCAAGTTCAGAGGCCGAACATGTGAGCTTTCCGCTGTATGGGTCACATTTGGGCATATTTTAACCATAAAGCATACAGCGCCATATGAATATTGGTAATAAGTCTCAGCGCGTTAGCACTATGGACGTAGATAGCAAATAAAATGACTAAAGCTGGATCTGGCCTGACTGAGGCCTCCTCAGCCTTCCAACAGTCACAGAAGATCACATCCGCCCTGAGATACGCTCGATCACCTCCCCAGTACCAGACCATATGCACTTCTGCTCTTCAGACTGCAGGACTCTGACTGCTGTATTCATGTACCGCCTTCGTCGAAGTCTAATGTCTTCACATACGAAGCTTGGACGGTTCCTCCTCTATGCACTGTTCTTCAACCTGAGCTTTGTTCTCTGGACGTGCCGGGCTCTTAGCGAGGTGGGGTCAGTCTTCACTCTCCAGAGGTCGTTCTGGTAATAAAAATCCGGGCTAAAAGTGCGTTTTCACCGAAAAATGCAAATTCCGCAGGCTACATACAGCTGCAAGTCCTCCAGCTAGGTAATAATGCTGTGGATCTTACTATGGCTGCTGGCCGCCGCAGACGACTGCCCTATTTACCTCTGCGGTGAGGAAGAAGCAATGAACTGTTTGCAGGTGAATTCCACCCACATCGTGCTTTCCCCCTGTCCAAACGACCTGCTTTGTCCTGCCTTTTCCATGTACCACCCTGAGCCTTTGGTCTGCCAAAGCACTGATCAGAACCAAACTCTCAAGCAAAAGACATGCAAAGGCGCTAAGGAAGAAGGAGACTTGTGCACTACACATGGAGAGTGTGGGGAGTGGCTGTACTGCGCGGTGCAGAGGGACTTGACACATCGATGTGCGCCGGTGTTGAAGGTGGGCAAGCAATGCCAAGAAAATCACATGTGCAGAGGAGGCGCAATGTGTCACGACGGCATGTGCCAGGAGTACTTCACAGTGCCAGCAGGCGAAGCCGCTGCTTCCCGCATAGCCTGCCAGTCCGCTCATATCTCAGACGGCATCTGCTTACCTATAGCGGAAAGCATCGCTCCCATTCCTGTGCAATGCTCAGACAAGTCCGACTGCCAAGCCACAGATGGGTCGTTTTCAGAATGTCTATGTGGGCGGAACGCGCATAGACAGAAGTTTTGTGCACTGCACCCCAGTGACATGCCAGTTAAGCTTTACCTTGAGGCTGTACATAATGAGTTTATGGATTCGACGGGACTGGTGATGCTGGAAATGGTCCATTACCCAATACTGCAAGAGCCGGAAGACTGCTTCTTGGAGGTGGCTCAAGAGTTTCTCGAGCTGAAGTCTATGCAAGAACTCAGTACTCGCTGCTTCTCTGTGCTCCTAAGTGCGAGTCTCCTCCTAGTTAGTTAAAGACTACGCGTAGGAGTGGACGTGTCCAGACTGCTCGCACAGCTCTCCTCCAGCCTCCTCTTCAACGACGACGGCTCCGACACATCCAAACTCATCCCCCTCCGTCTCCTAGTCACAAAGTCCTCAACCACATACGTCTTCCGCAGGTACTGCTGGCACAAAGGCACTTCACTCAGGGTCAAGTCGAAGGGCAGGTAGAGTTCCTCAGTCACGAATTCACTTTCATTGGGCAATAGGGCGAGTATTGGACTGTAGTCGATTCCAGGGTGGAGAGGGACGCTTTCTAGGAACCGGGTGCGTGACTTTAGCAAGCGCTTGGCCCGGCTTTCGATCTTTTTGTGGTTCAGAAGCCCGGGACGCATTGCGAGCAGGTACAGAACGTACTTCGCACTGGTCACGAAATGCGCTCCGTTGGGCATTTTCAGGCAAATTTGGAGCAATTTGTCGACGGCAGGCAGCAAAATGTGTGCGTCGAACATCGCTAAGAGCGAGGTGAGGTAGGCAGCGGCTGCACGCACATGCTGAGAAGCAGATAAACAGTGAATCAGCAGGGAGGCGAAGGTTTCCAGGTACTCCGCCCTGCCTTCCTGGCAGCAGAACAGGATGGCGATTTGCACGCAAGAGGTATGGAAAGTCGGCAGGACCAGTTCTTCAAATGCGTCCAGGAGCGTGTGGAACAGGGAGTCGCTGAGGTGGAGCTGGATGTAGCGCAGCACTACCTCAAGGAGCGTATCCGCTGTGTTCAAGTCCCCTTCCGCGTCAATCCTCACAATCTTCCCTATCGTCAGTCGCACCAACGCCTGCTCAAAGCTGCGGTCTTTGCTGCAAATTGCCATCAGGTTCGTCACGTAGAACTTCTGCACGTGCAGTTCATGCCTCATATGCGGGAAAGCGCTAATGAGCAGCTTCACAGCAGTGCCGTGCAGCAAGGGGTTCTCCTCCAGCACAGAAAGCAGCAGGTCGATACTCACTAAAGCCGCAGACTGCAGTTTTTCCAGCAAGGACTCATCTTCTTCTTGAGACTGGCGGTTTGCGAGGGCGGTCACGCTCTTTAGGTAGGAAATCTCCTCCAGACCTTGTGTCGTTTTGATACAGAAACAGCGAGTTTCCAGGTCGCCTTCCTTGTGAGTGCCTACAGTCACGCCCAGGACTTCTGTCAGTTTCTGCTGGGCGCGGGGGTGGTGTCTGAAAAGCTCCATCAACAGTCCTTGTTCACAGCCCTGCAAGTCCTGTCCAAAGCTGTGCGCCCGCAGTATCCCGTATATTTCCTTCTTCAGCTCCGTGGCTGAGTCAAATGTGCGTCCCGCAAGTCGCAAAGGGGCCTGCGGCCTGCACAGCTCCACGTCCTTTAAATTGCTGATGAGCAGACGAAGGACGGACTCGAGCAGTGGGAATTGGGAGGTGGATAGGACGCAGTCCACGAGGGAGGAGAGGCTGGAGGATATGGAGGGGAGATCCACGGCAAGGGCTACCCAGTTAACTCTCTGCAGACGTACCAAAACGGCTGGGTCTGCGGCCACTGTGGCCACTAGCCTCTGCAGGCTTTCAGGACATCGCAGGATCCTGTCTGGGGCTAAGCTGTCGTCCATATATATGTATTACGCCTCAAATCGACACAGTAGGGTGAAAAACTCATCCAGCGCCCCCCTTCCCACAGGCCTCAAATCCCTGCAATCAGACCATTCCTGCTTAGTGCTTAAATTGGGCCTAACAGTCACCGATGGATTCCCCCTGTTTCTAGAATTTCTAGGGAGACATTGCAAGGACTGTGGGCTATTATCAAAGTCGAGGGAAGGGAGGAAATAGGCTATTTGGCGTATTGGAGGGTGTATTCTTGGACTCTTTTGAGGTAGTCTGGGAAATTTTATAGGGAAATTTGGGCGATTTCGAGGTTGAAAGGGTCGTTTGGGTTCGGAAGACCCAGGAAATCCCTAATTGACACTAGAACTTGCTCTATCGTCAGCATCGGCACCCAATCAACTGAGAGTATATTTAGCGAAATTGCCCCTTCCCTGCTGATATTCGGGTGCAGAATAGGCGTTTGGAAGGTAATCCTCGGTCGAGAGTAGGGGTAACCAGGGGGTAAGTGCACAGATAAGGCGAAAACCCCGTCTTCGTAAGGAGTGGCTTCTGGACCTGTGATTAATGCGATCCAATTGTCGGAATTCACCTTAAAAACGGGGATTTTGGCTTCTAGACACCTTTGAAACTCGACGTTGGCTCGGGTTTGTACAGTGGGTTTAGGCCTTTGTGGTGTGAACATCATATATATGGCAATTCGGCTACACAGGAAGGTATTGTATCAGTCTATAATGGGCCAATTGCTGCTATTCCTCGACAAGTCAGTAAAAACAGCCTTTTCCCTGCCTTTCTAGCATTTAAAAGCGACTACAGGACCCTATATTTGGTAATAATGTTGGCAGTCCGAGGCTTATTGCGGCGTCCTGCGCTACTCTTTCTGCGGCCTTTCAGTGTACCTTATAGCCAGGCTGACGACACCATGAAAGGCAAGGGCAAAGGGGACGAAGAGACCTACTTCACTAGGAAGGACAGAGATCTGCTCAAAAAGATGCTGGAAAAGGTGGATGAGCAGGTCCTGAAGCCAGAGGAGTTGAAGGCTGCAGAGGAACGCCACCGCCTTGCACTGCTAAAGCTCGCCCGGTCCCACAGTCTGCGGCTAACGGACGTAGTGCTGGAAGACCTGCTGAAGTGGCGGCGTGGCGAGCTCTAGTTCTTAATGGCCACCCCACTCCGCTGTGTTGTCTGTGTGAGTCAGTATGCGTACGGTACTTGTCCCCACTGCAGAGCAGCGATGTGTGAACCTTGCTACGACGTGCACGATTGCGCCTCCTTGCCAGCTTCCCCCCCACCACTCGCTCAAAACCTGCAATGCTCCCAATGCTGCACCGAACCCGCCGTCTTTCTGTGCATCTGCAACTACCCCTGCCAAGTGTTCTGCCAGGAGTGCTACACCAAGCACTCCTCCGGCCTGCCCATTCACTTCAATCTCCCGGTGGAGTGCCGCAATTCCCTCAATTCCAGGGCTGATTTCGATGTTTGCAAGGCGAGATATGCGGATATGCAGAGACTTTACTCGGACATGACCACTGCCAATGCGCAAATTGCGGATTTTCGGAGGGCGTTTGAGAGGAAAGTTGCAGAGGTGATGGAAAAAGTCGCGGAAATACGGGGGAAAATGAATGTGGAAATTGAAAAGGCGCAGAAAGACCTGCAGGAGCAGGAAGCCTGTCTAAAGAACTGCTTTACTGATATATTGATATCTGCGGACACTCGTCCTAACTCGGAAATCTGCAGACTAATCGACTCCAATTACCCCAAATTGCCCGCTTTTGAGCACTTTCTGGACTTCTCGCCTGTGCTTCTGAGTCTCGACCAAGTTGCCTCCTTCCACAGTCCCCTGCTTAGCCAACTCCGCCCACAGCTCCCAGTCCAAGCCTCCCTGAGCCAACTCCGCCCACAGTACCCAGTCCAAGCCTCCCTGAGCCAACTCAGCCCACAGCACCCAGTCCAACCCTCCCTAAGCCAACTCCGCCCACAGCTCCCAGTCCCAGTCCCAGTGCCGAGCCAGCGCCAATGCAGTAATTGCGAGAAGTCCTTCTCCTCTGCTCCCCCTGCAGACATCACTCCTATGCGCAACCTCCACGGCGACCTGTGGACCGACTTCTGCTCCTTCGCCTGTCTCGAACAGTTCAAAAAGCTCTACCTAGAACTCGCTAAGTCCTAATCGCAATATGTACAGAGACAGGTCGCCCCCCTCGCATTCCCGCCTGGACAGCCTTTTGAAGCGCCAGACTGAAAGCCTGGACCCCAGTCTGGACTCGTGGAAGGCCTTCAGATCGGAAGTCAGGGCAGCGGAGCCGACTAGGAAGATAGAGGAACTGAAGGCGAGGAACAGGCAGGCCTCGCCTTTAGGACGGTCTGCCAACGGCTCTTTCAGCCACCTCACTTCTCCGAGAGAAAGACTAGGCGGCCAGTTCCTCCCTGGGCACATCTCCTCACAGTCCACTGATCGACGCTACCAATCGCCAATCACAAAGGCCAGAGACAAGTTTGAAGCCTTCTACGAAGGCCTAAAGACACAAGGAAGTCAGGTCAGTGAGAAGAGACCGGCACTGGATCGAATACAGGCCTTGGCAAAGGGCCCGCTGCCGCCTAGGAGTCCCACTGGCTTGGACATCAAGCTGCAGGGCTTAAGTGCGCTGCCAAGGACTGGGTCGCCTTATAGGAAAGTGGAAGGTCTGGGGAAGGATGCCCGAGGAATTCATACAATTCTTCCGTTAGAAAGACTGCAGCAGGCGCGAGAAAGCCTCCAGCGAAGCGGCCTACAGGGTGCAAGTGCGACCTACGAGAGTGAATTGCGAGCCTTTGCGAAGCTGATACTGGCCAGTTCAGAGGCCCCTAGCTAAGCAAATAGTCCTTATGCGACTTGTCTGCTGGGAGCCCGCTTGGCCTTCTGAAGCTGCATCAGAAGGGAAGGGTTCTTGACCTTAATGAGAGCACTGATATCCTGCATGCGGGCCTGCAGCAGCGCCAGCTTATTCTTGACCGCCGCATACCTATACGTAATCTGCTGCCTCACCATCTCCTCTGTGCTCGCCCCGAACTCACACGACAGCAGCTCAATGAACTTATACTCGATATTCTGTATGAAATCCAGCCTCGCCTGCCCATCCCTCCGCATGATAAAGACTGCAAGGAAGGAATGCGGCTCCTTCACACAGGAGTTCATCATACGCAGCAACACAGTGGGGTACTCCGCGAACTCAATCATCAGCTTCTGTCCTTCTTGCATGAGTCGGAACCCGGGTTCGTCCACTGTATGCAGGTAGTGGAAGAAGAGGTCGTTTTCACTGGTGAGTTCGATCTTGAGGTGCTGGGGAGTGCTGTCTGCGCCGAGGAGCAGCAGCTTGACGCGGATGCTTTCCAGAGTGCCGACTTCCTGTGGACCTGAGGAGGGGTCTTGGATGCGCAGTTCGAAGGGCACTTCGCGGTCGTAGATGACTCTGTGGCCATCTGCTAGGCTTGGGTCCATCTCTTCGATAGCAGAGAAGTCGAAGGAGTTGAGGAGACTGGCTTCGTCTTGGGTCGCCATTATTAACTGCCGCAGGCCTAGCAGTCCAGCCGCCTGCAGAGGACATTAGCACTCCCAGTGACTTGGCATCTTTTACTATGAAATAAGCCTGACATTGAGGAATGCAGGATAAGAAGTCCTTATGTAGCTGGCGAATGCAGTCTTTAGAATACAGAAATGTGGAGTCTGTAGCCGTTTCCCCAAAAACCTCTGCGCTGCAATGGTAAACTCAGAGAATCCTGCTCCCCAGGAGTCCAAAAAGCAGGTGGAAAAGCCGCCTACGCCTGAGGCAGGACTGACCAAGACACAGGCAGCAGAGCGTCTCGCCCAGGACGGGTAAACTCCACCCAGTCCCAACTCCCTCCCGGAAAAGCACTCCAACCCCTTCCTCAAGTTCCTGTCCTACTACACCGGTCCAATGCCCGTCAGTCCTAGACAGGTGATGATCTGGATCGCTATCCTAATCGAAGGCGCTGTGCTGGACTTCCCAGACTTCGCGCTACTGCTATTGCTGCAGTTCGTGAATGGGTTCGTAGGGTGGAATGAGGAGAGACATGCAGGGGATGCGATAGCTGCGTTGAAGGAGAACTTGGCTCCAAAGGCAGTGGTGAAGAGAGAGGGAGTGTGGAGTGAGGTTGCGAGTGCGGAGTTGGTGGTGGGGGACCGGGTCAGGGTGGAAATCGGGGATATTGTGCCTGCGGACCTGGTTGTGGACTCGGGAAGAGCGGAAATCGACCAATCTGCACTCACAGGGGAAAGCCACCCTGTGTCTAAGAAGGCAGACGACCAAGTGCTGCAGGGGACTATATGCAAGAAAGGGAGGCTGGAGGGAGTTGTGTTCGCTACAGGAGTCAACACCTATCTGGGCAAAACAACGGCTTTGGTGGCCAGTGTGGACAACATCGGTCACTTCCAACAAGTGCTTCTCAGCACCACTTGGTTCCTTTCCATCCTGTCCTTCTTCTTCACTGTCATTATCTTCACTGTGATTCTGATCAAAGGAGCGGGGTTTCGAGCTGCACTGAGCATTTGCGCAGTTATTATAGTGGCTTCGATTCCCATTGCTATGCAGGTTATATGCACCACTACACTTGCAATTGGCTCTCGCGCTTTAGCGGAAAAGAAGGCAATCGTCTCCCGTCTGACCGCAATTGAAGAGTTGGCGGGCATGCAAATCCTGTGCATCGACAAAACCGGCACTCTCACCGAGAACAAACTAACAGTCCAGTCCGTCATCTGCAACCAAGGCGTCTCCGAAGCGACTCTCATTCAAGGCCTCGGACTGGCCTGCCACCGCGAGGAAGCCAGTCACGACCCTATCGACACAGCATTGGCGGGATACATCACCCAGCACTTCCCAGAGACTAGGTATGACGAGTACGACTTGGTGGAGTTCGTGGACTTCGACCCGGAGAGGAAAAGGGCGGAAGGAGTGTATAGAGAGAAGGCGACTGGCAGGGAAGTCGTATTCGCCAAAGGCGCCCCTCAAAAGATCCTGGACCTGTGTCACCTCCCGCCCATCAACCACGAAGTTTGGAAAGCGGAAATCCTCGCCCAGGCACACAAAGGCTACCGAACCCTTGCAGTCGCTCTACAGCGCAGCCCCAGTCCCTGGGAACTCCTCGGTCTCGTGCCTCTGCACGACCCTCCCAGGGCTGATACGAAGCGCACACTGGAAAAGGCCGCTGCGATGGGCATTCAAGTGAAGATGGTGACTGGGGACCAACTGGCCATTGCGAGAGAGACGGGGAGGGTGTTGGGAATGACGGGGGAGTTTTACACATGTGAAGCACTGGAGGAGCAGGAAGGTAGGGACGCAGTAGTGGAGGGCGCCAACGGCTTCGCAGAAGTCTTCCCCCAGCACAAGTTCGAAATCGTGGACAGACTCCAAGCCTTGCAATACCGCGTCGGCATGACCGGAGACGGAGTGAACGATGCTCCCGCCCTCAAGAAGGCCGATGTGGGCATAGCTGTAGCCGGGGCTTCCGACGCTGCTCGAGCCTCCGCCGATATCGTCCTCACGAAGCCCGGCCTGTCCGTGATCATCAATGCTATCTACACCTCTCGCCAGATCTTCCAACGCATCAAGAACTACTGCATTTACCGCATTGCCTGCACTCTGCAGCTCCTCTTTTTCTTCGTGGTTTCGATGGTGATTTTCAACCCGGACGCGTTTGACTGTGATGGACATGATGATTGTGATGATGTGCCGAAGTACTTCACGTTTCCGGTGTTTGCGATTGTGCTGATTGCGGTGCTCAATGATGGCACGCTTATATCGATAGCCGTGGATAATGCTTTGGTCAGTAAGCGGCCAGATGCCTGGAACCTCCCCCTCCTGTACGCAAGCGCCCTCACCCTGGGCCTAGTTTCCCTGATCTCCTCCATCCTCCTACTCACCCTCCTCCTCACACACATGAACGAAAACGACCCCAACCCCATCCTCCACGCCCTCCACATCGACCCTCTATCCTACCCCGAAGTCATCACCGCCCTGTTTCTCAAAGTCGCAGTTTCCGACTTCATCACCGTCTTTTCCGCCCGCACCGAGTCCTACTTCTTCACCCACCGTCCTTCCTCAGTAGTCCTACTCTGTGCTGTATTCGCCACTGCCTGCTCCACGCTCCTGTCGATGTTTTGGCACCTGAACTTCCAAAGCTCGGACGAGGAGAAGAAGCATGAGATGCAGTCTTTGCGCTGGCCGGTGGTTTGCTTTGTGTGGGGGTACAACATAGTGTGGTTCCTGATACAGGATGTGACCAAGGTGTGGGTCTATAGGGCTTTCGATGCGTATCAGAGGAGGAGTGGGAAGGGACACTTGAGGGATTTGAATGAGGACATCATTAATGTAAGCATTACGCAGAGTTCCTTCGCTAACAGTGACGTTTCCGTCCACAACCCAGAAGCAGCTCCCCTTTTAAGCCCCCAACACGCCTAATGCATACATTAATACTAACAACTCCCAATCCCAGGCTCACACCGAAGCACTAATTGCTGCTAAAGAGCGTTAGTAAGCTAAGAAGAGAGCTAGGCCCAGCCACCCCGCAGCACTGATCTCATCAGGCGTGTAGGGAGTGTTGTACAGGTGGGCAGTCCTGTAGGCGGAGTTGTAGACCTGCTGCGTGCAGTTGTCCGCATTGATGATGGTCGCGTAGTTGTTGGCTAGGCTCCATATCTCTTGGAACTGCATCATTCTGGGCGTGCCGCCGATCTTTTGCATGCAAAGTGGGTCGAAGGCTCTGCGGTAGGTGTGGCAACTCGTGCTGTAGTAAGTAGTGAAGTTGGTGAAGTAGGTTTGTCGCCAGGATATGAAGTCCACCCACGGCTGGTCTCCGAAGTCAATGGAGCAGTATCTGGTCTTGGGCGTGTTGGTCATTGCGCATTTGCACTGTCCATAGGTTATAGCGTTATCAGCGTTTGTCATCGGACAGTCTGTAGGACCGAAGTTGCAAGTCTGAGGGAGAGCACCCTGGGAGTGGTAGGCAGCGACGCAGGTTCCGGCGTAAGAACCGGCCAGAGTGCCGCTTGTGAAAGCGCAGGTTCCTGAATTGCACAAAGCGCTGTACTGCACGTAGTATGAACTGCCTTGGGGAAAGGAGGCGCTCTTCATGCCTGCAATGAAGCTGCCCATCCCACAGTCCGACACTGACTGACCTGTCCCCACACTGTAATACTCGACGCACACACCCAGTCCCGTCGTAGGGTCGAAGTTGCACCCAGCATTCATCGCGCACTGGGAAGAACTAGTACAGTGAGTGGTAGTAGATCCGGTTGCCAACAGTGGCCCGCATATGGCATCACTCGTGCCTGTGGCCGGGATACAGTACAGGCCTGGGTTGCAGTCGCTATCGCCATTGGGACATAAACCGGTGTTGCCTACTCCCACACACATGCCGTTGGTGCAAAGGTTGGAAAGACACTGATAATTGGAGGAGCAGATGTCGCCTGGGAGCAGGCCAGTGGCAGCTCCGGGAGCACTAGGTCCCGGCACACATTCCACTTCTTTGGTGGCTTGATAGATCTGAACTGTGGGGCAAACCGTGTTAATAGGGTCTGTGCAAGGACGAATGTTGAAGGTGGAGTAGGGGGTTTGCTGGATGCAGCCCACATTGTTAGCGAAAGCCGTGGTGGAGTTGCCAAGGCACTGGAAGACAGTGTCACAGAAGTAGTTGTACTGCTGTGATGCGAAGTATTCGGGCAGGAACACCTGAAGTGTGCATACATCCGTGTCTTGATGCAGGGGGAAGTTGACAGCGTTCTGCAGCACCACAGTGTATTCGTTGAGCAGGTACTCTCCTCCCATTCTCCTCAGACATTCATTGTTAATGCCTCTCAGCGAGGTATGGCAGTACTGAGTTGCTCCATTAAACAGAGGCGCCCAAGTCCCAGTAACCCACTGAATAAAGGTAAGGAAGTTTGCATCGCCGATTTCCAAAGCGCAGTAAGTCTGTCCAGTAGGGTTAAGGCTAGTGGGGCCACACACGGTATTAGTGGTGATTGTGGGATTCTCACCAGTGCTTCCATTGTTCGTTGGACATTGGTCGGCCGTACCCACCGTGCAAGATACAGGGACGCTGGTGGAAGAGTGCAGTGCAAAGGTGCAGGAGCCTCCGGTGCCGCCCTGGTTCTCCGTACAGGTTCCAGACTTGCAGTACACACTATAGTTAGGCGCACTGCCCACCGGCAGAGGAAAGCCATTGTAATCCGTACCCACATTTCCACAGTGGGAATCAATTTCTGAGGCATCCAGAGAGTAGAAAGCAGTGCAGACGTTATTGTTGCAGCCGAGGTTCATAGCGCATTGGTTGTCTCCAGTGCAGTAATTCCCGAGGCCCAAAAGCGCGGTACAAACAGGTGTAGTCTGAGTGGTATCACAGTATAACCCTGGGTTGCAGTCCTCATCCCCGTTAGTTGCGCAGCTTTCCCCACTCCCCACACCCACGCAGTACCCCATAGAACAGATCCCAGATACACACACTACGTCACTGGTACAGGGCATTCCAGGCACTACAGAGCCCGCGGTCAGTACTGGGAGGGCAGTCGAAGCTGTGCAGGCGATTTCGTCGTTTTCGCCGATGTTAGTGGTGGCTGGACAGACGGAGCCAAAGGGACTGACACAGGGACGGATGTCAATGACGTTGTAGTCCGAGGTAGAACTATCGTCCAGCTTGAGACAGGTGTTCGCGTTCACCCAGTCCGCAGCATCCAAATCGCACTTATACCAGGTCTGTCCCAGCGCACACACTGCCAAGCACAGCAGAGCCAGAGCTGCCTTCATATTATCTCTCCACCACCAGTTGCCCCATCGCCTACCCTGCACTTCCAGCGGCTTAGGCCTGGAGTTGGGGTGGAAGTCAGGCTAAGCGACTCATAAGTCTCGATTTTGACTCGGTTTGGACTGGTGCAGGAAAGAAATGGTCTCCTGCAACACCCAATTTAGGCCAAAAGACACTCCTTAGTTACACTTTCTAGCATAGCTAGGAAAAGTCAGCACTGAGGAATTATAGAGGCGAATTGCGGACTTTTATAGTAATTTTGGACTTGCAGTATGGCCTGACCGCGAGTTATAGCTAAATTGAGCGATTTAGGCGCTATAATGAGTGGGGAAACAGCGATTTGTGGGGAATAAAGTGCCTGTCTTTCTGCTATACAAATCAACTTAGTAGAATCCCTGTCCTTATTGCAAGTTTAATTAGTAATGCGCCTACTTTGGCAATGCAGCCTAGACTGCGCAAAGGAAATTCTACCTATACTTAGGCATCAGTTTCTAGGAATAGGGCTGGGGAGGATTAGTAGGGACTGATTTCGGTATTTTATAAGCCAAATTGGCTGAAAATGTGCGATTTTCGCTTTAAGTATTTCCTCAATATCACCAATTTGCATCGATTTCGCTTTAAATCTGAGTCTGTATTAGCAACTACTACACATGACAATGCATATGCAAATATAGTAAACTCTACAAGCATTGCCTAAGTTAAAGTCGCTGGGCGGTATAAAGTCAGTGAATATGTACTTTAGCAGTGGCTATTTAACTCTGGAAAGAGCAATTGAACCTCTTTGCATATATATCACTGAGGTAGCAAAGTCTATAGGAAATCCTCACTTCCTCATAGAGTCTATAGCAGCCTAGAGCACCCGACTACCCTCTACTAGCTCTTAGTAGATGAAAGAGGCTTGGTGGAAGGACAGGTCTCTAATGCCGCACCTGCCGATGGAGTTGCTCCAGCAGTTCAGATAGTACAGCGTGTGCTGGAAGGTCACAGGGGTGGAGTTGCTCCAGGTCGCTAGGGCAGACAGGCGCGCTTCTCTGAACTCTCGCTCGGTGGACCCCAGTTTCCATCTGAAAATCGCTTGTCTTTGCAGCACGACTAAGTCTCCGTCGTCAACGAGTGAAATGGAGCAGTCAATTCTAGGCAGTGCTACCGGCAGTGGGGAAAACGTCTCATTGAGTGGCTCAAACACTTCCGCTGCAGCCGTCTTACTGCCTCCCACAATATACACACAGTTCCGCCAACACACCGGGTTAAAGGCATCTCTCGCTGTCAGCATATCCGGCAGTGGCAGCCATTTGTTGTCCTGCAGAGAGTACTTCTCACAAGCACTGAGGAACTGCTTGGCCAGGCCGCCGAACACGTAGACTGCTGCGTTGAAGAGGAGCATGCCTTGCTGGCAGCGGGCGAGACCCATGGCTTCGAGTTCCTCCACTTTGCCGTTGCTCACTTCGATGGAGTAGGTCGCTGCGGACAGAGGACTGTGACGACCACAGCAGAATATCTTGGTTTCCTCGAGAAACAGCCAGGAAGAAGTCATATCCACCCGCACCGCAGTGCTGAGCGACAGCGAAGGCGAGATGCTTTCATTGGGGAAGTAGAACTTGCGCAGAGAGGTGGAGTTTATGATAGGGATGTAGGGCGGGTGTTGGCGTGTTCCTTTCTCCTCCACACGTGTGAAAAGCAGGTTTTTGAGCTGGTGGTGCACACTGTCTGCGTCGATATGGTAGGAAAAGAGAGTGAGTTCCGACTCTACAGGCATAAAGTGAAAGTTCCAAATGGTTGAAGCGAGTGAAGAGGACGGCACGTAGTTTTCTTCGTACATGTGTTCCTCCACTTCCCTCACTGCTGTCTTTATCAGATAGGTCAGGTCTTCCTTAATCTTCCACAGTTCCTGCATGAGTGTTTCCTGCTGGTCCTTGACAGCTGCTATGAGCCACTTACATTGCGCTTGCAGCGCCTTTTCCGCCTCATCCACCTTTGCCAGGTTGGCTAGTAGAATCTGCTTGGCCTGTTCCTTGCCCTGCTGTCGCTTCCTCAGCATTTCAATGTACTCCGGAGAGGTGACCCAGTCCCGCACAGAGGCAGGCAAAGGAGTGTGCAGGGCTATCGGAGGAGTGGTCACATGGGATGTGATGCAGGAAGGACACACTGGGAAGGGAGGGAAGGTGCAGCCACAGATTAGTGAGGCGTCTCCACGTCCACAGAGACAACAGCTGCCGGAACTGCTGCTTTCCAGCTTGAGTGGCAGAGCAGCGAGACGAGTGATGTTGTGAGTGCCGGGGGAGTTGAGATGCGCGGGCATACAGTTGGAACAGACCAGAGTAGACGGAGACACGCACTCACAGGCCATTAGTGTCCCTCTGTGGCCACAGGATTGGCAGGATTTCATCACTGTTCCGTTCTTTCTCGACTTTCCGCCTCGTCCCTTCGTCATATTTATAACCATCCAAATTCCAGAAAGCCAGGAACTCAGCCAGTCTGCAAGCCTCGGCCCGCCGACACAGGGCTCAGTAGACAGCCACCAGTCCTCACTTCTCAGCTCTTTAGACTTTCTCATACTTCCTTCGGTAGGAAACTTTGGCCTTGGATAGGTGGGGTGATAGTGCTGTAGGGAGGGGAGAAGGGGAAGAGGGAAGAGAAGCTAAGATAGAGGAAAAAGCAGAGGAAAAGCAGTGAAAAAGGGATGTTTTTGGTTGGGAATAAGACGAATTTTGCGTTTTTCGTATAAATTAGCAGTCTAGATGG
>Ga0247837_1003077_pt1 | contig 30015 bp, 39 predicted proteins | sample LaCtaG_2_FD_187115 | JGI IMG/M metagenome (GOLD analysis project Ga0247837, IMG submission 187115) | Freshwater microbial communities from meromictic Lake La Cruz, Castile-La Mancha, Spain - LaCruzMarch2015_14.5m | ecosystem: Environmental > Aquatic > Freshwater > Lake | place: Spain: Castile-La...
CCTAGTGCTGCCGCCAGGATGGGTGAGGCCACAAGGTTCCCATGCCTTTCGTAGTAAACAGACCAGACAGCACCACTGGCGATTCCTGGACAGTTTCTTGTAAGCGATTTCGCTAATTCAGGTTCAAGTCCAAGAGACTGCAGCAGAATCTGGCAATCCTCTCGACTGTTAACTTGAGCACGCCGGATTGCAGAGCCAACTATCCACGTCAGTTTTGCTTTTTCGATTGGTCCAGTTGAGTTGTCACAGGCGATCAGAAGGTTGGTAGGTGTATTGACTGTTTGATTGTATTCTGTATTCCACATTTCGATAACATCGGGATGTAGATTTATGCGCAGACTAGGCTGACTCTCGTCAATCACAATGTCATCTTGTCCGTAATGAGTAGTTAGCAATTCCAAGAGTTGTTGAAATGAATCAGACATTGTGATTCTGCCGAATTTAACTTGCCATCATTGCTTTCACTCAGAAGCTCTGAGTGTGCAGATGTTGAGATTAATACAAAAGTCTAGCTTGGCTACAGCTTCCATTTGCTGTTTGTTCCGACTGCATTTTCCTAGCCGTTTGCTTGTCCACCGGGCTTAGTTCCCTCCAGTGCTGAGCATTGCCACAGCGATCCAGAGAATCAGGCCCGTAACGACGAACCCACCGGCTGCCACGGTGTTCTGCCAAAGCTTGCGTGCCCAGGGTGCCGGGGCATCGGCCAGCCAGGCCGGTCGTTGGGCAAACCCGTTCTGCCAGTCCAGCTTCACTGGCGCTCGCTTAGCCATGGTGTCCCGCCAGTAGGCGCCATAGCGGGGGGCCTGCTGGTTGAAAGGCATGGTTCCCAAGGGCCGGCCTGGCAGAACCCTTGATCGTTGGTAGGGAACAGTGTCGTAACCAAACAGACCCAGGTATTCCTCGGACTCCAGGAGCTCATCCACCATGGCAGCCAGGCCCCGTTGGGCGATCAGAATGGAGTAGGCCATGCATTCCCGATCACCATGGACTGGGCGGCCCAGGACACGCCCGACAATCTGCTCAACGATCCGGTAGTTGCTGTTGCAGCGGTAGAAGCCATCGCGAAACTTTCTGGACAGCAGAAGCCCCCGGATGAAATCGCGCATGGTGATCTGGCCAGCCCTGAGCTGTGACTCAAGCTCCGCTTCCCTATCGACTTTGAACGCATGAAAAAATATCTGGCGATAGGCCTGGGCCACCTGGATGTCCAGGTCGTCCCGATCGCTGGTGCCTGTGGTACTGCGTGTGGCAGTTTGGGATTGGCGGCTGCCTTCTTCACCTGGGATGGAAAAGCTTTCTACCCGCGCGTTCATGCTCAACAAGGGGACTTTGAGCAGTGGCAGGGCCATGGATGATGTTCATTCAGGTATAAATCTTCCGTCACTTCACACAGCTTTCCTGGCCTGGATGGCAGAAACGTCATCAAGCTTTATCTTCAGCAATATGATTTGCCATTAGGCGTGAAAGTTCCAGTTTTTGACAAAAAAAGGGCCCCTGATGGGGCCCCTGGCTGCCGAACGGCTATCTGGTTCCCCGAGGGGTTCAGACGAGGGCGTTGATGGCGTAGTCGATGTAGTTGTTGGCGACAGCACCTGCTTCGCCAGAGACACCGTGGTTGGCCTTGATGTACTTCAGGGCTTCCACGTACCAGGAGGGGGAGAGCTCGAAGGCACGGTTGATCTCATCGAGGCCGGCGATCAGGTACTCGTCGAGGGGGCCGGTGCCACCGGCGACCAGGGAGTAGGTGATGTGCCGGAGGTAGTAACCGATGTCACGGGAGCACTTGGCCTTGCCTTCCGGGGTGGAGGCGTAGTTGGGGCCCTGCTGCTGGGTGGTGTAGGGGAACTTGTTGTAGACGGCCTGGGCGGCGCCGTTCACGAGCTGGTCAGCTTTGGCGGTGAGGGCCTTGGCGGCTTCCAGCGAGGTCTTGGCTCGCTCATAGCGGCCGAAGGCGGCATTGAGCTCGGTGTTGCTGAGGAAGCGACCCTGGGAGTCGGCGGCGGCAACGGCCTCGGTGAGTGGAGTCTTCGACATGGTGAAAGGAGAAGAAGGGGAACCGAAGGAAAAGAGGATCAGCCGACTGCGGCGGCAGCGCGATCGAAGTAGGTGCCGATCTCAGACACCAGAGCGGAGCAGTCACCGGGGGTGATGCCGTTGCGGCTGTTGACCAGGGCGAGGGCGGCGTCCTTCATCTTGCGGACACCTTCAGCCACCGAAGCGCCGGGGACGCCGAGGGCGAGATAGGTTTCGCGGAGGCCGTTGAGGCAGCGGTCTTCCAGGACGGAAGCGTCGCCGGTGAAGACGGCATAGGTGACGTAGCGGAGGATGATCTCCATGTCACGCAGGCAGGCCGCCATCCGACGTTGCGTATAGGCGTTGCCACCGGGTGCGATCAGGGCAGGCTGCTGGGCGAAGAGTTCGCGGGCAGCGTTGGTGACGAGGCTGGAGGCGTTGGAGGTGATCCGGTTGACGGCATCCAGACGCTTGTTGCTGTCGGCAACTACGGACGCCAGGGCATCGATCTGGGATGAGCTGAGGAATTCGCCGCGGGCATCAGCCTGGGCAACGACCTTGGTGAAGGCGTCGAACATGTCTTAAAAGCTCCTTTTTTCGGATTGGGCCGAGCTTGGGTGAACGATGGAGCAGGTCTTGGTGTATTTACTGTGCCAGTGCTGCTTGGTCCGTCATTGGACTGAACAGAGCTGCCATGTCAGTAAGACCAAACTCGACCTGCCTATTTTTGTACCTGGCCGTGCCGTTCCGATCCAGGCGTAACAAACGGTCATTGATAGACAGGAGCATTGCGTTGCAGTTGGTTGCGAGGGCACACCAGGTAGATGAACATTTGTGTTGAACCAGGGAGTGGTCACTTTGCATGGTTTTCAAAGGATTCGGACCCGGATCTGTGGAAAGCCTCGCTGCCAGCCGTTCCCCCTTGATCCGGGTGCCCCAACCATGGCCAGGAGGCTGGTTGAGGCTAAAAATGCAAGAAATCTGCTCAGCAGAAAGGCAAGGTAAATCGAGTCTCTCGACGGTCAGTTGTTGCCGCGTTTCTTGGATTGGCGAGCGGCTGGGGCTACCGACGATGCGTCACCACCGCTCACGCTCACACTGGTCACCTTGCCGCCCAGTCGGTTGACAAGGCGCAAGGGGTCATTCATGCGGGTGTAAGGAACCCGCATGAGGCAATCTGAGCTGCGGACAGAGTCGTTGTTGACAAGGCCGGTGACCTTGATGGTGACCTGCCGTTTGCCAATTAAACTGCTTCCCCGGGTGGCAGCAGAAACTTTCATGATTAAAAGTGAGGATCTGTTCAGAAATGAGCTAATTGACAGGTGTAAGGCTGGCGATACGCCCCCCCTCTCTCTGGATCTGTTGATTGTATTCAAGCAGCTTGTCGAAGGGGATGAAGCGTACGCGATTGCTGCGTTTGTGCAGGCGATAGTTGTTGAAACCTGTGATCTCAACGCGATAGGTGCGTCCCTGCTCGCCAGCGCCCGTCCCCATGCGGGTGATACCATCCACTTCCACACTACGGAATCCTGATCCCTTGGCATTCGGGCTCACCACTGGGATGGCGGCGCCTTTGTGTACGGCAGGATTCAGACGGGACTGGTTCTTGGCCAGATCACCCTTGATGGAAGCGGCCACCCCACGGGTGAGTTGGAGGAGGTAGGAGAACTGCAGGCCTTGCTGGCCGATGGAGTAATCCCAGCCGTGCAGGAAGGGGACCTGATCTTCGCCGAAACGATCCTGATACTCGGCACTGTCGAGGTAGGAATCAATCTCGGCGTCGAAGCCCTGCTCCTGGAGGATGGTGAAATGGTGGAGCATTTCCTCCTTGGTTTGGGGTGCACGACCGAGGAGGTGTTTGAAATTCAGTTCGATGAAGCGATAAGGGTTGGTGCTTTCAAAGAAGCGCTGCCGATAGAGGCCGCTCTTGGCGACCTGCCGAACGAATTCACGAACACTCAGGCATCCGCGGCGGAATAGGGATTCGAGCCCTTCAAGACGCTCACTTCTCAAGAGGTATTGATGACCGAGAACTTGCTGATAGACAGACCGGGTCAGGCTGGCTTTGTCATCCTCAGTGGCGTTCAACCAATCTTGCTGGTTTCTGGAGTTTGTAAACCGATTGATGCCCAGATAGGCTGCGTTGACGAGAGTCATGGGCTTGCGGGCTGAAGGAGGGAGAGAGCAGCATCTTGTTGGAAGGTACAGCGCTCTTGCAAGACCTACCCTGAAGACGAACGGCTGCCCTTGAATCCTATGGGCCTCTTTCAGTTGTTTACGGCCATCTTCCGAATCGTTACATGATCAAGGTCTGGCGTGCTTCTCGAACCCCGATACGATCCGGCCAGCGCAGTGCCCCAACCGGCCGATGACGTTGCCTCCGTCGACTCCTCCCTGGCCCCAACAGCTCAGCGAGCAACTCCAGTCCCTCAGCCAGCTCAGCGAAACGCTCACCTTGCGGCTTCTGGAGCTGGAGGAGCGGATGGCGGGTTGCGAAGCCCTGGTCCACCGTCTCGACGGAGTCTCCGCTTCGGCGGTGGATGGTTCTGCCGTGGCAATGGACCTTCTCGAGCAGACCGAACTGAGAATTGGCAGGCTCGAGGCTCTGCTGGCGCGGGATTCGGCGTTGTTCCAGACCAGCGGAGCTGCCCCGCCCCGCCTACAGGTGCTTCATGCCCAGCCGCTGCCGAGCCCTGATTCGTCTTCTGTAGAGGCTTCCTGCCCAGCCCAGCCTCAGCTGGCCTTCGGGGAGGATCCTTTTCCCGAGGAGGCGGAGCAGCCCTTCATGGATGAGCTGCGTGCCTGATGGCAAGGTAGTGCGTGCGCGCCCTTAGGGATCAGCCGCCAGCAGCGCCGGTGCTCAACATCGCGCCGGCCGTGGTCAGCACGATCCTCACCAGCTCCAGGGTGCCAACGGCTGCAAGGGCCAGCCAGGCAGTCAGGGCGAGCTTGGGGGGCTTTCCTCCTACCCAGGCCGGCGACATCTGCCCACCACTGAACGGGTTGGTGGGTGCCCGCTGGATGCTGATGTCGCGCCAATAGGCGTTGTAGCGGGGGGCCTTCTGGTTGAAGGGGAGATCCCCGCTGGGCCTGCCGGCAAGGACCCGTGAGCGTTGATAGGGCACCTCGTCTTCGCCGAAGGTGCTGCGATATTCATCCGAGTCGAGAAGATTGTCGACAAAGCTTTCCAGCCCATTTTCTGCAATGAGAATGGAGAGAGAAATCCGTTCCCGCTCGCCATGGACGGGGCGCCCCAGCACCCTGCCGATCATCTGCTCGACGATCGCATAATTGCTGTTGCAGCGATAGAAGCCTTCGCGGAACTTCCTGGAGAGCAAAAGCCCCCGGACGAATTGCTTCGTGGTGATCATTCTACGCCGAAGACGTGATTCCAGGACGTGCTCACGATCCACCTTGAAGGCATGGAAAAAGATCTGACGATAGGCACGCTCAATCAATTCATCCATGGCTTGGGGGCTGCGAGTTGCCCCTTCGGGTGAACGGCGCGGCTCCTCTTCACTGCCGATGAGAAAGCTCTGGACCCTTGCGTTCTGGGTGGTTGGGGGGGCTTCCAGCAGAGGCAAGGCCATGGCTCATCGGTTCAAGGGCGTTGAATGTAAGCCGCCCGAGTGAGCACAAACGCTCAGGCTCTAAAGCCATCACACTCCTTCACGACACATCCATTCCTGGGGATGGATTGCATCTGGTTGTGCTCCCCATGCTTAGGCAGGAAACCAGCTGGGGGGGATGTCTTCGCTGAAATCATCGGTTCGCCGGAAGCGGAACGGGCCGGCCAGCGATCCCCACAGCTGCGCGTGGGTGGCGGGATCGTGGCCACGGTCAATGGTGCGCATGCCAGCGGCATCGAGCTCAAAGCTGCTCACCAGGTAGGCGGTGGAGCCTTTGCGCTCCACCAGGCAACGGCATCCAGGTTCCACCTCGCCCACGAAGCCACCAGCGATCTCCCGAACCACGTAGGAGCAACCGTCCAGCGGCCGCAGGTCTTTTGCTTCGATCAAGGCCATGCGCTCTGGGTTGCTCGTTGCCCCCCAGAAACGCCGCTCGGCTTCGATCGCCTGGTTGTGGATCTGCAGGGTTTCACCCTCCTGCACGGCCCTCAGCACCCGAATCCGATAGGGCTCAGCCGGGGCAAAGGCGTAGGCCTGCTCCAGCAGCAGTGATCCTGGAGCCAGCTGCGGCAGCGGTCGGAACCGCACCAGGATGTGGGCGTAGAGGGGGGGATTGTCGAAGGCCTGGTCCTGGTTGCTGAACCCGGCGCTCAGCATCCGCACCAGACGCTGCAGGGAGGTGCTCATGGCCAAATCCTATGGGCAGATTCAGAGCCGGAGCAATCGGAGCCGAAACTCTGCCACCTGGCGAATCAGTTCCGGTGAACTTTCGGCAAAGGGATGGTGATCGAGCTGGCCGACGATCAGCTCCAGCTTCTCCGACCGGCTCAGCACATGGTCGGGATTCTCCAGGCTGTGCCGCCGCCAGGCCTCATCGAACACGATCCCGAAGCTGTCGGCATTGTTGAAGAGCTGGTTTGGATTGCGCTCGGGCGGGGTTCGCATGCAGTGATCGGACCGTTGGAATGGATGGTTTGCCCTTCAGCTTCCGCTCAGGGGGTGTGGCAGGAGGCGAGAGGTCCCAGCCATCTATGCGGCGCCATTGCACCGATCGCCCCCCTTGATCCAAAAGCCAGGAAGAAGCATCTTCATGGCATAACTGCCTGATGCCAGGACCCAGATTTGAACTGGGGACACGGCGATTTTCAGTCGCCTGCTCTACCAACTGAGCTATCCCGGCTTGCTACTGCTGTAGCAGTCATGGATCTTAGATCACGACCCGGGGCTGGCGTCCGGGCGAGGCAGAGCAGGCCCGCCACCGCGAAGCCCCCCTCCCGCAGGGCCAGGGCAGCGGCGCCTGCCGTTGCTCCGGTGGTGAGAATGTCGTCTACCAGCAGCACGGTCTGCCGCCGCCTGGCCCGGGCCTCGGCATGGCTGGCGGCAGGCTCGCAGCTGAAGGCGCCCTCCTGGTTGCGTGCCCGCAAGGCACGGTTCAGGTGGTGTTGGCCCAGGGTGGGGCGCTGCCGCCGCAGCGGTTGAATCACGGCAAGCCCAAGCCCCTGGCAGATCAGGCCTGGCAATGGGTTGGATCCCCGCCGTTTCCAGCTGGGGATCGCCACCAGCACGGCCCGATCGACCAGACCGGCAGGCATGGTCAGGCGCAGGGCTTTGGCCAGCCCGTGCAGAGTGGATGGCTCGGGGGTTTTTCGCTGACCCAGCAGCAGCTTGCGCAGGGATCCCTCGTACCAGCCAAGGCTCCACCAGGGAAACGGCAGTGGCCCCTGCAGCCCATCGCCTGGCAGTTCAAGGCGCTCGCGGCAATGGCTGCAGAGTGGTTGCCATGGCCCTGCTTCGAGGGCCCTATGGCACAGGTGGCAGCAAGGCAGGGTGACGAGCTCGAGGCACCCCTGGAGCAGGGAGCGGATCTGGATCAAGGCTTCAACCCAGCACAACAGGGCAGGTCCAGGATTCCCCTGCCTGCTTGGTTTGGGCCAATGCGGCGGGCCTCAAGGGCGCGGCAGGGCCCGCAACATCGCCACCAGGGTGCGATGGGCATCCTCGCTGTCGGAGAGGGGGTGGTCGAAGGGGATCGTCACGGTGTTGCCGTCCACCTCCAGGTCCATCGCCTCCGGACGCACCTGCAACATCCGGGCCGACAGGGCACCCTCGATTGCGCCGTAATGGCGCGCGTAAGTGAGCACCGCCTCGCTGTGGTCGGCGTTCATGTGCAGGCAGATCCTCGCGCTGACAGCGGGAGTGAGCGGATCAGCGGCCATGGCGCGAGGGGATGACGATGGCTCTGATTCTGACGGGGCGCCGGTTTGCTCTGTGCCTTCATGCCAAGGCAAACCGTTGCCAGAGCAGCACCGCAAGCCTGAATCCACTGAACGCCACGAAGCCTGCCAGCACGACAAACAGACCCAAGGAAACCACCGTCCGGATGCGATCGTTCATGGCTGTGGGGTGAGTCGCGGCGTAACAGGCCCATCCTCGGGCCTGCAGCGCATCGTCCGGGAGGGTTCATTCAAGTCTTTGCTCAGCAAGCCCGCGCCAGGCCAGCTTCGCCGCGCCCAGGGCGGAGGAGAGCCCAGGGCGGTTGAGCACCGGCAGGCCAAGGGCCTGTTGGCGCAGTCGGCGCCACTGCGGATTTCTGGCCCCACCGCCCAGGCTGATCACCCGGCGGATCGGCGGGGCACCAAGCGCCCTGAGCCGCAGCCATCCCTGGGCTTCGATCAAGGCCAGACCCTCCAGCAGCCCCTGCAGATAGAGCGCGTCACTGACCGGCCTGGGCCCGAGGATCGGCTCCAGGCCAGGGTCGTCGACGGGGAATCGCTCCCCTGGGGCTAGCAGGGGACGCAGGTTCAGCCCGCTGGGGCGCCCGGGATCGATCTGACGGCTCAGGGCTTCAAGTTGTGTATCGCTGAAAAAGCGTCGCAGCACTCCCGCCCCCGCGTTGGAGGCTCCCCCCGCCAGCCACTGGCCGGCGATCCGATGGCAGCTCACCCCAGGGGCCATGATTGGATCGGGAACGAATTGCTTCAGCACCAGGGTGGTGCCGAGAACGGTGATGCCGTCCCCTTCGCTGGGGTCGGCGGCCAGCACGGCGGCATTGGCGTCGGTGGTTCCGGCCACCACCAGGCAGTCGAGGGGAAGATCCAGGGCAGCGGCGGCGGCAGGGCTCAAGGGGCCGAGCTGGCACCCACTCGGCACGATCTGCGGCAGGGCGGAGCTCCAGGGTTGGGTGCTGATCGCTCCAAGCCAGCGCCCGGTCTGCAGATCCCAGCCCAATCGCAGATTGTTGCCTTCCTCGCCCCAATGCCACCGGCCGAGCAGCCAGCCCATCAGCCAGTCGGCCTGATGACGCAACAGGATCGGCTCACCCCAGCCCTGGCCCAGCAGCCGCAGCGCCCGGGCCAGGCTGCTGCTGGGGCTTGCCGCCTGGCTTACGGCGGGCACGAGCGCCAGCACAGCTGCCGCCTGCTCTGGACAGGCGAGGGAGTAGGGCAACGCCGCACCGAGGCTGTGGCCTTCCGGACGGCAAGCCAGCAGGGTGCCTGAGGTGCCATCCACGCAGATGGCACCGATCGTGCGGCGCAGCTGGCTGGGGAGGCTGATCACCAACGCCTTGAGGCCGATCAGCCAGCCGGTGGGATCGGCGAAGGGGCGGGGGTAAGGGCTGGCCCGTTCGCCGCCCTCAACGGCGTTGCCCTGGCCATCCACCAGGGCAAGCCGCAAACCACTGGTGCCGAAGTCGATGCCCAGGGCAAGTCGCCCTGAGGCCAGGCTCAAGGCAGTGGTTCGGCCAGGGGAATCAAGGCAGCCCTTCAGGCAGCACTTCCAGCTGCAACCCGCCCGGAGGTGGCTTGCCGCAACATCGTGGCCGTGGACTCCACGTTCTCCCAGGGCAGGTTCAAGTCGCTGCGACCGAAGTGGCCGTAGGCAGCCACATCCTGGTAGAAACGGCCGCCCCGCTCGCCCGGCAGGGTACGGAGGCCGAAACTTTCGATGATTGCGCCGGGGCGCAGATCAAAATGTTCCTGCACCAGGGCGGTCAGGTCGTCGTCGGCCAGCTTGCCGGTGCCAAAGCTCTGCACCAGGATGCTGACCGGCCGGGCCACGCCGATCGCATAGCTCAACTGTACTTCCACTCGGCTGGCGAGGCCTGCGGCCACAAGGCTCTTGGCCACGTGGCGGGCGGCATAGGCGGCGGAGCGATCCACCTTGGTGGGATCTTTGCCGGAGAAGGCCCCGCCGCCGTGGCGGGCCGTGCCGCCATAGGTATCGACGATGATCTTGCGGCCCGTCAGGCCGGCATCACCCTGGGGGCCCCCCACAACGAATTTGCCGGTGGGATTGACCAGAAAGCGGGTGGAGGATCGGTCCGGCCGGATCGCCAGATCCGCAGTGGCTGGCTCAACCACGTGGACCCAGAGATCATCGGAAATCCGCTGGCGGATGCCGGCTTCGTCACTGACGCCATCAATCTCAGCCACATGCTGGGTGGAGATCAGCAGGGTGTCGATTGAGACGGGTTGATCGTTCTCGTAAACCACACTCACCTGCGTTTTGCCATCGGGCAGCAGGTAGGGAAGGGTGCCGTTGTGGCGGACCTCAGCCAGCTTGCGGGCCAGCCGGTGAGCCAGGCTGATGGGCAGCGGCATCAGCTCGGGCGTTTCGTCGCAGGCGAAGCCGAACATGATGCCCTGGTCGCCAGCCCCCACCTTGTCGAGCGGATCGCCGTCGTGATCGTCGGCTTCATCCACACCCTGGGCGATATCCGGGGATTGCTGATCCATGGCCACAAGCACGGCGCAACTGTGGGCGTCGAAGCCGCCGGCCCGCGCACCGCTGTAGCCGATCTCCTCGATCACCCCCCGTGCCAGGGTTGTGAAATCCACTTTGGCGGTGGTGCTCACTTCGCCGGTGAGCAGGCAAAGACCTGTGTTGACAACGGATTCACAGGCCACACGGCTGAGCGGATCAACAGTGAGAATGGCATCAAGCACTGCATCACTGATCTGATCGCAGATCTTGTCGGGATGGCCTTCGGTTACCGATTCAGACGTGAAAACGTAACGGCCCATTCCTGAATCGTGTGGGTTGATTGGCTGAGAGCTTATCTCAGATTGTCCGGTGGGAACCAAGCGGCGCGGCAGGTCTGGATCTGAAAACCCTCAGCCCACCGTGAGCTCCGACCAGTGATCGATCAGGGGGTGGCCGGCGGCCAGCACAGGTTTGCTGGCCCAGCCTGCGGTGTAGCCGAGGGCATGGGGAATTCCGGCGGCGACGGCCATGCTCAGATCGCTGTCTGCATCCCCGATCAGCACACTGGCCGCCGGGTTGACCCCCAGCTGGGCGCAGAACCGCTTGACGGCAACGGGATCGGGTTTGGTGGGGTTGTGATCGGCGCTCCAGATGCCGCGGATGTGGTGCCCGAGCCCGTGGGCGGCAAGAAAGCTCTCGATGCCGTGGGTCTGGTCGTTGCTGATCACTCCGAGGATGACGCCAGCTTCGTCGAGCTCAGCGAGCAGAGGGGCCAGCCCAGCGGTGGTGGGGGCGGCTGGTGGTGGGGTTGGCTGGCTGCTGCAAGCATTGATGTGCTGTTCCGTGCTGCTGAAAACGGCTTCGCTGCAGGTGAGGGCTTCGGGCCAGCCGAGCCCTGCCTGGGTGAAGGCCGTGGCCGTGGCGATCATGTTGTGGGACCTGCTGGCCACCGCCGTGATGCCAGCAGGATCGAGTTGCCCGCTTTGTAGTCCATAGGCCCGAACCAGCAGGTCCCGCAGAAGTGGGCGCTGTTCGCTGCCCACCATGGCCAGGCAGGCCAACACCCTGGCTTCAGCGAGCCTGGTCAGGCCAGGTTCGCTGTGGCTGAGGGTTCCGTCCTTGTCGAACAGGACGGCTTCAATCGTGCCCAGCAGAACGCCACGAAGCAGGAGCTGGGCCATGGGAGCAGATCAGGGCAGGGATCAGTCGAGGGTGACACCCATCGGTTCCGTTTCAGCCTGCTCAAGGAGCATCAGCTTGTAGCGGGCAGCCATCTCCTCGGCCTTGTCGAACACCTTCTGGGGATCGGTGAGCATGTCACCCGGTTCAGGTTCCAGGGCCTTGGTGGACAGGGAGATCCGGCCGCGCTCGGCGTCAAGGTCGATGATCATCACCTTCATCTGGTCGTTCACATTGAGCACCGTGTGGGGGGTCTCGATGTGCTCGTGGCTGATCTCGGAGATGTGCAGGAGGCCGCTCACCCCACCGATATCGATGAAGGCGCCGTAGGGCTTGATGCCGCGGACAGTGCCGATCACCACTTCGCCCACTTCAAGGCGGTTCATCTTGCGCTCCACCAGGGCGCGACGATGGCTCAGCACAAGACGGTTGCGTTCCTCGTCCACCTCCAGAAACTTGAGGGGAAGGAAGTCGGCGACCAGATCTTCCTTCGGCTTGCGGGTGCTGATGTGACTGCCGGGGATGAAGCCGCGCAAACCCTCCACCCTTACCAGGGCGCCGCCCCGGTTGGTGGCGAACACTTCGCTGTAAATGGTGGCGTCTTCCTTCTGGAGCTGGCGCACCCGCTCCCAGGCCCGCTGGTATTCGATCCGTCGGATCGAGAGGGTGAGCTGGCCATCTTCGTTCTCCTCGCTGAGGATGAAGAATTCGCGGATTTCACCGGGTATCAGCACATCGCTGAGGTTCTCCACCCGGTTGATCGATACCTCCTGCAACGGCATGAAGGCGGCGGTCTTGGCGCCGATGTCGATCATGGCGCCCTTGGGCTCCATGGCGAACACCGTGCCGTTCACCACATCGCCGGGTTTGAAGGTGTAGTCGTACTTGCTGAGCAGGGAAGCGAATTCTTCAAGCGTGAAGCCGGCGTTCTCGAAATCCCTCGGAACGGCGCGGCTGGCCGGATCGTCTGCGGAAGGGACCTCTTCCAGCATGTCGAGGTCAAAATCAGCCTCCTCAATGGCGAGATCGCTGACGGCCTCGGTGCTGCTGATCTCGGAAGGGGTCACTGTCATGAAGGAAAGGCGGCCTGCCTTGGGCAGAACGAGGGAGAGGCGCATCTGCCCGCCGACAGAAAGCACCCGATTCAAGATCATACAAAAGCATCCCCCCAGGAAGGGCGGCTGGTGGCGAGCGGCTGAGTTGTGGCAGCTGTCAGCTCACGGCTGCCAGGGTTGGCGCACTGCCGTCGCCCCGCTGGTGGGAGTTGCGGCGGCTGAGGCCTTCCAGCGTGGCGACGAAGTCGTTGATGCCCTTAAACTGCCGATAAACCGAGGCAAAGCGCACGTAGGCCACCTCACTGATCTCACTGAGCTGGAGCAGAACAAGCTCGCCGATCTCACTGCTGCTCACTTCCCGACCACTCCGTTGCTGGAGTTGCAGTTCGATCTCATCAACCACCATCTGCAGCCGGGCAGGGTCCAAGCCCGTTTTTTCGCAGGCCCTCAGCAAGCCGTGCAGAAGCTTGGAGCGGTTGAACAGCTCCCGCACCCCGTTGCGCTTGACCACGGTGACCGGCACGGTTTCCACCCGTTCGTAGGTGGTGAAGCGGAAATCACAATTCAGGCATTCACGGCGCCGCCGCACACTTCTGCCACTGTCGGCGGAGCGGGATTCAAGCACCCGGCTGTCGGTGTGTTGGCAGGAGGGACATTGCATCCCACGGGAACCCAAACTGTTTCGATCAAGTGTAAACAGGAACGCTTCAAATGAGAAGAGTTATGCCGCAACCGATCTGGATTGCTGCCGCAGTGGTGAGAGCTGCCCAGCCGGGTACCCTGCATTGCCTTCCAAACCAAACAGCCCCCCGCGGATGCAGGGGGCTGAAGGGGGTGAATCACCAGTGGCTCACTTGCCGATCTTCGGGGGATCGCGGAAGGCGATCGCAAAGAAGAGGGTGGCCAGGGCCAAGGTAAGGATGAGGATGTAGGCGAAGCTCTCCATCAAGAATCTCCGGGAGTGAAAGGATCAGCTGATCGTGCTGCCGGCAGAGGGCGTGGCGCCTTGGGGAGTCCGGCGAGTGGTGCGGTCGCCCAGCTTCTGGAAGAGGCCGAACTCGATCTGTTCACCGAGATCGGGGTCAATACCGGCGAACACATCGCGGTAAAGGGTGCGAGCCCCATGCCAGATGTGGCCGAAGAAGAAGAGCAACGCGAAGGTGGCATGGCCAAATGTGAACCAGCCCCTCGGTGAACTGCGGAACGTTCCATCCGAGTGATAGGTGGTGCGATCGAATTCGAACGCCTCACCCAGCTGGGATTTGCGTGCCAGCCGTTTGACGGCGGCGGGGTCGGTGAAGCTTTGCCCGTTGAGGGCTCCCCCGTAAACCGTGGCGGTCACGCCGGTTTGCTCGAAGGAATACTTGGCTTCAGCTCGCCGGAAGGGAATGTCTGCCCTGACGATGCCCTGGCTGTCTTCGAGAACGACGGGGAAGTTTTCGAAGAAGTTGGGCAGGCGGCGCACCTGGAGGTCGCGGCCCTCTTTGTCGGTGAAGCTGATGTGGCCCAGCCAGCCGGTGGGCAGGCCATCACCGTTCACCATCGGACCAACCCGGAACAGGCCGCCTTTGGCAGGGCTGTTGCCCACGTAGTCAAAGAAGGCGAGCTTTTCGGGGATGGAGCCGTAGGCCTCTTCCTTGCTGGCACCGTTTTCCAGTGCCGTGGCCACCCGCCGGTTGATTTCGGTACGGAAGTAGCCCTGATCCCACTGATAGCGGGTTGGTCCGAACAGCTCAACCGGCGTGGCCGCCGATCCGTACCACATGGTTCCAGCCACAATGAAGGCTGCGAAGAACACCGCAGCGATGGCACTGGCCAGGACTGTTTCGATGTTGCCCATGCGCAAGGCCTTGTAAAGGCGCTCCGGCGGGCGGGTGGTGATGTGGAAGATGCCGGCGATGATGCCGACGATGCCCGCCGCGATGTGGTGGGCGACGATTCCGCCTGGGTTGAAAGGATTGAAGCCCTCCGGCCCCCAAGAAGGCTGCACCGGTTCAAGGTGGCCTGTGATGCCGTAGGGATCCGAAACCCACATTCCAGGGCCGAACACCCCGGTGAGGTGGAACGCCCCGAAACCGAAGCAGCCCAGGCCGGCCAGCAGCAGGTGGATGCCGAAGATCTTGGGCAGATCAAGGGCGGGTTCGCCGGTGCGTGGGTCCTGCCAGATTTCCAGATCCCAGTAGGTCCAATGCCAGATGGCGGCAAGGAAAAGCAGGCCACTGAAAACAATGTGGGCGGCAGCAACGCCCTCGAAACTCCAGAAGCCTGGATCGATGCCGGTTTCGCCGGTGACGCTCCAGCCCCCCCAGCTGCCGGTGACGCCAAGGCGAGCCATGAAGGGCATGACGAACATGCCCTGGCGCCACATCGGGTTCAGGACAGGGTCGGATGGATCAAAAATCGCGAGCTCGTAGAGAGCCATGGAGCCGGCCCAGCCGGCTACCAGAGCGGTGTGCATGAGGTGCACGGCCAGAAGGCGGCCCGGGTCGTTGATCACGACCGTGTGCACCCGATACCAGGGCAATCCCATGGGGGTAAGGTCCGGGGAAACAAACAGCTGCCGCAGCCGGGGCCAAGGCAATGGACGATCGATGGGATCGATCCGTTGGCTGATGGTAAGGGGTTGGGGCTGCGCAAGGTGGATGCCACGCAGAGCTGAAATGAGCCGTGACGCTTGATTGAGGCAGGTGGCAGGGATCGAGCCGAATGATCACGGTCCAGTTACAAAACGCAACCCGGTCTCTCACAATGGGGGCTGCTGCCATGAGCGTCCGTGCCCGTCATCCGTTTTGTTCGTGAGGGATGCGATGTGGAGTGTTTTCCGGGTGAGAACCTTCGTGATGTGGCCCTGCGCGTCGGCGTTGAGCTGTATGGGCTGAAGGGAAAGCTCGGCAACTGCGGCGGGTGCGGCCAGTGCATCACCTGTTTTGTCGGTGTTGCCGGCAACGCCGCAGACCAAGCGGCGCTGAGTGGCTTGACCCCGGTCGAGGAACGCAAGCTTCAGGGCAGGCCCCCGGGCTGGCGGTTGGCCTGCCAGGCGCTGGTGGAGCGATCCCTTGTTGTGCTGACGCGCCCCCAGGTGGGCTGGGCCCAGGGGGAGCAGCTGCTGGCGGCCGCTGCCGCGGACCCTCTGCCTCCCGGGCCGATCGCCTGGCCAACTCCGCCTGCTGAGCCAGAGGCGGAGGAGGAACAATCCGCAACGGCCGATGAAGCGGGCCCTGAAGGGCCGATTGCCGGTGATACGGTCCGGTGATTCCCGTACCTACCGATGGAAACCAACGATCTCGGTTTCGTGGCCAGCCTGCTTTTCGTGCTGGTTCCGGCGGTTTTTCTGATCATCCTCTACATCCAGACCAGCAGCCGCCAGCAGGGTTGAGCTCCGGCCGCCCTGCCTAGAGGCGTCCTGCTCAGCGGCGCCCTTCCGGCTCCCGAACCAGCAGCACCGGCGCTGGGGCATGCACCCTGATGTAGTCACTGACAGAGCTGCCCAGCAGGCGATCGATGTCAACCAGGCTCTGGGCCACCAGAGGTCGCCGGTCCTGGGAGGCGATCACAAGAAGATCGCTGTTGAACTCCTTGGCCGCCAGGCACACGCCCCTGGCGATGTCGCCGGAGCGATGGACCCCTTTCAGCTCCACACCGAAGCTGCGGGCTCTCTGAACGGCCTTTTCCAACACCTCATCAGCTGGGCTCTTGCCCCCCCGGCTGGGGGGAATGTCCTGGCGGGTGATGTGGATGCCCGTGAGCGTGCCGCCTGGGATCTCACGCACCAGCTCGCAGGCGATGCGGAGGGCGTCTTCTCCAACGCCGGTTCCGTCGATCGTGACCAGCAACCGATTCACATGCCGCACGTATAGGTCGTCGCGCACCAGCAGCATCGGCCGGGTGGCCAGTTGAAACACGTACTGGCTGGAGCTGTTGGCAAGGATTGACTGCAGCCGTCCAAGCCCCCTTGAGCCCATCACGATCAGATCGGCGTTGAGCTCATCGGCCACCTTGAGCACGGTCTGCTTGGCGTCTCCCTGGCGGATGATCGCGTTCACATCACCGGGGTTGAGCCCAAGGCGCTGGATGGCCTCGGCCACCAGACCCGCCGCCCGCTGCCAATGGTCCTGGAAATCCTCGCCGGCCTGCTCGGTGACCACATGGAGGATGTTCAGCCGAGCCTGCTGGAAGCTGGGAAGGGCGCGCAGCATGCGCACCATCTCCTCCACGTGGCCCTTGCCGGAGTCGGCGATCAGAAGGTTGCGAAACACGAGGCTGTCGCGGTTCTGGAGCAGCCTATGGCGCAGATACGATCCCCGTCTGGATGGCTGGAAAGGTCGTAATGGACGAACAGCCAAGCCGGCTCGGGTGGTGCCTGCGCCGGCGCGTTCTGCCCCAGCACACCGACCATGCCGGTGTGATGTGGCATGGGGCCTACGTGGGCTGGCTGGAGGAGGCCAGGGTGGAGGCCTTGGCCGCGGCCGGCCTGGCCTATGGAGATCTTGTGGTCAGGGGGCTGGAGCTGCCTGTGGTGTCGCTGACGATCAACTACCGCCAGGCGCTCCTGCACGGCGATGCCGTTGAGCTCTGGAGCGTGCTGGAACCCCGTCAGGGGATCCGGCTTCGCTGGAGCAGCTGTTTCATTGGCCCCACGGGTGCTCTGGCAGCCGAGGCCCGGGCGGAGCTGGTTCTGCTGGACCGGAGCCGGGGGCCTTCGCGGCATCGCCTGCTGCGGGCCTTCCCCGCTGATTTCCAGGCGGCCCTGGAGACGCTGCTTCGCGGCCCGGAGATCCAAGGCTGATTCCATGTAGTACATTTGTACTGAGATGAAGCCGGTGCTTTGGGCGATCTCTTGGTTGGAGCGTTCCCGTTGGCGGCCCCAGGTGGTTCTGGGGTTCGGAGCCAAGGCGATTGCCGCCCGTGGGGTGATGAACGCCGCCGCTGGTGGTTGCTCTGGTGCGGTTGTCCAGGTCTGGGCTGGCGCCGGCTGCAGCAGCTCGAAGCCGCCTTCGGCAGCCTGGCGTCGGCCTGGTGTGCCACTCCGGATCGTTTGGCTGGTCTGTCTGGGTTTGGGCCGGTGCTGCGGCATCGCATCGAGGCCTATCGCCGGCGATGGGGCCCTGATCCATGGCGGGCGGGAGGCCCGCCGCACCCAGTTGTTCAGCGGGTGCTTCTCCCTGGCGATCCGGCCACCCCCCCCGCCCTGGCACGGTTGGAGCGCCCGCCCCTGGGCTTGTATTGGCAGGGGCGGGGCAGCCTGTGGCCCCAGCTTTGTCGCCGTCAGGCCATTGCCGTGGTGGGGACCAGGCGCCCCTCCCCGCACGGCGTTTCGATGGCGCAGGCGCTTGGCAGGGCCCTGGCCGAGGCCGGCTGGCCGGTGGTCAGTGGTCTGGCCGAAGGCATTGATGCGGCGGCTCACCGGGGTTGCCTCGATCGGGCCGGCCGGCCGGTGGCGGTGCTTGGCACGCCTTTGCAGCGAACCTATCCACGCCACCACGGCCCGCTTCAAGGCCAGGTGGGCAGCAGGGGGTTGCTGATCAGTGAGCAGGCTCCCGGGGCGGTTGTGCAGCGCGGGCACTTCGCGGCTCGGAACCGATTGCTGGTGGCCTTGTCTCAGGCTGTCGTTGTGGTCGAGTGTCCAGGCAGCAGCGGAGCCCTGCTTTCAGCCGATCTGGCCTGGCAGCAGGGCCTGCCGCTCTGGGTGGTGCCGAGCGATGCGGGCAAGGCTTCAGCCGCCGGCAGCAACCGTCTGCTGGTGCGGGGAGCCACCCCGTTGCTTGAGCCTGGGGATCTGATCAGCCAGCTCGGCGAGGGTCCCCTGGCTGTGCCGGCTGATCAGGCGCGCGGCCTCCGCCATCCAGTCGCGGCCGATTCCCCCTCCGATCAGGTTCTGCTGGCAACGCTGGGGGCAGGTGCTTCCCTGGAGGAACTCGGCAGGATGTCGGGGCTTTCGGTGGCCGAGCTCTCCAGCCGCTTGCTGGGCCTTGAGCTAGCTGGGCGGATCAAGGCAGAACCCGGCCTCTGTTGGCGGCCGATCTGAAGCCGGCTTTCTAGGATTCCTCCATGCGGCATCGGTGATGGGTGCACTCACCCGCTGAAGAAACTCTTACCGGAGCTGGGCTGTTGGCCTGGCGCCAGTCCCTGCTGGCCCATGGTGGCCAGTCGGCGGATCTGGATTGGTTGCTGGATCTGGCCGGCGGCCTCGACTGGTCGGCGCGTCAACGCCTCTGGCTGGATCCGCAACGGCCTGCCCCCCTTCACTTTGCTCGGCTGGAACTGGAGCAGATCTGGTTACGGCATCGGCGTGATCACACCCCCCTCCAATACCTGGTCGGCTGCTGTCCATGGCGTGATTTCGACGTTCGCGTCGGTCCCGGCGTACTGATCCCTCGGCAGGAAACCGAGCTGCTGGTCGATCTGGCTGTGGAGGCCATGGCCCCTTCGCCGCTGGAGGCTCCCCTCCGTTGGGCCGACCTGGGTACCGGCTCCGGCTGCCTGGCCCTGGCGCTGGCCACGGCATTCCCAGCCAGCACCGGGGTGGCTGTGGATTGCAGTGGTGAGGCGCTCCTCCAGGCGGAAGACAACCTCCAGCTGGCCGGCCTGCTCCACCGTGTGGATCTGCGCAAGGGATCGTGGTGGTCTTCGCTGGAGCCCCTGCTGGGCACGCTGGATCTGGTGGTCAGCAATCCGCCCTACATCCCATCCCGGCTGCTGAACGGGCTCGATCCCGTCGTCCGTCTCCATGAGCCCTGGCTTGCCCTCGATGGTGGCGAGGATGGTCTCGCTGCCTTGCGGTCGATCATCGCCAGTGCTGGCCAGGCTCTGGCCCCCGGGGGGTGGTTGCTGTTGGAGCATCACCATGACCAGGGCGAGCCGGTCAGGGGCCTGCTGGCTGCTGCCGGGCTTGAGCGGGTGAACTCTTTCCAGGATCTCGAGGGTCATTGCCGCTTCAGTGGCGCCCGCTGCCCCGGCAGCCGGTCTATGGCCACCCATCCATGAGCTTTCGAGCCGATCCGGAACGCGATGGGCGGGTTCTCGATGCCACCGGCCTGGCGGCGGCTGTCGCTGCCGGTTCGGCGGCCCTTTTCCCAACCGACACCCTGCCCGCCCTGGCTTGTCTTCCCGCCATGGCAAGCCAGCTCTGGGCGCTCAAGGGCCGACCGATGCAGAAGCCGATGATCCTGATGGGCGCCGAACCGGAAGCCTTATTCGCCGCTCTGGACTGGCCGGTGGAACCTGCCTGGCGCTCGATGGCGGCCCGTTGCTGGCCCGGCGCGGTGACTCTGGTTCTGCCGGCACAGGGCGTGATCGTGGCGGCGCTGCAGCCCAACGCTCCCCCTACAGGCGCCAGCCTTGGCCTGCGGATTCCAGCCAGCAGTGAGGCCCTTGGCCTGCTTCAACGGACAGGCTCTCTGGCCACCACCAGCGCCAACCGATCCGGCCAGCCGGCTTGCCTGGATGCGGCCACAGCGGCGGCATCATTCCCTTCCCTGCCCCTGCTCGCTCCAGTTCCCTGGCCCGCCGTGGCGGGGGAAGCAAGCACGGTGATTCGTTGGAACGGCCCCGACGATTGGCAGGTGCTGCGTGCCGGTGCTGTGATTCCTGAAGGCTGCCGCCCCTAGTCCGCCACTTTCCCTAACCCGAGGAGCCCATGCTCGTGCTCTGCCTGGCGATCGCCGTTCTCTACACCGTTTTTCATGCGGTGATGGAGCCCCTGCTTCAGTGGGGAACCCCCCTGTTTGAGTTGCGTGGCTTGATCTGGATTCCCCTCCTGGTGGCTGGCTGGCTGCTCTCGGGCCAGCGGCGCTGACCAACCCGATCCGGCCAGGACCACGTCAGTTTCGCTGCCAGTCGTCAGGCGGGTCCGGTCGATCGGTTCCGCTCAGGGAGGGGAAGGTGGCCTTGACCAGGGCAGGCAGAGTGCCGCGAACACTGGCTCGGAAGGTTGAGGCGGCCCCCACCTCCAGAACCGGGTAATCCTGGGAGCCCGCTGCCGCATCCGATCGGATCGATTTCCAGCTGGTTTTGCCCGCTTGCTTCAGAACCGCAAGCGGAGCTCCGAAGTCGAAGCTCAGGGTTCGGCCCAGCTCAGCTGCTTCGCCTGCCCATTGCTCGCGTGCGGGGATCAGGAGTTTGGCCTTGTGGGTATCTGCCAATCCCAGCACCGGCTCGAAGTAATCGAGGGCGCGTAGCTCCTCCTCCAGGAGAATCGGCCAGGCGCCCACCTCACTGCCCTCCAGGCCGGCCACAGCTCCAGGCTCTGTCATGGCCTTGAGATAGAAAACCAGCCATCGGTAGTGCGACTTCTCCTGGGTGGTTTTCCGCTGGGAGCCCCCTGGGCTGCTGGCGATGCGCTTGGGAAGCTCGCTTTCGGCCTTTCTGAGAAATCCGCGCTCTTCCGGATCCAGATTGATGGCTCCCCAGCGCTGCCTGTATTCCCAGAGCCGCTCGTATTGGCTGATGGCATCTGCAGGCCAGCCAATGGACCTCAGCTCAGCTGCACGACTCTCCTGGACTTTGATCAACAGAGAACGATCCGTAACGGGGCCAGCCTAGAGGGAGCCGGCTTCAGGCCTGGCTCAGACAACGATCAGGGGAGCATCACCCATTCCAAGCCGGCTAACGGATTTGAACCGATGGCCTTCGCTTTACAAAAGCGCTGCTCTACCACTGAGCTAAGCCGGCAGGCACCGAGCTTATCGCTCGCCCAGGGCCCAGAGCAGCAACTGGCTGCGGCTGCTGCAGCCCGTTTTCGCCAACAGATGGGACACATGGCACTCGACCGTGCGGTGGCTCAGGACGAGCACGGCGGCAATCGCCTTGTTGCTCAGCCCCTGGGTCAGATGCTCCAGAACCTTCGCTTCGGCGGGGCTGAGGCTGGTGCAAGGGGGAAGCAGGGGCATGGCATGGCTGGGAGGCTTCCGCCAGGGTTCCCAGCTTTTGTTCCCCTGGTCCGGTTAGGCAGGGGCGACTGAAGCGGGCAGGGGTGTGGGGCGGGCCCGCTTGATCGGCAGATTGGCCACCAGTGCCGTGACCCGATCCTCCGTTTCCAGGCTCACATCACCCTCCTCCAGGTCGATTTCCACGTAGCGGGACACCACCTCGAGGATCTCGCGGCGCATCTGCTCGAGCAGTTCAGGATTCAGGTCGCTGCGGTCGTGGGCCAGCACAAGCTGAAGACGCTGCCGAGCTGTTTTGGCACTGGCGGCTTGACGGCCCAGCAATTTGTCGATGAAGTCGCGCAGGGTCATCACGGGTCAGAAGATCTTGGTTTGCATCAGCCGGCTGAACCTGGCCCGCAGTCCCTGGGATTCCTTGCTGGGATCCACGATCGGCACGTCCTCCCCACGCAGACGCCGGGCCACGTTGGTGTAAGCGAGCCCGGCTGGGGAGCGGCTGCCGTTGAGGGTGAGCGGTTCGCCCCGGTTCGTCGAAACGATCACCTGCTCATCTTCCACAACCAGACCAAGCAGGGGCAAAGCCAGGATGTCGGTGACATCACTGACCGCCAGCATCTCCTGGTTGGCCATCATCCGGGGTCGAACCCGATTGAGAACCAGCTGGATCGGTTCGATTTCCCTGGTCTGCAGCAGCCCGATCACCCGGTCGGCGTCCCGCACGGCCGAAACCTCGGGGGTGGTCACCACAATCGCTTCCCTGGACGCCGCCGCCGCATTCTTGAAGCCCTCCTCGATGCCTGCCGGGCAATCGATCAACACGAAGTCAAAGCGCTCCTCCAGCAAGCCCACGATCTTCTTCATGTCGTCGGGGGTGAGCCACTCGAGCATGCGGGGGTTGCCGGCCGGCAGCAGGGAGAGGTTCGGTTCCTGCTTGTGCCTCACCAGAGCCTGCTCCAGCCGGCAGCTCTCGGCGAGCACCTCCTGGGCCGTGTAGATGATCCGGTTTTCGAGCCCGAGCAGGAGATCAAGGTTGCGAAGGCCGAAGTCGGCATCCAGCACAGCGGTGGTGGCCCCGTGCCGCGCCAGAGCAATGCCCAGATTGGCGGTGAGGGTGGTCTTGCCAACCCCGCCTTTGCCGGAACAGATCAGGATCGTGCGGCTCAATACAGAAATCTCGACACTGTCAGGAATGGCGCCAGGCTAAGGCCTGTAGAACAGTGGGATTCAAGCTTCGGTTCAAATGGCTGCGTCCGGACTCCGGCATCAACAGTTGCTGGTCATGCCCGATGACGGAGCCCAGGCGGTGGTTGCCTTGATTGACGCAGCCCGCCATAGCTTGCTGCTGAAGCAGTTCAAGCTCCAATCGGAGCAGATCGAGCAGGCGCTGTTGCAGGCCCACCAGCGTGGCGTGGCCGTCCAGGTGATGCTCAATCCCCACACCTCAGGCGGCGACCGCTGGAATGATCAGGCCTTCGCCTGGCTGCAGGCCAATGGCATGGCGGTGGCGTGGACCAGCGAGGCCTTCCCGGTGACCCATGAGAAATCAATGGTGGTGGACCGGCAGATGGCCTTGATTGCCAGCTTCAACCTGGCCGACAAGTACTTCACGGAAACCCGTGATTACGGGGTGGTGACCCTGAGCCAGCCTGTGGTGGATCAGGTGATCGCCGGTTTCGAGGCGGACTGGAACCGCACCGGCTTCGAACCGGATCTCGGGGTCGGGCTGGTCTGGAGCAGCCGCCACAGCCGTGGCCAGATGGCCCGGTTGGTGGATGCGGCCAAAGACACGCTTTGGATCCAGCACCCCAAGTTCGTGGATGCTGTGATCCTTGACCGGATCATCTCCGCCAGGGAGCGGGGGGTGACGGTGCGGGTGCTTTGCGGTGGAAAGCACGGCATCAGCGACTGGGACATCTACGACACGTTTTCGTCGTTGCGGGTGATGGAGCGTTTCGGCGTCAAAGTGCGCCGCCAGAAGCACCTGAAACTCCATGCCAAGTTGATCCTGGTGGATGGCGTTTTCGCCCAGACGGGCTCGATGAACATCGACAGGAGCGCCTTCGATGTGCGCCGGGAGCTCGGCATCGAAACCTACGCGCCCGCTGTGGTGGAACGACTCAGAGCCACCTTTGAGGCGGATTGGGATCAGGCGAGTCACTACCACGCCCCGGATCCACTCGATCCCAGCCTGCATGACCAGGGCGAGTTGCCACCGGATCCGCACTTCGTGCACGAGTGACGATGCCCCCTGCCAGCGAGGCTTCGCGGCCCAGTTCCCCGGACGGGCTGGCCCAGGCCCCTGGCCTGCGCGACCTGTTCATCGGCATGCAGGAGGTGGCCCTTTCTTCGTTTGGCGGCGGCCTTTCGGCCTGGAGCCAGCGGATCGTGGTGGAGCAGCGCCGGTGGATGACCAACGAGGACTTCCTCACCGGCCTCACCGTGGCGCGGCTGTTCCCTGGCCCCAATCAGATCAACATGGCGGTGTACATCGGGGCCAGCTTCCGTGGTTTGCCAGGTGCCCTTGTGGCGCTTGCCGGCATGCTGCTGGTGCCGTTCAGCTTGCTGATGGCGCTGGGCCTGGTGTATTTCCAGATCCACCGGATTCCTCAGGTGGACAGGGTGCTGGCCGGGGTGGTGGCCGCCGCGGCCGGGATGGCCCTGTCGATGGGGTTCAAGATCCTTGACACCTACCGGCGGGATCCCGTGGCACTGGTCCTGGCGGCGGGCATCTTCGTGGCGATGGCGTTCTTCCATGTCCGCCTGATTCCACTCGTGCTGGTGACGGCTCCACTGGCGATGGCCTGGTACTGGCCGCGAGCTTCGCAGCAAGAGCTCCGATGACCGGGATGGGGCTTGACACCCTGGCGGCCACAGCGGCGCAGTGCACCCCTGTTTCGCTCTCCGATCTGGGTCGCCTGGCCCAGGTGATCTGGACGTTCCTGCCCCTCTCGCTGTTTTCCCTCGGCGGTGGCAACACCCTTCTGGCCGAGTACCACCACATCAGTGTCGAGGAGTTCTGCTGGCTCACCAATGCTCAGTTCGCCGATCTCTACGCCCTCGCCGAGGCCGCCCCGGGGCCCAGCTCGATGATCGTGGGGCTGCTCGCCATGGGCGCGGCCTGGAAGGAAGGGCCCCTCTGGGGGCTTGTCAGTGCCTTCGGTGGAGAGCTGGCGATCCTGCTGCCCTCCACCCTGTTGATGGTGCTGGCCTCCCTGAGCTGGAATCGGCTCAAGGATTCCCCCTGGCGGGTGGCCTTCCAGAAGGGGCTCGGGCCCATCACCCTGGGCATCCTCTTCGCTGTTGGCCTGAAGATTCTCACCACGGCCAACCATGGTCCCCTGGCCTATCTGACTTCGATCGCTGTGTGCGTGCTGATGCTGCGCACCAGGATCTCGCCGCTGTGGTTCATGGCCGTTGCCGGCCTGCTCGGCGGCGTTGGCCTCATCAACCGCTGAGCGGGTGCAACGTCTCCGCACCCGCCTCATCGCCCCAGGGGCCACAGCGGTGGGGCCGGATCGATCACGATCTGGCCATCCACGAGCCGGGCCTGCTCGGTGAAGCCGGCTGGGGGGGGCTCGGCGGGACCCCTGGCCACGGCCGCGGCAATCCGGAGCTGGAGGGGGCGGAGTTCGAGGGCGACGATCCTGGACTGCCCATCGCCCCGGCAGCCGGCATGGGCGATTCCCCGCAGCCTCCCCCAGATCAGCACGTGTCCCTCGGCGCTCACCCGGGCGCCAGGGTTCACATCCCCCAACACCAGCACCGAGCCGTCAACCTTGATGTGATCGCCGGAGCGCAGCGTGCCGCGATGGATCGTCAGTCCGGCTTCGCCGGGCAGGTTGCCGCCAGCTTCTGCTGCCGGGACAAGGGGCCAAGCGGAGCTGGCCCACGTAGGCAGCCCAAGGGCAGCAGCCGCAACCAGGGTGGTTTCGATCCCGCTCTCCACCTGGATCAGAACCAGCGAGCGTTCAGCCAGATGCTGTTGCAGCTCCCTCAACTCGGGCAGGGTCAGCGGCCAGTCGCCGGCGTGGAGCACGACAGGGCCTCCGGGGGGGCAGGAGCCCAGCCCATGGATCACCTCCTCCAGGGCACTGCCCGTCCGGTCGGCAGCTGCCGGCAAAACCAGCTGATGGGGAAGCCCTGACCGCTCGGCCCGAATCCAATCGGCAGCCATCGCCGCACCCGAAGGCGATCAACTTAATCAGTTGGCTTTCGGGCTTCGGTTCTCAGGGCGCGCTCGGCCTGCTTCAGGGCCTCGCCGATCTCGGTGGGATGGATCAACCAGGCCAGGGCCACTGGTTGGGTGAGGCTGGCCACCAGGCTGGAGCTGGCCTCAAGGGCCCCGAGGGTTTCGCCATCCCAGAGCCGCAGCCCTCCCTTGTAGGGGTGGTATCCCTGGCTTTGGCGTTGATGCAGGGCGCAACAGAAGCCTGGATCGAGCCCGGCCTTGCTGCTCAGGCGCTGGGCTCTGGCCAGCAGCTCCAATTGCTGACCCTGGTCGAGCCGGCTCACGTCGATGGCCTTGAGCAGCTGACGCGCAAGGATCCGGCGGCTGAGCGTGGCCAGGGCCTCCGGTCCCTCCTCGTTCCAGCGCATCAGGTGATAGCCGGTGCGCACGTCGTCATTGGCGAGGAAGCTGCTGAGGTCGATGGCGCCCGGTTGCCAGAGCCAGCGGGCCATCACCGCATCGGCGAAGACCTGAGAGGGGCCGAGGGCTCGGGCCAAGGCGATTGCCTGGTTGAGCAGCCAGTTGCACACAACGTTGAGGCGGTGATTATAGACACTCCGGTACATCAGATCGCGAACCACCAGGTAATGCTCCACGGCCATCAGGCCCTTGGGATGGAACGCGAGACTGCCGTCGGGGGCGATGGTGAGGGCGGCAAGAATGCGCTCCAGATCGAGCTGGCCGTAGCAGGTTCCGGTGCTGTGGCTGTCGCGCAGCAGATAATCGAGCCGGTCGCAATCGAGCTGGCTGCTGACCAGCGCCGCCACCGCACGGCAGCCATGGCGTCCGTGTTCCAGCAATTCGGCCACCGCCACAGCGGTACCGGGCTCAAAGTGCTCCAGCCGGTTGCGCAGGTCGGGATGCTCGCGCACCAGCCGCGCCGACCAGTGCTCATGGCGCAGGCCGAACATGTCCTCACCGGTGTGGCTGAGCGGGGCGTGGCCCAGGTCATGGAGCAGGGCGGCGGCATAGAGCACGCCTTGATGCCGTGCCAGGTCTGGCTGTTGGCGGCAGAGCTGGCCCAGGGCGCGGCGGGCAAGATGCAGCACGCCGAGGCTATGGGTGAAGCGGCTCGACTCGGCTCCGTGGAAGGTCAGGTAAGCAGGGCCCAACTGACGAATCCGACGCAAACGCTGGAACGGAGCCGTTTCGATCAGATCCATGGCCAGGGCTTCTGCCGGCAGGGATCGATCCAGGCGTATGGCCCCGTGCAGCGGGTCGTGGTAGGTGCGGCTGGTCATGGCGATCCAATCTGGTCGGCCAGCTGCCGCTGGGCCACCTGCAACCAGGTGTCGCCCGCGCCGCCGGGGTTGAGGGGCTCAGGTTGCTCCAGGCGGTGATCGGGCTCGATTCCGAGGTTTTGAATATCGCGGCCGCTGGGAGTCACATAACGGGCCACGGTCACGGCAAGCCCACTGCCATCCCCCAGGCCGATCAGGGTCTGAATCAGGCCCTTGCCGAAGGTGCGGCTTCCCAGCAGCACTGAGCGGCCGTCGTCCTGGAGGGCCCCGGCCACGATCTCGCTCGCGCTGGCGGTGCCGCCATTGACCAGGGTCAGCATGGGTCCGGCGTACCAGCGGCCAGGAGAGGCCTGAATCGGGTCCCTGAGGCCCTGGCGATCCAGCGTTTCCACGATCGGCTGCCCATCCAGGAGCCCATTGGCCACCGCCAGACCCGCCTCCACAAGTCCCCCCGAATTGTTGCGGAGATCCAGGATGAGGCCGTCGATCTGGCGTTTGGAGAACCCCTGGAGAATCTGGCTGACTTGCTCCGGCACCGGTTCGCTGAACTGGCTGATCCGCAGGTAGCCCAGCCGTTTCCCGTTTTGCTCCAGCTCTCTGCTCAGTACCGGCAGAAGGTTCACCGCACGCCGCTGCAGCAGGAGCTCCCGGGTGGTCCCTTCTGGAGACCGCAGCACCAGCTGGACCCTGCTGCCGGCCTCTCCCCGCAGCCGACTGGCTGTGGTTTCGAGGCCCATTGCCTTGGCTGAGGACCCATCCACTTCCAGAATCTCCGTGCCGGAGCTGATGCCGGCCTCGGCGGCCGGTGATCCTTCCAGGGCCGTGATCGCCACGATGCGTTGATCCGGCCCACTGCTGCCCAGCTGCAGGCCGATGCCGTTGACGCTCCCCTGGGTGGCGGAGCGCAACACTTTGTAGTCATTGGGTCGAAGCAGGCGGGTGTAGGGGTCTGCCAGGGGGGCCAGCATCGTGGTGATGGCGTCATAGGCGGCCTCACTTGTTTCGATCGGCTGCTCCAGGGCCCGTTGCCGCAGCTGGCGCCAGTGCACGCCTTCCAGGTGGGCAGGGTCCACGTAGCTCTGGTTGACCAGCCGCCAGGCCTCGACGACGAGCTGCTGGCCATCGTTGAGGGCCAGGACGGAGCCTGTGGGGACCCACAGAGTCGCCGTCAGCAGCAGTGGCAAGAGCCTCTTCCACCAAAGGCGCAACCTGATCACGTCCGCCGCACCCGGATCGGTAGACTCAGCCAACCCACACCTCCCATTGCTTCATGGCGAACTCGTCTCCCGCCTCCCAGTCGTCTCCGGTGTACGACTGGTTTGAGGAGCGCCTGGAGCTCCAGGCGATCGCAGACGACATCTCCTCTAAGTATGTGCCGCCGCACGTCAATATCTTTTATTGCCTTGGTGGCATCACCCTTGTGTGCTTCCTGATCCAGTTCTCAACTGGATTCGCCATGACATTTTACTACAAGCCCACCGTTGCTGAGGCTTATAGCTCCGTCCAGTATCTGATGACGGATGTCAGTTTCGGCTGGTTGATCCGTTCCGTTCATCGCTGGAGCGCCAGCATGATGGTTCTGATGCTGATTCTCCATGTCTTCCGCGTCTATCTCACCGGTGGCTTCAAGCGCCCGCGCGAGCTCACCTGGATCACCGGGGTGACGATGGCAGTGATCACCGTCGCCTTTGGGGTGACTGGCTACTCGCTCCCCTGGGATCAGGTTGGCTACTGGGCCGTCAAGATTGTTTCAGGCGTTCCTGCTGCTGTTCCGGTCGTGGGAGATTTCATGGTTGAGCTGCTGCGGGGTGGCGAGAGTGTTGGCCAGTCCACCTTGACCCGCTTTTACAGCCTTCACACGTTTGTGATGCCGTGGCTCTTGGCCGTCTTCATGCTGATGCACTTTCTGATGATCCGCAAACAGGGTATTTCAGGTCCGTTGTGATTAACCCCAGCTCTTCTCCTTCTGCTTAGCATTCCTACCATCCAGCTTCCTAACCACCGTTACCCCGGCTCCAGCCATGCACATTCTCAAGAAGCCTGACCTCAGCGATCCCAGCCTCCGTGCCAAGCTCGCCAAGGGCATGGGCCACAACTATTACGGGGAGCCGGCTTGGCCGAACGATCTGCTCTACATCTTTCCCGTGGTGATATTGGGAACGATTGCCTGCGTCGTGGGATTGGCTGTCCTCGATCCTGCCATGCTGGGAGACAAGGCTGATCCGTTTGCCACTCCGTTGGAGATTCTCCCTGAGTGGTATCTCTACCCTGTTTTTCAGATTCTTCGTGTTGTTCCGAACAAGCTGCTTGGCATCGCTCTGCAAACGATGGTTCCGCTTGGCTTGATGCTGATTCCCTTCATTGAGAGCTTCAATAAGTTTCAGAATCCTTTTCGGCGGCCCGTCGCCATGGCGGCTTTCCTTTTTGGCACTGTTTTCACGATTTATCTAGGTATTGGAGCAGCCATGCCGATCGATAAGTCACTCACCCTCGGATTGTTCTGAGAATTTCTTCCCTCCTCACCATTTCTTGATTGGTTGCTTTGCTCCGATCAAGGAAATCTGATCAGACATCCCTCAACTGCGGCGCAAGCCGCAGTTTTTTTGTTGAGCTTGGCACTCTCTCTCAGCTGATCAAGTCTCTTTCAGCACTGGTGCCAGAAAGGTCACAACAGCCCTGTGGAGGTTCGTTGAGGCAGCTCAGCTTTGCTCAGGCATCCCCGGCCTAGCCTTCGCGCCTGGCGCCTGGAGAGGGTGGGGCGCCTAAGGCTGGCCCCCAACCGCACCGGCGAGGCTAATCAGAGCTGGGTGCTGGCCCGGCGCCCCTTGCGCTGGCCCGTGCGCCGCCCTGCACCCGTGGCATGGGACTAAGCAGCAGATTGATCAACCCTCCAGAGCAGCCTGCTTCCCGTCCGTGGTTGGTATCCAGATCAGGCTGCCGGAACCAGTCCTGGGCTTCCCTGGGCGAAAGCCCTCCAGGAAGGCGGATGATGTGATAGGTTATTGGACTGCGCGGAAGCCGAGAGGCGGAAGCTGCAGGGCTTGGGGCAGAGGGAGGCGTAAGCCGCCGATGCTGTAAGTT
>Ga0247837_1003078_pt1 | contig 29997 bp, 24 predicted proteins | sample LaCtaG_2_FD_187115 | JGI IMG/M metagenome (GOLD analysis project Ga0247837, IMG submission 187115) | Freshwater microbial communities from meromictic Lake La Cruz, Castile-La Mancha, Spain - LaCruzMarch2015_14.5m | ecosystem: Environmental > Aquatic > Freshwater > Lake | place: Spain: Castile-La...
AAGATGGAAATTGTCATTTGAATAATGTTTATGAGCTGAATTTCTGAACTTCGTCCTAACTTCGAAATATGTGTCTGTACAGGAGGAAATCGAAGGCATTATGCAGCTACTCGAGACTTTGCTAAGTATACAACTAACTCAGAAAAGGTATCTATGCGCTACTACGCATATACCTAGCTTTTGCATGAAATGTGTGTACTTCTGTAATGTTAAAGAAAATCACAAACAAGAGTTCACTGTAAGTTTCTGATATGTGGCGATCATCTAAATAAATACGACTCACATCGCTGTGTAGACTGAAGAAAGGAGTTGAGAAAGGTCACAGACAGCCTAATATTGCTCCCTTCTAAAGCCAGTTCACTCAGATTTCCTATAGACAGGCAGTCGGATTATCGAGACACTATCTTGTAAATATGTCCGGTAATGCTAGATTAGTCACATATATTAATCATCTTTTAGCAAAGGGGGCATCGATAGGCTTGTGCATGCATTGGTGAGCGGGAAGAAGGAGTTCCCATTCATCTCTGCTACAGTATAGTTCTAGTCTAAAGTAGGAAACTGGCCTAATGACAGACAGCTTGGGCGCACTAGATTTCAATTTGAAGAAGAAATTGAATTCGCTGCAATATGGAAAGAGCTCGATGAATTTGCTTCCAGTTCCGATGATTTGTCAGGGCTGTCTTTCCACAGTTGTTCCTCATTAGCCTGCATTATATCTATTACCCGCTTCAGGCATAGAGTAGGCCTAGACAGCTACTTACAAAGCACATAGGCCTAGCCGATTCTCGGGTAGTAAGGCTGCTTAGTGCGGCTTCTGCCCTGCTTCTTTTTCCGCTTGCCCTCTGGCTTGATGATAAACTGCGGCTGATCTCCGTCCTCCACGATTCCAGGTAGCTGGCCTAGAGGGAGAGTGCTTATCATGGAGGAGCCGCAGGGCTGTGAGGCTTTTGAGGTTGTGACGTCACTAGATAGACAGGCGCAGAGGGCTCCCATTTTCTTTATGGCCACGTAGGAAAATGCCTATCACTTTGCCACTTTGCAGTCCTTGTAGCTCCTGCTTCCTATGCACGGCTCTAACTCTGCTTTAATGCATCAGCCCTTTCCGTATGTCTTCCCTACGGTAGTCCCTACAATCGCAGCGACTTCGTTCTATGGCTGCTGGAGGCAGGCAAAGTTCTCTATACAAATAAAGCGAAGACTTGCAAACACACACCTAAGTCTAACCATCATTAATGTCTATATTACTTTCACGTTTCAAATGTAGTGCTCGTCATACACTCAATGTGCAGAACAATTCTACGGCGCTAGCAACTAAGAGCCTTATAGAACAGCAGATACGCACATGCGACTCCTGTCGCCTGCTCTCGCGGCGTTCCGTATATCGTCTGAATCAGCCGTTCATCCACCCGCTCCACATTCTCATCATCGAATTTGATCCAATGTTCCTGGCACTTCACCACTGCCACGTAATGTCCATACTGGATGCCCGCTCCTATGTGCACCACAATTGCCACTAGTTCGAATTTCGCATCTGGACAGTCATCTGTGGAGTTAGGCAGACGGAGCTGAGTAGGGAATGCTACCCTGTGGTTGAGCTTCGAATGCACTAGTCGTTGTTCGAGGAAGTTGAAGCGTTTGAAGTGACATACGAATAAGCGTGGGAGTTGCTTGATCAGTACACGCTTTTGAGCCTCTTGCTTGCAGCCGCAACAGTCGCACAGGAACTTGTCGGCTCCGGTCAAAGTTTCGACCTTGCTGAAGGTGCGCAAGCAGGCGCAGAGCGAGAAGTTTTGCTGCAGCTCGAGACTGAGGTCCCAGAAAGTCTCTTCCCTCTTAGTGACAGTTTCGCAGCCCATGCATTTGGTCTCGCTACTAAACCGCCCTTCGAACAAGTCCGCCACCCACGTCCGAGCTTTGCTTTTCCTCTGGTCATTCAGCGCATTCAGCAGCCACGTAAGAAACTCCTGCGAGTCCTGGTGCATGAAGGCCTCAAAGGTCTGGTTCGACACCATAGCCATCAGTTTCTTGGTGGAGAGCACTCCTGTGCGCTTTTTGGAGTTGGCAATTTGCGCGTAGAGCGCCTGCAGCTGAGCAAGCACCGCCTCGTCCGGACTGCACTTCGCCTCCAGCACCTGTCTGCGGAAGGGCTGACAGAAGTAAAGCGCTTGCAGGATGGAGTTGGCGTAGCACAGGTTGGCGCGCTGCCTAGCACTCACGTTTTCCAGGCCTATGAGAGGCTCGGGGATTTCGAGTCGCAACTGTTCGAAGTCGTGCTCCAACTTGCTCTGAGCACCGCCTCCCATTTAACTACCACTCTGCGCCACTAGCGACTCGGCCGACTGCTTGGTCTCTGCGATGGCTCGCTGCAAGCGCTGCGTGACGTGTGCGCAGTACGCATGTTCCAAAGCTCCTTGCAAGTCCAGCTGCTCCCGAGTCCTGCAGTCCCTGCCCAACTGCAAGGTCTCCTGCTTCTCTGTTCGCTCTTGGGCCTGCTTTCGCTTCTGCTCACTATACCTGCGTTGCTTGTGTTGGCGCTCCCAGAGCAACGACTGGGTCTATGTAGGCCCTACAGAGCGCTGCAAGTCGTCCTGGTTCCGAGCCCACTCCTCTGCTCTTTTCAGTGCTCTGGCTCTTTTCTCTTCTTGTGCTTGCTTCTGACGCCAGGTGACTTCCTCTTCTCTCTGCTGCCGAGCGGCGTTTTCTGCTTCAGCTTTGCTTCGATTTCCCTGCAATCTGCGAATTTGCAGCTCTTCACTGAGTTGAGAAGACTGCTCCAGTTGGTTTTGCCGCTTGATGTCTCGAAATTCAGCCCAACATAAGCGTTTTTCTGCTGACCTGATGATGATATTCTGCAGCCGGAGCCGCTCTGCTTCCTCCAACGCTTCGCTTATTCCGGAGCCGTTCAGTAGGTCTCCGAAGTGGATTAAGGACTTGGGAGACTGCCACATCTGTGACCGGGCAGGCGACTTTTCAAGCAGGGATACGTCCAGCGACCCAGCATAGACCTGCCTGCTCTCAACCCTGTCCAGCGTGGTATTGAAAGACAGACCCGGCGGCGAGCCCATCAGTCGGTGCGCAGGGGAAGTGCGTAGGGAACTGACGCCCGAACTTGCTCTCGGAGCCTTGGGAGTGCGCGACATGGCAGACCGTTAATACACTAAGATAGCGCGCAGTCTGCCTGCGAGGCCTCCACCCGGGGCATGAACTTCCGCAGTGAACTCTGCTGTCCGCGAGGAGACAGCGACTTGGCTTCTTCGTCGTACTCGCCGGGGGAGGGGGCTCGGACTCGCTGGGGAACGCGAGCGTTTTCCAGGCTTTCCGCACGCACTTTAAAGCCGGGCGGCAGGCTGAAAGAGTGGTCAGGGGACTGCGACTGCGAGAGCGGAGTGGAGTGGGTGTTCAGTTCCTTGATAGGGCCGCGAGAGTGCTCTTCGTCTATTTCGCCCAAAGCCAGGTTTTCCTCCATCGGCGTCTCCAGGTTCTTCACCTCCTGACTGGCTCGAGTGAAGAAGAACTCCTCTAGTGGCTTCAAGGTGTGTCCTTGCAGGTTCAGGAGTGCTTGCAGCAGTGCACTCTGCGCAGCTTGCAGACTGTCTTCCTTCGAGTACAGCAGTCCTAGGTAGAAGCAGGCCACTGGGTTTCGGGACTCGTCCACTATGCGCTTGAGTTCTGCCTCGGCTGCAATTCGGCTGCCGCGGTACATTAGATCTAGGGCGGCTGGCAAAGCGGGGGGGTCGAGTAATAGGAAGAAGCCCTTTTCCTGCATTACTTTTTCAGCTTGGGGGCCTGTGGCTCTCCCTGCACGGAAGTGCTCCAGCGCTTCCAAGACTCGGTCTTCCTCCAGATACAGCGTGGCCAGACTAAAGTGGTGTAAGAAGTGACGCTCTCCTAGCTGTACACACTCTTGAAAGCAGGCAATTGCTTCATGCTTCTGCTCCTTGCGTCTGTATGCATTTCCCAGCGTGAAGTAAGCTTTGTATGACTTCTGTATCGCTACCGCCGCTCTGAGTTCCTGAATAGCCTCCTCCGTGCACCCCAGGCCGAGCAGACTCTGCCCCGCACAGCTACGAGCCTCTGCACTTTCAGTCTGCTGCAGGGCTCTTTTAGCCAAATCCAGCGCCGCCTTGTAGTCTCTTTCTACTAAATTCAACTCTGCCAGTTTCAACAGCAGTGGCAAGTCCTTGGGGTTGTGGCCCAGACCCCGCTCGAGAAAGGCACGTGCGGCTGGCAAACTGTTCTTGGCCATGTAGATCGTGCCCAGTAGATAGTAGCCCTTCACTACGTCGGGGTCGTGCCCTTGGATGCCTGCACGCAGCGGCGTGATAGCGGCCTCGCGGAAGCCTGAGAGGAAGAAGCTGATGCCGAGGTAGAGCTGCAGACGCTTATCCTCCGGGAACTGCCTGGCCAGGGTCTGGAAGTCATCGGCAGCCCTGCTGAGTTCCTCCTCACTGAGAGTCTCGCCACTAGTGAGTGCGCAGTGGCCCGGGGCTGTGTGCGCCAAGTCCACAGACGCAATGGGGAACAGCGAGTCCAGGGAAACCCTGCGTTTTGACTGTACTCCAGAGCAGCTGCCGCCCATAATGAATTGTGACTCCGATTTTGCCTTTCTGAGAGCGCCTTTTCAGCAGTTCTGCGACCAGTTCAAAAGCAACAAGCGCGTCTTGGAGAAAGAACTCAGCTTCTTCGCTTCTCACCTGAAGACCATGGCTCGCAGTTCGGACCAACTCGACCGCAGGCAGACCCAGGCGACTATTCAGGCGCTCAGAGACCGACTGAGTGCTAGTGTTGCTTCGATCAAGACTGACTATGAGTTGGAGGACCGGGCTTTGGAAGTGTGTGAAGTCAGGGCGGCGCACCTGTCTGACCCTGAGTACCCGCGGGCTCGTATGAGACGTCTCCTCGTGGACTACCTTCAACGCGAAGGCCTCTTTGAATTGGCTCACAAAGCCGCCAAGCACCTCTGTCTCGAGGCTCTGACAGACGTGCGGCTATTCGAAGAAGCGAAGGAACTGCAAGCCCAGCTCAGACAGCGCAACTCCGAACCTGCTCTGCGCTGGTGTGACATGCACAAGTCCCGACTGAAGCGACTCAACTCTCAGTTGGAGTTCCAGCTGGAACTGCAGAAGTACCTGGAACTGGTCAAGGAGAGGAATATCATGGGTGCAATTCGATTCGCTCGGGCTCACTTCCCCAAGCACACTGAAAGTCTGGAAACAGTGCAACGAGCTTTGGGACTGCTGGCGCTGCATACTCAGCCTGAGTGTCAAGAAATCTACAAGGACCTGCTGGATGAGTCTCGCTGGGAGCACCTTTGCGAACTCTTCCATAGTGAACTACTCCGTGTATACAGTCTGCCGACTGACTCACTGCTCGCCATCTACCTTCGAGCCGGACTCACAGCACTGAAAACTCCTCTATGTGGACTGCAACTGCGCAAGCGCTGTCCTGTATGTTCCGACCTCTTCCAGCCACTTGCCGCTGACCTGCCTCTGACCTCCCACTCTAGCTCCCAGCTACTGTGTCGCATTCTGGATAAGCCCATGGACGAGCACAACCCTCCACTCGCCCTGCCAAACGGCCAGACATACAGTCAACAAGGCCTCTACCTGCTAAGTTCCGACGGTCGAGTGCAGGACCCAGAGACCAAAGCCACCTTCCCTCTGAAAGACGCAAGACGAGTGTTCACGGTCTAGCGCTAAGTGGTTAGCAATTACTCGTCCGCGGCCTCGTCGCCCTTCTTTTCGGAGGGGATTAGCACGTTGTGGATGGACGGAATGACTCCGCCGCTGGCGATCACGGTGTTGCCCAGCAGTCTGTTCAGCTCTTCGTCGTTGCGCACGGCCAGTTGAATGTGGCGGGGCACTATGCGGGTCTTCTTGTTGTCCTTCGCGGCGTTGCCCGCAAGCTCCAATACCTCGGCAGCCAAGTACTCTAGCACAGCCGCAGCATACACCGGCGAGCCCGCCCCAATGCGCTCCGCATACCTGCCCGTCTTCATGAAGCGGGAAATACGTCCCACCGGGAACTGCAAGCCTGCCTTGTGCGATCTAGAGGTCTTCGCTGCGCTCGCTGCCTTGCCACGTCCGCCCTTGCCTTTGCCCACTGTTGACATTTTACAAGCACTGCGAAGGCGGCTGATAAAGGAAGTGCTGGCCAATGGCCTGCGAGATTGCGTCTTTGAAGGATACTAATGGCGCCTAGGGTTCCTGAGCCTTGTCAAGACTTCGCCTATAGTGGGGTCTGGATAGCGGCTTCTGGTTAGTTGGGATAGCAGTGGCGCATTAGCGGTTTGGTCTGTATGCAAGCAAACAAGTTATGTATGAATGCCCAACATACATTCGCGGTATTTCCCGCGTTTAGATCACTACTTTGTTCAGCTAGCTTGCAACTCTTCCTCCTCTATCAGACTGACGTTGATGGAGAGCCGTTTGTACCCCTCCTCCAGTCCTTCTGCCGGCTCCAGGAAGTACCTTTCCGCTTCTCGGATGCTGATGTGGAAGGGCAAAGCGTGCGATGTGTCGAATATGTTGCGAATGGAAGTAGTTTCGATAGTGAACACGACCTGTGACAGTTTGCTTTCCACGCCTAGTTTGAGCATGAGTCTGGCCCGCTCAATGTCATAGAGGTAAATGCAGAAGATCTCGCCTGTGCTCATAGACTTGTTGAGGATGACTCGCCCGCCGAAGTTCCAGATGCTGAAGCCCCAGTCTGCATTGCGCCATGTCTTGCTGTTCCATCCGCGCACTCCGCCCTGTCGGTTCATGTGGAACTCCTTTGTGTCGTGGGAGGCCTTGAGGTGAGCGATGAGGTCGTCCCCTACCCACGGACACTCTCGGTACACACAGTGAAAGAACGGATTGAACTCACACACCTCCTCATGCTGCTTGCGCTGGGCCAAGTTGAAGCTTTGCGCGCAGCCTTCGAAGCGACACGTCATTTCCACACTCTCAAGTATGCGTTCCAGTGTGATGTTGCGGACTTTGGATGCAAGGGAGACGTTGCACTCGGAGCAGTGAGTGCGGTTTTCTGCGCATTTACTGCAGAGCGAGTGGCCATTGGAGCACTGGAAGATAGGCGGGGAGAAAAACTCGGAGCAGGCAGGGCAAAGCAGCGAAGGGTTGAGTGCTATCGATGAGGTCAGGTCTCTTTTTTCCATCTGTACCACTCCGGCCATCTTTTGTGGTTTAGAACGTCCAAAATGTTCCAAGTCCTCCGTCCTCTGCTGCGGCGTCAGCTGCGTGCCTTTGCTCACAAAGACATCCGCTATGGCCGCGACGCTCGTGCACTGATGCTGGAGGGCTGCAACCGTCTGGCCGACACAGTGGCCGTCACCCTCGGCCCTCGCGGGCGCAACGTCGTCATCGACAAGCCCTACGGAGGACCCAAAATCACGAAGGACGGCGTGACTGTGGCTAAGGAAATCGAGTTCGCCAACAAGTACCAAAACATCGGTGCAGCGCTGGTGAAGCAAGTCGCACAGAAGACTAATGACATTGCGGGCGACGGCACGACCACTGCCACAGTCCTGGCCAGGGCGATCTTCACAGAGGGAGTGAAGTCGGTAGCGGCGGGGGTCAGCGCAGTGGGCATTCGCAAGGGCATTATGAAGGCGGTGGAGACTGTGGTGGGCGACCTCAAGCGCAGGTCCATTAGCATCACTGACCGCAACAGCATCAAGAACGTGGCTACTATCTCGGCCAACGGAGACACTGCCATTGGCGAGTTGATAGCTGCGGCCTTCGAGAAGGTCGGCAAGGACGGCACCATCACCATCCAGGACGGGAAAACCGTGCAAAACGAACTAGAAGTGGTGGAGGGCATGAACTTCGACCGCGGCTTCATCTCCCCTTACTTCGTCACCGACACCAAGAGCCAGAAGTGCGAGTTGGAAAACCCCCTCATTCTCCTGTCCGAGAAGAAGATCTCCAACATACAACCGATCATTCACCTACTTGAGCATGCTATGAAGTCCGGCCGTCCCATTCTACTGATTGCTGAAGACATAGAAAGCGAGGCTTTGGCTACTCTTGTGGTCAACAAGCTGCGGGGAGGACTCAAGGTCTGTGCAGTGAAATCGCCCGGCTTTGGTGATAACCGCAAAAACATGCTGATCGATATTGCTACGTTGACAGGTGGACAGCTGGTGTCTGAGGAAGTAGGGATGACGCTGGAAACCACGGAAATAGCAGTGATGGGGTCAGCTAAGAAGGTCATAGTGTCCAAGGACGACACACTGATTTTAGACGGACTTGGCGAAAAGACCACTATCAAGGAAAGGATTGAGCAGATCCGTGAGCAGATAGTGAAGACGAAATCTGACTACGACAAGGAAAAGCTAGAGGAGCGGCTGGCCAAGTTAGTGGGCGGAGTGGGCGTTATCAAGGTAGGCGGCGCCTCCGAGGTGGAAGTGAGCGAAGTCAAGGACAGAGTCACCGACGCCCTCAATGCCACCAAGGCAGCTATCCAGGAAGGCATTGTGGTGGGTGGGGGCTGTGCACTGCTATACGCCTCACGTAAGCTTCGCGAGTTGAAGAAAACCTCAGGCGCAGATGAGCAGATCGGCATCAAGATGGTGGAAAACGCGTGCCAGCAGCCCATCAAGACCATCGTAGAAAACGCAGGGAGAGACGGCAGCACAGTCGTGGAACACCTGGCTGACCTCAACGACGAGTCAATCGGCTACGACGCCGTGCATCACGAGTATGTCAGCATGATCCAGTCCGGCATCGTCGACCCTACAAAAGTAGTCCGAATTGCGCTGGAAGACGCAGCCAGCGTGGCGGCTCTGATGACCACTACCGAGGCCATGATAGTGGACTTGCCTGAGGAGAAGAAGGAAATGCCGAGAATGTCGGGAATGCCGGGAGGCGGGGATATGGACTAAGTAGATAGGGTAGAAGGGCAGTGCCTTCGTTTCTCCAGTTCCAATGCTCCGCTCGTATAATGGACTATAGAAGGACGCTGGAAGTATTGAAGTGGACAGAGGTGAGAACTACGCTGCAGTCAGCGGCGCAGGTCTCGCAGTTGTGGCGTTCCGCAGCGAGTTCAGAGGAGCTGTGGCGGAGCCTGCTTGAGGCTGCAAATCTGAATGTAGGGGATTTGGAGGCGCCTTTGTCCACTGCTTTGGTCTGCTATCGCTCTCTGTGGAGTGCTCCTCGAGCCTTGCTGTTCCTTGAGGAATCGCTGGAAGTGTTTAATTGCGGCTTTCAGACCTTTGAAAAGCCGATTTCCTTGGCCAGTCAGCTGAGTGACACAAGCGCAGTAGCAGTCTTTCTCCCCTCTCAAAAACTACTCCTCTGTGGCTTAGGCAGGGCCAATTGTGTCTCGCTTCTTAGTGGGGGCTGGGAGGAATGGCAATGTATGCTGGAGTCGAGGGGATACCACTCAGCACTTTACCTTTCTGCCTCTGTGTATGCTTTTGGAGGAAGGGACACGAACACTGCTGAAAGATACTGCTTTAGACGCAAGCAGTGGTTGAAGCTACCACCAATGCTTCACTCCAGAAACCACTTCACAGCCTGCAATCAGAATACACAGATCTACCTATGTGGAGGGCATACTCCCCATAGTGAGGTATTCGACACAGTATCTGAAAGATATACTAAACTGCCATTTCAACTACCCAGTAATTGGACTGTTTCGTGCATCTACAAGCAGCAGCTTGTTTGTATCGTGCTAGACAAAATCCATCGCATCCAAGGAGACCAGGTGCAAGTGACAAAAAGAGCACTGGCTCTAATACCGTGAGGACTATTTAGCTGGGGCAATCAAAGCGCAGTGGTATTTGGGGACAAGGCTTATATCAGTATGTTCACGTGCAATGCGATACTCGAAATCAGCATGAGTGACTTCTCAAGTCGCAGACTCGAATCTTCCTAATAGTTCTCTGATTTTGCCATTATGTAATACAGGCTTCCTAAGAGTTGATATATATATTATTAGTAAAGCTGGCCTAAAAAAGGACTGAAGGTCGTGTTAGAGACAAGCAGGTTGAGCAGATATAAATTTGTCCTCAAAAGAACTAATTCAGAATCACACAGCTAGACCAGATTCAGAGCCTAGTGCAAATTTCTGAAAGAAATAGAGTTTCTGCATACTATGTACCGCAGAGTAATAGAGGTACTGAAGTGGACAGAGGCTCGCACAGTCCTCAAAGCCGCACCTTTGGTGTCCAAACTGTGGCTCGCAATAGCCGTCTCTGAGGAACTGTGGACGAGTCTGCGAGAGGCAGAAGATCTGCACATCGAGGACTCGGAAGAACCCTCAGCCTCTGCCCAAGCCTGCTACCGGTCTGAAGAACCCTCTGTTAGTACTTTTATCAGACGGCTTTCTTCTGCCCTTCAACTTTCAAAGTATCATTTTCCACTGATTCGGAAGGGTGTAGTATAGTAGTATCAGGTAGCAGTTCGGAACTGAGCCGGTTTCATGCATGAGTTTTCTCTGGTCCAAGGCACGCTGCAGGCGACCTCGGCTTTGGGTTCGATTGGCGGGAGCTATCCTAGTTATGAAGACTCTTCGAGGATCTTTGGGACTCACACAGCCTTGAGAAGTATCGGTGACCTTTCGACACTGATGAGGTGAACTACTCCCACAACCCAAGAAATTGGGTACATGGAAAAACCTAATAAGCAGCAAAACCAGGACAGACCCCAGTGATTGGACATCGGATCACTCAAGCTTGTGAGGCACTAAAGCTAACTTCTCTCTACTGTCAAGACCTGACGTGCGGATCTCCTGTGCACTACCCCTCTGACTTATTCTCCGACAGTGCTGCAGCAGTTATTCTCTACTCTCACTCTTTCTTTCCGATCAAGGCTGTACAGCCCGTGTATCTCTGATTAGTGGTGCTGTAGCCAGGCTACCAGATATGCACATGAGCCGTACAGGTCATTCCGTTATCTTGATAAATCGCTCAGTCTATGCCTTTGGCGGGATAGGACAACTCACAGCAGAGCGATATTCACTTCATACAGGACAGTGGTCCCGGCTGCCTGACATGCTCTCCTTCATAGCTACTTCAATGCATGTGCACAGGGTAGACTGATATATCTATGTGGAGGATTCACTACTAACTACGAAGCTTTTGATGTTGATACAGAAACATACACTCCACTGCCGCATTGTCGGCAGAACAGTAACTGGAGTGTGTCCTTTTTTACCAAGAAGAACTTGTCACCATAGTATTCTACCATATCCCCTATATGCAGGGTATGTGACGATGTTCACCTGCTGCGACATACTGGAAGCCGACTTGAAGTACTGGAGTCGCAGCGTTGAATAGTAGGGAAATGCAGGCATTTACTAAGGGACATCACACTCTATTGACTTGTGCAATAGTAACTCAGTACCTCTTTATATGAAAACTTGTGCGCTAATAACTAGATAGGTAGCCTCGAACACAGTCTATTAATAGGAAAGTGATAAATCCTTACTTTGGGAAGTCATCTGAAACCGTCTACTAGAACTTTCCCTCATGTATAAGAATGGAGAAGAGGAGACTGCTGGAAGTACTGAAGTGGACAGAGGCCAGGACTGTGCTGCAGGCTGCTTCCCAGGTGTCAGCGCTTTGGCAGTGCATCTGCAGTTCTGAAGAACTCTGGTTCAGTCAGTTAGAAGCCGATTTCTCCCTCATAGAGGTCCAATCCTCCCCCAAAGTCAGTTACCGGGCTGTATGTCTACACCACTCCATGGCAGTTCTCCCCTCCACTAACTACATAGAAGTCTGCAATTGCCGTATTCACTCTACTGTCAAAACAGTCCTGACTCCAGAGCTAGTGGATGAGACGCATCTCATAGCGGCTTTGGTGTTTCCGGGTTTGCTCTTTGTCATGGGAACTGCCGTGCTTGGGATATCGCTGGAAACTGCAGAGCGTTGGTATTACCCTGGAATGAAAGTGGCAGGACGCTGGTTTCACGCAGCAATAGCAGTTGGAAACTCTGTGTATGTCTTCGGAGGCTGTCTGTATGGAGAAGAGTTGACGCAAAGTGCAGAGAGATATACGTTTAAACGACAGACTTGGGAAGCGTTACCTGACATGTTGACAGCAAGATGCAACTTTAATGCATGTTACAAGGGGAAAAGGATATACCTTTGTGGAGGCTTCACTACTGCATGTGAATACTATGATATAGAAACTGCTGTTTATTCTCCTATGCCATGTCTTTCTGCCTCAGACTCTGCGTTTTCCTTCCACTACCAGACTCAGTTGCTGTGTGTGACTAGTGGCAGTGTGCACTGGATACAGGGCACCATCCTAGCGCAGTCCAGTTGCAAGGCTTCTGTGGAGTAAGAACTAAGCAGTTGGGTCTGCATGAAACCTGTAGTGGTGGGGAATTTGGTATATGTCACAGATTTCCAATGTCGAGTCCTACTAGAGATCCAGCTTCCTAGTTTCCACACTCGCAGAGTGACTCCAGCAGCAATGATTTACCATAGAAAGCCGTAATCACCGATAACATGTATTCCTAACAATATATATTACACCGCTATTTCTCATACTATTCACTTGGCTTCTTACCATTCTGGACATCTTCACAAGTCAATGTCAGATTTACGACTCTAGATGCTTAAGTCAGGTTTGAAAAGATAGTAATTCAGTCCACACAGTAACTGCATATCCCAAATTGAGGCAAAGAACTCATTGCTGCACCTACGTCCACGATATTCCTAGGCTACACTAGCTGGTGCGCTGGAAGTCTCTCACCCACTCCTCTGCACCGATGTCCGCACTCGCTCCCGGCAGCTCCTCACGAGTAATAACGTGGAACTCGTCTCTGAAAGCCATAGGGTCTCTGAGTTCCAACTTGCGCAGCAAGTCAGGCCGCTCCATAGATATGAAGGTACTAGTAAGGTAGCTCCACACATGATTGTTCGGGTTCAGTGCCAATGCACAGAGGTAGAAGCGGGCAGCCCTCTCATAGTCCTTGTTATTCCCATATGCGATTCCGAGGTTGACCCAGGCGCGGACATACGAAGGCTTCAGCTCCAAAGCCTTATGATAGGCCGCCAGTGCCTGCTCCGAGTCTCCTTTGTTCGCAAGCGTGGCGCCCAACTTGTTCCACAAACTATGGTCCGTGGGTCTTTGCTCAATAGCGCGCGTGAAGGCTTCCGCTGCTTCTTCGAAGTTGCGAGACATGAAGCACAGCACTCCAATCGCCATGCACACATCTGGGTCTGTGGGGTTGATGGTCTCTGCATGCGCGTACATACCCTTCACTCCCTCCCGGTCCACTAGCGCAGGGGCGGGAATGCCCATGTATTCAGGGTTGTTCTGCAGCCAGCTCTGGAGGTGTTCCAGTGCTTTCTGCTCTTCTAGTTCGTTGGTGCAGGAGACACCCAGGGCCAGTAGAGAGTCCAAGTTGTACGGGTCGATTTCGTAGCATCTCAGTAAGGCTGCAATAGCCTTTCCGTCGTCATCGTTCTCAGCATGCAACTGACCCAAGAGTCGCCAGGCTTCTGAGTTGTCAGGGTGCCGCTGCACCTCTGCCTCCAGCGCCAGAATGGCTTCAGGCACATTGCCCGTGCGAATCCGCTCCTGCGCCTCATTGAAAGGATCCGCTGAGTCTGCGAAAGGATTGGCGTCTTCGAAGGCATACCCTGCGGGTTTGGACCCTTCTTGAGCCCAAATGCGACTCCAGGCCTGCGCCATTTCATCAGCCCCGGAAGCAGCCCACGGGTTTTCCAGCACTTCGTCGTCTTCCTCCTCCCAAGCACGGTCCATTTGCGCGTGTTCCCAGGCTTCCGCGAGCGGCTTTTCAGCCCAGGCCGCCTCCATCTCTTCATGCTCTGCCTGCTTCCACGCACTTTCCATGTCTCCAGGCACCAACTCATGGTCCTGTATTTTCAACTCCCCGGTGTTGAGTTTCGACACGAACTTGTAGAACTCGGAATTGCGGAATTTGGGGTCTTCCTGCTCCTGCAGGGAACTCATGATGAGGTGAGTGGTTTCCTTGAGGGCTGCTTCGTCGGTCTCTTCCATGGCTTGCTGCATGGCTTCGTCCTGCTTGAATTCCTCGGCCCACTGCTCGGGGGCCGCCTCGGCTTGCTCCTGGCGGTAGGCCTGCTCGAGCTGCCATACTTCAGGGTGCTGGTACACCTCCGCCCCTTCCCAAGCGTCTTCCATCCCTGCGACTGGACCTTGGAAGCGGCTGTCAACCAAGTGGCCCTGCGGCCCTTGCAGCATCGCATCCAGGAACGAGTTCATCGGGTTGGAAGCGAGCTGGCCGTCTGGAGAGCAGCCGGTGCCAGTCAAGAGCGACTTAGGGAAGGACATTATATGGCAGGAAAGAAGTGAAATGACTGTAGTGAGGGAGACTTGTAGTAATGCTATCAGTGAGTAGGAGGGCCTTTGCTCAGTTGCCCGAGTTTCTACCGCTTGTAGCCAACAAGGTGACTCAGGTGCCTGCTTGGATGGAGTGGTACCGACCCACTATCTCGGCCATGCAGGGTGCAGTGGAGTCCATCCACGCTGTCTTGGGGTGTCCCTGGTGGCTTTCAATTGCTCTGCTGACTGTGGGAGTGCGCTTCACCACTGTGCCTTTCCTAATCCTGCAGCTCAAAAGCTTCGGTCACTTCGCTAAAGCCATGCCCGAGTTCCGCCTGCTCAAGGAACTCCACGAGTCCTCACAGCTTTCCAACTCCACCAAGAACATGCTGCTCGTGCAAGGAGGCATGGAAGTCACCAGCCGCACTAAGGCGAGCTTCCTCAAACTCATATCCTACGGAGTCCTGCAAGTGCCGCTGTTCATCACATTTGTGTGGTCTGTGCGCAGTCTTTGCTTTACGAATGAAACCCTCAAAGCCGGGGGTTTGCTGTGGTTCTCTGACTTGACGGTGGCGGACCCGACCTGTATCCTGCCTCTCGTGTGCAACTTCTTCACGTACTTCACTATAGGCAAGGGCATTACTCCTGAGAACCAGGGCTGGCTTATTAATCGTATTCGCGGCTTTTGGCAGATGTTCCTGATTGTGAGCTTGCCGATTTCCTGCCAGTGGCCTGCGGTATCTGTTACTTAGGGAGTGTTTTGCTACTGGGGCACTTCCGCTGTCTACACTCTTATCCAACTCGCAATTCTGAATCGGCCAGGAGTCCAAGCCCGCATCAACAAAAACGTACTCGAAGACATGAAGGTCACTTTCGCCTCCAGTAAAACTGACACCGAGGCGAAGGACCTGGTGCACTTGCTCACCACTGGCCAGGAACCGACCAAAGGACGGCCCGAGCAAGAAGTGCTGAAATCCATGAAGACTTACCTCAAGCAGCAGAATAGGTTAATGAAGAAGTAAGTGCACTCCACTGTGACTGCGGGGTTTGTCCTGTTGCACACGAGGGAGAACTACACTGAGGGTTTCTTTCAGCACTGACTTCGAAGATCTGGTAGGGGAGAAGCCTTGCACGATTGGTAACTTCGCGGGTCGGTTCCAGCTTAGGAGTGGGCCTAGGCCTGTCCTGCCTCTTCGCCAGCGGGACTCAGGCCGATATTGCAAGTCGCTGGGACTAAATCGGGGCCGGGGGTCCTTTTCCAACAGGGAATGCAGGTAACGCAGCAGGGAGGCGGACATAGGCAAGGGCTGGGTGCCTTTGCTAGGAGAGTGCAGGAAGTTGGAGGACGTTTTGGAAGGACTGTGCACTCGCATTATGCAGGGATTTTACACTAATAGAAGTTGCGGCTGCGTGTAATGCCGCTTTTCATGCACTTTGGAGTAGAGAAGTGCCGCAATGCAAACAAATGATAGAAACGGAAGGCCTGCTCTCTGTGAAGATAATGAATGCATATTCAGCACATCCATAAACCCGACCTAGTGACAAGCTGCAGAGAGCCACTGAGTCCTATACAGTACGTGCGAACTCGACAGGAAACAAAATGATCCCTGAAAGCCCAGTCTGTGAGGGAGATTTATAGGATTAAATGGAAACCATCACAGTGCTCTACTACAACCCCAGCAACAACGTCCGAGTGACGCTGTGTCGCAGAGCTGACGGACAGGAAGTCGTAGTCAAAGAGATCGAGCGGCATTCCGAAGTTTCCCTGTCCCCAGTCAGCGAAGAAGGACGCATCGCGAAGTCTCTGAGCCACCCAAACATATGCCGGGTGTATAGCTCGGAGATAAAGTGTCGAGACAATAGCTGCTTCCTGTGCATTGAAATGGAGAAGGGGGATTCCGACCTAGGCTTCGAGCTCTCCCATCGCCACACTGCATGGTCGGAAGAGGAAATGTGGAACATGCTGATTCAAACAGTGCGTGGATTCCGCTATGCACAGACCCAAAACATCTGCCACCGAGACGTCAAGCCGCAAAACATCCTTATCCAAGCCAACGGACGTGTCTTCATCGCTGACTTCGGCACTGCCAAGCTCGTGAATGTGTCCGGACTCAACAATCACACGCTGCAAGGCACTCCCTGCTACCTCAGTCCTGAACTGCTTACGTACTACTTAAAGCTGATGAGCGGCGAGGCAATGGAAAAGCCGGTGCACGACCCTTACCGTTCAGATATATACTCGCTTGGTGTGTCCTTCATTGAAATGGTCAGGTTACAGTTTCCGATGGAAATGCGAAATATGTTTCATTTAGCGGAAGTGACAGAGCGGACACTGGCCAAATTGAACTGCAGTGAAGAACTGAAAATGGTACTAGGTGCGATGGTGGAGCCGGAAATAGCGGCCCGGCCCGACTTCCACCAACTCGCCACTATCCTTGAAGTCATTTGCAACTGCAGTCTCGACTCCGTACAGCCTATGGAATCCAACTACTCCAAGGCAATTATTCGTACTGCCGCACTGGCTCCAGCCGTCCCGTCTATACTTACCACTCTCACAACCTGCTGTCAAATCTGCGGCATGGCCTTAGAGCTGGAGCACATACTGATGCAGTGCGGACATAAGTTCTGTATAAATATCGGCTGTCTAGAGTCACTGAATTCAGAGACCGGCCCTGTATGTCCTGTATGTAGAAAGGCCGGCTCTCTTACTGTGCAGGAAATCTGTCTGGAGTGTCGCAAGCGTCCTTCAGTGTGGCATCATTCCGTGTGCGGCCGAGGCTACTGCCAAACCTGCTCCTCCGCCTGGAAGCATCTGCCCTACATTCTCAAGTGTGGAGCTTGCAAGCAGTCTTTAAGTGAACAAGAGACTTCAACTGCTAATTAGTCTGAACTCGATAGAGACACCGAACTGCCTACTTCCACTTCCGCATCGAAACTCACACTTGCGGAATCACAGCTAGCCAGGTGGAAGCCTTGGGTGGCTAAGGTCTGTTCGAGACTCGCTGCAAGGCACTGCTGGTCCGCTAGCAGCAGCTTGTGTCTGTCCAGTTCGATACGTAGTTCGCTGATTTCCATGTCTTTGTGGGAAATGCAGGATTGAACAGCGCTCCACAGGGCCTGAATAGCGGGGATCATGGGTTGATGGGAAGAGACGGAATCGGGCTCTGCTTGTATCAGAAAAGCTGAATCTTTCATTATGCTCCCTATGTCTTCCACAAACTGAGTCGCACTTTTCTGGAACTCCTCAGCAATCGCCTCCACTTTCTCCACCAACTTCTCAGACTCTGCAGCAGAGCTCAGGTCCCAGTCCTGTCCTCCTCCGAAGCACAGTCTTTGCACTTCCGCCAGAGTCCTGGCCAACACTCGCAGAGCGGCTTGTGTGAGGTCCAGCGCTGACTTGAGGTCGGAGGCTTTCTGCTGCTCGCGGGTAAGGTGGAGGGAGGAGGTGTCTGCTCGGACTCGGAGTTGGTTGAGGTTGGTGCGCATTTCTTCGTTTTCCCGCTTGATGTGTCCGAATTCCTCTTTGGCTGTTTGCACTGCGTTCCCGCACCCCATATATAGTCTAATGTAGCAGAGTGGTAGTTAGGTACTACGTGCCTTTATCCATGGACTCGTTGGTGATAGACTCCAGTCGTCGCAGTACTGACCCGAGGTTATGCGCGCTAGGGACACTTTCAAAGCTGCCTTCGCTTTCCTGTATGTGAGAAAGGGGCGAGCCAAAGCGGTGCACCGTGACAATCGAGCAAGAACTGCCCACTTCCCGCTTCTCCTGAATAACCTGCTCATAACGATGCTGCAAGTCCGGCGTGTCTACAGCCAAATCCAGCTTCAAAGGAACACTCATAGTCCGTTGGTCTTCCAGCAGTTCTTCAGGCTTTCCCCCACTTTCTTCCAGTTCTGGCAAAGGCTGAGGCCGCAAAGGCACAGTCAGTCCAGTAACTATCGCCCTGCTATCGCGACTGCAGCAGAAACCCATATTAGTGCATTAGTGCTTGTGTCCAGAGAAGAAGGAGTGGGATTTGGCACTGCGGGGAGTTGCGTGCGTGCGGTCGGTTTGGTCGGCGGCTTGCTGCATCTTTGCGATGCCGTCTGATATCCACTGGTGCTTGAGGGCTTGGTCGGGGGTTAGTCTGCTTTCAGGGTCCCAGGCCAGACACAGACTCACGAAATCAGTGAACAAAGGGTCTGAACTTTTCAGCACTCCCTGCAGCGTCTTGGTCTGAGGAAGCCTCTTTTTCCCCTTGCTGTTGGCCACTATTCTTGGAACATTGGCTCCGTCAAAAAACAGCTTCTTGCGAGCGCTAATCTCTAACAGCTTCGCAGGCGGCTCTCCCAGCACTTCCATTACACACAGCATCTGGTCCTGCTCACTTTCCCCCGGAAACAGCGGAAACCCAGTATACAGTTCAGCCAAGATGCACCCGAAAGACCACATGTCAATGCACGGAGTGTAGGGAATTCCCAACATTATCTCAGGAGCTCGGTAGAAGCGGCTTTGGATGTAGGTGTATACACGCTCACTTTCCATACAGGCAGAGCCGAGGTCGATCACCTTAATACCGGATTTATTCGCTTGCTTGAGTAGGATGTTTTCAGGCTTAAGGTCGCAGTGAATTACTCTGTTAATCTTCATGTAGCGCAGAGCGATAATTAGCTGAATAGCAAAGCGCCTAATCAGGTTAAGTGAGAGACCCGCAAAGTCGTTCGTTTTGAGAAAATCGTAAAGGTTGATAGACAGCAATTCAAAAGTCAAACACAGATGCTTCCTGAACAAAAAATACCCCTTCATCTTCACCACACACATTTTGTCCTCTGCGTCATGTATCCTCATATGGTCCAGCACCTTGATTTCCACTAAGCCTTGTTGGTGGAATCTTCGCTTGTTTCTGATTATCTTGAGTGCGACGCACTCCTTGTGCTTGTGGTCGAAGCAGCGGCAGACCTGTCCGAAAGACCCTTTGCCGAGCAGGCCCAGGACCTCGTAGCGGTAATTTATGTGGTCGGAAAGCACGATTTGGTAGTCTCCGCGGTCGTCGTCGAAGCCGGAGTTGGGCAAGTCGTTGTTTCCCTTGGTCTTCGAGGCGCCCAGACCCAGGAAGTACACCAGCCCTGCCTCCAACACCTCCCCCTGCTCATAGTCCGTCATCCTCCCTGCATACATCTTCACTGCCTGCGCAGCACTAATGGGGTACACCGGCCCCTCCCCCTCTCCAGCCAAAGCACTCCTCTGCGTCTTCCCCTGCAGACTCACCAGTCCAGAGCTGTTCAGCACAGGCCTGGCCCTAGTAGCCGCAGTCTGCACAGTCCTAGTGGAGGACAGCGGAGTGCCTATAGAGGCAGAGTGCAGACTCAGGTTGAGGTGCAGACTGGGCACTGGTCTGGGACCGAGAGTCGAGTTCAGCTCCTTTACGGGGCGCTTTTTGGCGTTCAGGCTGATGGAGGGGGAGCCGGAAATGGGCTTTGCAGGCTTGGAGTCGGGGTTGGAGCTGGAGTTGGAGGTTAGGCTCGTCTTTTTCAGGGTATTGGCAGTGGCGGGGGAGGGCAGGACCAGTTTTGGCTTGCGCTGGACTGCACTAGACCTTTCGAATGACATTTTTACGCTTTGGAATAGCGGGACTGAATAGTTTGCTAACAGTTGAAATTTCACATTCGCACTTTTTACTGCATTATTATCCTATTTCGTAGCTATTTGTCGTTTTTACCTGACTTTTATGGAATAAGTCACCCTAATTCCTAACCTATAACTTGCCTAATTTCTAAAATAGCATCCAAATGCACGAATTCTCTACATCTCCCACTGAAAGATATGAAATTGAGATCAGAATTTCCACATTTCTCCACAAACCCCAGCCTAATTCCCCTTTTCAGACCTACAAATATGCCTTTAGTTATCATTATACTCTAAAACAGCAGTTTCATCGTCTTCCTCCACTACAGCCGGCACCTCCTCACAGCGTTTCCCGCACTTTCTGAGGTTGTCTCTGAGCACATCCTCAGCAAAGGGCTCGCCACTGAGCAGGGCAGTGATAAAGTCGTGGCAAGGGATGCGATCCAGAGTGCGGTTCATGTGGGAAAAGCGGAGGTGCAACTTTGAAGGCTTTCTTTCGAGGTAGCACTGGGTCTGGGGGAGGAACTTGGCATTTGGCAGCGGCTCCAAGCGCTTTCGCAAGTCGACTTTAGGCTGAGGAGCCGAGGCCATCAGAGCTAGCGCAGTTTCTGCTGCGAGTCTGAAGCTATACCTCTTGTTGGCCTGGTGCACGTAAGGCGAGGAGTCCGGACTGGGCTGCAGATGAGGCAGACACAGAGACTTGGCACGATGAGTGAGAGAAGGAGGGGAAAGCGCCGGGAACTTCACAGTGACAGAGCTAGCTTTGGCCGTGCTACCCTTCATTTTCTTTTATATGAGGAAAGCAGCAGTATATTTGCTTGAGCTGTGAGCGCTGTGGACCATGGCGCTGCTTTCCGGCCCGATTTCCCTCATATGTTGTACTGAGCTATGAGATGGGCTGGGAACACTACCTTACTAACTACGCTGGAACCAGCCACTCGGGGATAACCACCACTTCGACCCGCTCTTCCGTCAGTCTGCGCTCCATTTCCTCCAGTCTACGATAGAACCTGATAAGTACTTACGAGTTATCGGGAGTTGCGGACTTTTTGGGAGTGGAGCGACCGGAGACAGGCCCACTGGCACTGCCAGGCCGGGCAAGGAAGCGAGATACAGGCCTGGCGGAGTCCAGGGCAGGCGGCAGGTGCAGGGGGAAGCGAGCGGTTTGGGACCTGTGGGTGAGGAGGGCTTGCAGACTGGGAATTGTGTCAGGACGGGGACGAGGCAGGTGACGACAGGAGACGGTTGTGGGTTTAAATGCCATTTTAACGACTGAATCCACAGGGCGAATGGCGCTCAAATCAGTCCAACTAGTGATATTCCTGCTCATTATTCCCCTCCCTTCCATCACTGCTGCAAGCTAAGGTCCGCTTTCTGTGCATCCCAAATCGCTTCTCCTTCACTTGGGCACTAACCAGGCTTATCAATAGGTGTAGACACAGCGGTGTCTGAAGAAGTCAATTGCACAGCCATGTGTATTAACTAGTCCATCCCCGCCTTAGCAAGGGCTCTATGGTCTGGGGAAAGCGCTGGCAGCGCCCTCGGTATTGCAGCTGTGAACACCACTCCCGCTGCATAAGCGCCCACAAGACTGAGTCCCCAGGCCAGCCACTCCGCCTCTAATAGGTACCGCTTGCACAGGAAAACTGAGTAACCCTTACTTGTGATCCCTTCGAAACCCAGCGGAAACAGGGAAGCCAGGCACAGCACTGACCGGGTACGCCTGGGCAGCAGGGAAAGGTCCAGTCTGGGAAAGAGCTGCTGACTTAGGTGGACTCCCAGCAGAGCTCCGGGAAAGAAGGCAATTACCGCGGTTTCCAGGAACACTGCGGAAGCGGCTTCGGAGGCGGAGTAGGGGAAGTTGCATTTGAGGAGAATTCGGTCTGACCAGGACTGGTCCCACTCTGGGGTCCTAAGGGCATACAGACTAGACGCAGTTAATAGGAATAAGGCTGAAATCAGGTGCCAAACAGCCAGTCTTGGGAGGGTAGTTTTCTCCTGTGTGTCAGGTCTATTGAGACTCTGCCAGCACCAACCCACTAGACCCAACGCGTAACTCCACCCTAGTAACACCTGTGAGTAAAAGTGCACTCCCAAATAGACCCTGTCGACCCCTATCAACAGCAGCCAGAGCAGTACCAGTCCAGTCCACCCCAGTCTTTTCTGCCTTAGCAGCACTATGCACAGACTCAGCCACACTGCTCCTGTGAACAGAGCGTGGCCGGAAGGGTTCCCCCAGCCCTTTCCACAGGACAACGCCTCCACTTCGTCATAGGCCCAGTACGGCCGAGGGTCGCTGTAGGCTAGTTTCAGCAGGTTTGGGAGGGAAACTCCCAAGGAAGTGACTAAAATGAAGGTGAGGCCGAGGGCTTGGGAGTAGCAGTAGTAGACGACTGCTTGGACTAGGGCTGTCACTACCAATGATAAACTGCCGATTAGACGGAAAAACAGCTTTGCAAGCACTGAGTCGCTCTGGATTGCTTGCTGCAGGACTGCACTTGAGTCCATCATTTCACCCCTCAGCAAGGCCTCCACAGTCGCAAAGACAAGGAGCTGCACAGTGCACACCCCTGCCACTATATAGGCGACCATTATGCTAGCCTACTGCTCGTCATAGACAGCCTTGGCCAGAGGACTGGGCTCCGAGACTGGGAAGACCAGTCTCAATAACGGCACCGCTCCTGCAAATAGCAGACCTGCAAGGTAGCTGATTCCCAGAGTGAGTGCCCAGCCGCCCCAAGGCGCACTCTCTAAGTAGGCCTTGCTGACTTGCACTGGCTGGAAAGTACAGATGCCGCCTTCTAGCAGCAGAGGCAGTGCTGAAACTACTATCAGAATTGCTCGCCATTTGAGTGCTAAGTAGGTGGTTTCGAAGGATGGGAAGAGGTGCTGGATTAGAGCGTAGCCGAGGACTGCTCCGGGGAAGAAGGCGAATATGCTGGTTTCCATGAAGGCGTCTCCCTGCGCTTTGGAAGCGCTATAGGAGAAATCGCATTTCTGGTCAATCCGCTCAGACCAGGTTGCGTCCCAGTAAGGATCTCTAAGGACATATAAAAGCACGCTGACAAGTCCGTATAAAAAGGCTAAAATGTGGTACAGAATAGTCGATTTGAAGCTATATTTCTCTACTCCGAGTCCCTTCAGTCTCCAAATGTATATATACATCCCTGCAATTCCCGCTGCAAAGCTCCACCCCAGTAGCACCTGCGAGTAAAAATGCACTCCCAGGTACACTCTATCAAACCCCACGAGCAGTATCCACAGCACAGCCAACCCCGTCCATAGCCACTTTCCTCGAAACGAGAGTAAGACAATGACGCACAGCCAGACTGTGCCTGTGCTTAGGGCGTGGCCGGATGGGTTGCCCCAGCCTTTCTCACAGGCGATAGCCGCTACGTCTTCGTAGGCCCAGTAGGGTCTCGGACTGCAGTAGGCCATTTTGAGCAAGTTGGGGAGAGATGAGCCGAGGGAAGTGATCAGTACTAGGGAAAGACCGAGGCTGGAGGACAGTCCGTAATAGGCAATCGCCTGCACAGCGAAAATAATAACAAGTGACGCAGTCGCAATAAAGTCAAAGAAGTCCTTCGCAGCCTTGGAGTCAGTCTGCAAATCCGCCTGTGCAGCAGCGCTCGAGTCCATCATTTCCCCTCTAGTCAGTGCCTCCGCTATCACAAAGCCCACTAGTTGAATTGCACAGATCGCTGAAAACAACAGCGAAGTCGACTCAGCCATTATATCGCTGCTGTCTGCTTATCCCTAGCTAGGAATCGTCTACTCCTCGCGATTCTCCTTGGCCGCGACGACCTTCTCCTCGCCCATCGCGCCAATAACCGAGATAACGACCTGCTTTCCCTCTTCGAATAGAGTGCGGATCTGCGTGCCCACTTCGTCTGTAGGCAGTCTCAAGTCGTCCTTCATGTCGCCCTCTGTGTTCATGAGCGACACGAAGCCTTCTCCGGTGATGTCTACCAGTTGGAAGTCGTTGCGGGCCACCACCGGCACCTCCATGTTGTGCGACGTCGGACACATGTCCTCATACTTGTTCCCTGTGAAGATGTCCAGGCCAGTGAAGCGCGCCTTGGCATGGCCGTGCTTGCCAGTCTTGGAAATAGCGATGTCGACGATTTTGCAGGGCCGGCCCTTCAGAATACAGTACCCGTTCTTTTTGATGGTCCCGGCCTGCTGCGGGTAAGTGGTGGAGGCGCCTGCGTCCCCAGCTCCCTGGAACTCTGTTTCTTCGTGTTCGGCCATTATAGATTACCTAGGCATCCATCCGTTCTCAGGCAGGAAGGCTGGCCTGCACTGCTGAGCTGGGCTGTCGAGGACTAGTGGACAGTGGGTGGAGACTAGAGAAAGGACTGGATTAGGGAAATGTCGGGAGAGGGTAAACTGGGGAGGACGGGGGAGCACTCCTCGGCCCTGCTATAGGCCTTTCTGCCTGTAGGAGCCTGGAACCAAGCCAGACTTATGACCACATTCACTATTTACTCAGAAGTGTATACCCAGCCCACCGTACATAGCATGAAGTCGCACTTTGAATAGTATCTCTTCTGCCCTGCAATCCAGTCTGTGAGGGTGAATAAGTCTTTCGCTACTTTGGCGGCTCATTAGCTGAGTGAGTGCACGCGAGGACTCTTTGGTGTTCGCGAAGTCGTGCAAATTGCTTCATAGAGGTAGGAAACTGTGCGGAAAAGACGGGATTAGAGGCTTTTGAACCCCTAGCGTGTAGTAGACTACACTGAATTTAGGCCTTAGTAGTGGAAGACCAAGCGAATAGCTGCGCTGCAGGTGTTTAGACAAAGGACTGAAGGACGTAAGCTAGGTTACACAGTCAGACAGCCCCAGACCTACAAGCCAAGTGTATCAGCTGAAAGTGGCTTTTCGACAAAGTGAGCTGGCGCCAGTATCGGACTGGACATTTTGCGTACGGACTGGACATTTTGCTGTATGAATTCCCTTGCCGACTTGCTAGACGAAGAGCCCGGGGAGCCCCTCGCCGAACTCGGCTGCGGACACAGCGAGTTAGTCCTGCGCTGCACCAGCAGCACCCACAAGGACTGGTTCTTCTACGTGGCTCGGGCAGTACTCACTAGTCAGGCAGAAGGGGAAGTCATCGGGTCTGAGGCCTGTGGAGCCGGGGTCACTAAGAGCTTTGCTCAGGCTAACTTGGCCGCACAGCACTGCAGACTGCGCTATGAAGCCTTCAGTGAAGGGTACTGTCTGCAGGACTTGGGGAGTGCGGGTGGGACTTGGGTGCAGTTCCCGGTGCAGGTCTGGTCCACTGCCTTGCTGCCAGGGACTGAACTGGGCTTGGATGAGTACATATTTCACCTGGAGCAGGGGGAAAGACTGGACTTGTGCAAGGAAGTCATCAAGAAATTCGGATTGAGAGCGGTGGAAGTGGAGCTAGAACGCAGCTTTTCCCTCGAGGAAATCAGGAATTTAGATGTGAAGGAACTTCCGATATCGCCAGCAAATCAGTTGCTGCTGAAGCAGGCTCAGTCCGAGGTGCGGAATCACTTGCAAGATCTTCACTTCCTGCGGCTTCGCACGAATTCAGGCAGCTTTCAAGTCGGCATTAGCGACGTTTTGATCGGCAGTGACTCGGCCTGCGACCTGGTTCTGCCCTCGCTTCAGCCCCGCCATGCACTTCTGTCCTTCCGGAACTCATGTCACACTGTCCTTCGGCTTAGTGACTTAGCCCTCGTTGAGTTGCGGGTGCTGGCGGAAATCCCTATCCAGCCAGGCTGTCGCCTGAGAGCGAGTGACTTGACCTTCGACATGTGTCGCTTCAACGTAGGCAGCAACTCTCAGCGCGGCCCCCGCTCCACTCTGGAAGACACTTCCAAAATGCTTCAAAACCTCGGCATTTGCGAAGACCTGCCGACTGCCTATTATTCCGTCTTCGATGGCCACGGCGGAGTCGCCTGCGCCAATTACCTAAAATCGCACCTCCACACATACATACGTGACAAGCTGATAGCCTCAATTTCCCACTGTATAGACGTGCGGAAGACTGTGAAGCAGGCCTTGGTGGAGGCTTTTCAAGCCTGCGACGAGGACTTCCGCAGGGCGGAGCCAGGACTCGCCCAGACCGTGGGGTCGACAGCATTGGTTTCCATGGTGCTGGGAGACTTGCTGGTCACTGCGAACCTCGGCGACTCGAGAGCAGTGTTGTGCAGGGCGGGGAGAGCGGTAGACCTGTCCGTGGACCACAAAGCGGTAATTTCCATATAGGATAATCCAGCGGAATGCAAGCGAATAAAGCAGCTGGGCGGAGTGATAACCGGCCGCAGAATCTCTGGGAAGGTCTCCTTTTCCCGCAGTTTCGGAGACTTCGACTTCAAAGCCTCACCGAAAGCGCTGCTTTCCATCGAGCCCGAAGTGCGCTACGCCTACCTGAGTCCTGTGCAGGACGAGTTCCTGCTGCTCGCCTGCGACGGCCTGTGGGACGTGTTTTCCAGCCAGCAGGCAGTGGACTTCGTCAGAACTCGACTCAGGCAGATGCCGGTGACGGAGCAGGACCCGAAGAGAGTGGCGAGGGAACTGGCGAACGAGGCAATATACGAGCGGAGGAGCCGGGATAATGTCACAGTCGTGCTTATTGCGCTGACATGTGGGGTATAATAGTAACAGCAGGGTAGACTTGCGCATGATGGCCTAATGTATGCACAGCAACACAGGCCTGAATCGTCCTTTGGTCTTTCCCTATCGCTGCCTTTCTCTATACAGACTAAGTCCAACATGGGCTCGAACTGCTTTAAGCCTCAGCAGCACTCCGCCACGGTCACCCCCAAGCCTCCGACTCCTAGGACTGGCCGAGACCACTACCTAATCAGGTGGAAGCGAGGGGACCTGATCGGCCAGGGCGCATACGGCCAGGTCTACGAGTGTCTAGACATCGATTCCGGCCAACTCTACGCTCTAAAACACATCGCTTTGTCAGGCCAGCAGGAAAAGATTCAGAAGGCAGTCACTAACCTAAAGCGGGAAATCACCAACCTGCGAGGTCTGAATCACAAAAACATCGTGCGGTACATCCAGGCTGAAATCGCAGAAAACCACTCCGGAGTGGACATCATTCTGGAATTCGTGCCTGGAGGGTCTCTCAGACAACTCCTGAACAAGTTCAGTTGCTTCGGAGAGCCCATCGCCCGGAAGTATGTAAAGCAGTTACTAGAGGGCTTGGACTACCTACACGGATTGGGGATCATTCATAGAGACTTGAAGTGTGCGAATTTGCTGTCGTGCACGGACGGGTCCATAAAAATCACCGACTTCGGAGCGTCCAAAAGACTGGTGAATTCGCAGGTTAATGAGGACTACGAAGTCTGCAAGAGTCTGAAAGGTAGTCCTTACTGGATGGCACCTGAGGTCGCGAGGCGGTCTGGTCACTCTTACCCTGCGGACATATGGTCAGTGGGCTGCACGTTGATAGAGATTTTGACGGGGAAACCGCCGTGGTCGGATGTTTCTACGAATGTTAGGGAAGTGCTTGCGATTATTGGAGCAGCGGTGAAGCCTCCGAAGTACCCTGCTGGCTTGACCAAGGAGTGCTACTCTTTCCTGGATAACTGCTTGCAAATTGACACTGAGGCCAGGGCCACGGCTGAACAGCTGCTGCAGCACTCCTTTATCACAGGGGTGGCGGCTCCTAGTGGAGAGCTGCAAAGTCTGCTTCGCAACACTACGATAACTAACCATATCCTTCCCACACTGTCGAACGACCTTGAAGATCGAGAAGAAGTTCACATCATCGTACCTCGAATTTCCCTGACCACCAAGTTCCACTCCCCCATAGTGCACCAAGTGGCAGAGGAACTGAAGGAAGAGATGAAGGCCCAAGGGAAAGCATACAGGGAGCAGTTCAGCACTAATGCCATCTAGCCTGTGTTTAGGTCCTAACCATGCACTCCGTAGAATTTTACGCACTTCAAAGGGCCATACGAGACGCCTTTGATAAGGATGTGCTGACTGCCCCAAGCGATATCCGTCCACTCACAGGCTGTGTGGTAATTACCCTTGTGCAGCGGTTTCACCCACACTGGCTCCAAAGGAGTGCGGTTGGAGGACATGAAATGAGCGTCTTTGGTCAGAAGCGGGGGTTTGAGACGGCTCCAGCGGAACTTTTCCATCGACTTCAAGTCCTTACTTGAGTCTTCGTTGCGACATAGCTCGTATCGGTCCGTTTCAGTCTCGAAATACATCACTTCGGACCTTAATCGAGTCGCTAACTTGCCTGAATTGTCGCCTTTTTCGCCGATGGACTCGAGAGAGTAGAGACTCCACTCCTCGAAACTGAGACTGGTGACTACAAATACCCCTGGAAATAGGCTTCTTTTCTTCATATTTAGCACTGGCTTCACTCGTAGGCGCTGGAAATCGGTCGGCATTCGAGACGCCATTTCCCTCAAGTCTTCCTGTGTGCCGAGACTAGCCAAGTACATGACTTTGTCCGGCTTGATGCTGTGTCCTTCATAATTCACACACTTCTTGCTGCGGATGTGGTTTTTGAGAGTGGACACGTAGTTGCTGCGGCCTTTGGAGACACGCACATAGACAGCCACGCCTTCATAGGCCTCGGGGAAAGGCTGGGATAGGTCGATTAGCCCTGCGTGCTGGATGACTGCAACTATGTCGGAGTCGCTAGTGTACACGTCTGTACCCCAGAGGCGGGAACTGCCCACTTCTTTGTTCCCAAAGCTCAGAAACTCCTTCGCAACGCGCATTTCCACCATATGAGTCAAGCAGCCGCTCAGGTCGGGCCAAGGGAACCCCGGGTTGTAGAGGAACTTCTGCACAATTGTGGGCTGCACATCCAGATCTGGCTCGTCTGGAAGCCTGTAGCTCTCATCGCTGCTGGATCTGTCCTCTTGCCAGTCCGACTTGCCTTTCTTCTTGCCTTTGGAGGAAGCCGGCAGTCGCTTGCGCTTCAAAGGAGCGCGTTTGCCGCGGGAGGGCACTTTGGAGCCTCGGGTCAGAGAGGGAGTGGGGCCGAAGCGCGGTCTGGAACTGCGCAATTTCGAGGAGTAGTCGTCTTCTTCTTCCTCATTGTCTTCATCCTCCTCCCTATCCTCCTCCAGCGACTCCTCCGGCTGCCTAGGCTCCTCTGCAGCCTCCGCCTCTCCTTCACTGCTTTCGTCCTTCGACATATTACGATTAGAGATAGACTAGCAGAGGTCATTTCTTTTCCAGCAGTTGCACACTTTCCTCCCTCAAAGTGGAGGAATGGCGTGTTAGCTTTGCCAAAGCAGGCCGCACATCCTCTAGTTCCGCCAGTTCCTCCAGCAAGTCCGCAAGTTTGTACAGCTCTGTATCCGCCCTGTCGTTCAGGAAGGTCGATATAGGGATTGCGTTTTCCTTGTGCTTTTGATAGGCACTGGGGGAGTTCTGAGTGGGGTTTACGTCTACTATGATGACACTGCCTAAATCCTTCCCGAGTCGGTCCAAATCCTTCACATAAGTATCCTCCATTAGTATACAGTCTTCTCGGAAAAGCCGACCATTGATAAACCCCTGATAGTCCAAAACGTCCAAAAGCGGGTTTGCATATTGTGCCAGACTGGCAGTGTACACCACAATATCATAGTTCTTCTTCGCGCGCTCAAGGAAAAGTTGCAGTCCCGGCCTAATCAGCACATATATAGGCACTAGAGCTTCGGATGTATTGATGGTGAAGACGTAGTCTGGGTCGGGGACGGGCTCTGTGGAGCTGTGCACGAGGGTTTCGTCCAGGTCCAGAACCAGGGTTTTCCGCTTCTCCGGGGTGGTCGAGTTCAGACGAGTCCGATCTTCCGCAGGAGAAACCTCATAAGTGCGTCCTGGAGTCGAGACCAAACATGCACAAAGCGCAGACAGCATCCGCCAAAGAGACCGTCTATGCGATACCTTCACACTCACATCCAACGACTGGTTGATGCACACGCTCGTGTTGGCTGACAACTCGTGAGTGTGCGAAATGGGAGCTCGAGTCTGAAGAGCCATTTACAGGCAGAAGAAACTTGGAAGATAGTAGGATGGAGAGGATGTGATGAAAAAGAATAGGAAAAATAGTGGATTATTGGTAGATGGAAGTATACTTTCGGGGAGTACCTTTAACTTATACAAGCGTAATATTGACGAAAG
>Ga0247837_1003080_pt1 | contig 29989 bp, 25 predicted proteins | sample LaCtaG_2_FD_187115 | JGI IMG/M metagenome (GOLD analysis project Ga0247837, IMG submission 187115) | Freshwater microbial communities from meromictic Lake La Cruz, Castile-La Mancha, Spain - LaCruzMarch2015_14.5m | ecosystem: Environmental > Aquatic > Freshwater > Lake | place: Spain: Castile-La...
CACAAAAATTGAAGTTACCGATGTTAATACACCAATTACAGGAAACATTTTGACTGGCGTTTGGAAAGGTTCCTTTGAAGGTTTTATTCCTGAAGGAAATGTTATGACTAAAACATTGCCTGACCGGTTAAAGGGGCTTGCAAATTTTTATATGGTTGGACAATGGGTAATGCCAGGCGGAGGCTTGCCTCCTGCGGCACAGTCGGGAAAATGGATTATACAAACTATTTGCAAAGAGAACAAAATGAAATTCAAGGTAACTTAACGATTTAACAAAACGAAAATGACAACAGATAACCAAACATTAATGAAAGCAGCCCGTGAATCTCTTAAAGATAAATGGGGACTTGCAATTGGAACATTTCTAATCTATATGCTGATTACAAGTTTTCCCGGTTCAACCAGATCCTCACTATCAATCGTATCATTAATTATTGGCGGCCCTTTCGCTTTAGGAGCAGCATCTTTTTCCCTTTCAATTTCTAGAGGAAAAGAGGCAAGGTTAGAGCAGATTTTTCAAGGATTTAATCATTTTACCACAGCCCTAGTGGCCTATTTGCTTGTCTTATTGTATGTAATATTATGGGCACTTTTGCTCATTGTTCCAGGTATAATAGCAGGGTTGGGCTATTCCATGACATTCTATATACTTTCGGATGATCCACTATTAAAAGCAGAAGACGCATTAAAGAAAAGTAAAGCGATGATGCTCGGCTACAAATTGAAATTGTTTTATCTCATACTATGGTTTTTTCTGTTGGCTTTGTTATGCATTCTAACATTAGGTATTGGTTTTCTTTGGTTTATTCCGTTCGCAAATGTAACAATGGCAAAATTCTATGATGATATAAAACAAAATCAAGTTTAGTTTACTTTTTCCTGTTTTCCGCACTTTTAAAAATTCGCTTCTGTAAGGCTTGATTTTACTAGGTTGAATTTTGAAAATGGGTGTTGCAGCGGTATTTTTGCATATGTTTTTGCGAAAATTAAATAACCGATCAGGAAGTACTTCCATCCAAATAATCCAAAAGCTTCATAGGAAATATAAAGTTGTAAAAACGATTGGTACAAGTAAAAATGAGCAGGAATTAGAAAAGCTATGGTTTATTGGTAAGCAAGAAATTGAAAGACTTTCTTCCCAAACTTCCCTTTTTGTTTCTGAGAAAGACACTATTGTTGAGATGATTTTTAAATCATTACAAAATGCGAATATTCGAACAGTTGGTCCAGAGTTAATTTTTGGGAGAATTTATGATAGTGTAGGTTTTAATGTAATTGGAGAGTTCCTTTTTCGTCATTTGGTAATAGCTCGATTAGCTTTCCCTTTGAGCAAATTAAAAACAGTGGATTATTTAAATCGATATCAAGGGGTAGTTCTTGATATCGATGTTGTTTATCGGTTTTTGGATAAATTGAACAGTAAACATAAACATGAAGTAGAGCAGATAGCATTTAACCATACAAAACGAATCCTGGGTGGCGAAATCAGCATTGTTTTTTACGATATGACGACCTTATATTTTGAAGCAAGTGATGAAGATGATTTACGTAAAACCGGATTTAGCAAAGATGGGAAGCATAGTAATCCACAAATTTATTTAGGGCTCTTAGTTGGATTGGGCGGTTATACTATTGGATATGATATTTTTGATGGAGGCATATATGAAGGGCACACCTTAATTCCTTTTATTGAAAAAATATCAGCGCGTTTTAACTTGAATAAGCCTGTTATTGTAGCAGATGCAGGATTACTTTCGAGCGATAATATTATCGCCTTAGAAGAGCAAAACTATCAATATATTATTGGCGCAAGAATTAAAAATGAGCAACACAAAATAAAAAAGCAAATACTTGAAAAGCAGTTCAGTGATGGGGAAATAATGAAAATACAAAAGGGGGGACAAATACTTTATGTTGCCTATACTAATAACCGTGCTGCCAAAGATGAGCATAACCGAAAACGAGGATTACAAAGGCTTGAAAAACAAATTAAGGCAGGGAAACTCACTAAATCAAACATAAATAATAAGGGTTATAATAAATACCTGAAAATGAAAGGAGAAATTATTATTGAAATTGATTATGATAAGTTCAACCAAGACAAATGTTGGGATGGACTAAAAGGATATATAACCAATACCAAACTAACAGGCAAACAAGTTATTGAAAATTATAAAAATCTATGGCATATTGAAAAAGCTTTTAGAATGTCTAAAACTGATTTAAGAGTTAGACCAATCTATCACCGATTAAAACGAAGAATAGAAGCACATATTTGCATAGCATTCACCGCTTATTGCATATATAAAGAGCTCGAAAGAATATTGTATTTAGAAAAATCGAAAATATCTGTAAAAAAAGCTGCCGAGCTTACGCACAATATGTATCAACTAAGTTACATTTTACCTGAATCGAAACATATCAAGTCTCAGCTTTTAAATATGGATGATCAACAAGCTGAACTTTATCAAATTATCCTTAAAAATTATTAAAAAATTTTAGGGTGTTGCAACGCTGAAAACAGGTGCATTCTAACATTAGGTATTGGTTTTCTTTGGTTTATTCCGTTCGCAAATGTAACAATGGCAAAATTCTATGATGATATAAAACAAAATCAAGTTTAGTTTACTTTTTTAGTTTGACCCAAATTGAAAAATGCAAAAGGTTTAGTCAATTATTTGTTCTGAGGATGGCATTTTTTAATGCCGAATTTGTCAGGGCAGCTTTACTCAATATTAAATTCAGCCTATTGCCCAACTATTTGGGAAACATGAAATGACGCTACTTTATTTCAAATAATTCAGGACTAATTTAAAAGTTCTTTTACGACCTAATCGCCTTCACGCCAGGCAATTCAATACCTTCCATGTATTCGAGCAATGCGCCGCCGCCAGTGCTTACATAAGAAACCTTATCGGCTATATGAAATTGGTTTACCGCTGCAACAGAATCTCCGCCGCCTACTAAAGAAAAAGCACCATTGGCTGTAGCTTTTACAATAGAATCGCCCAAGGCACGTGTACCTTCTTCAAAACTTGGCATTTCAAAAACACCTACAGGTCCGTTCCAAAGAATGGTTTTGGAGGCTTGAATAACTTTATCGAACAAGGCTTCTGTTTCGGGACCGACGTCTAAACCCATCCATCCATCGGGTATTTCGCCCACTGGGGCTATACGTGTAGTGGCGTCGTTGGCAAATTTTTCGGCTATGATGGCATCTATTGGTAAATGTACTGTTACTCCTTTGGTTTTGGCAGATGCTAATAATGCTTTTGCCATTTCGAGTTTATCTTCTTCTACCAAGCTGGAACCTATTTTACCGCCCATGGCTTTGATGAAGGTAAATGTCATTCCACCACCAATAATCAAGTTATCTACCTTGTTTAAAACATTGTCAATGATAGAAATCTTGCTGCTTACTTTCGCTCCGCCCATAATGGCTGTAAAAGGTCTTTCTGCATTGTGCAACACTTTGTCTATCGCTTCAATTTCTCCCCTCATTACATACCCAAACATTTTATCTACTGGAAAGTAATCTGCAATTACGGCAGTAGAAGCATGCGCGCGGTGAGCTGTTCCAAACGCATCATTCATATAAATGTCGCCCAATGTGGCTAATTTTTTAGCGAAATCGGTATCACCAGCTTCCTCTTCTTTATAGAAACGCAGGTTTTCTAATAAAAGAACCTGCCCATTTTGCAAGGCATTAACGGCATTTTGGGCAACATCGCCAATACAATCTGCTGCAAATAAAACAGGTTTGCCCAATAAATCTATTATGGTTGGAACAATGTGTTTCAAGGAGAATTTATCTTCAGGGCCACCTTTGGGTCTACCCAAGTGCGACATTAAAATTGCCATACCTCCACCTTCAATTACTTTTTTAATAGTTGGAATAGCTGCGCGAATGCGTGTATCGTCTGTTACTTCAAATTGCTCGTTTAAGGGAACATTAAAATCTACCCTAATCAATACTTTTTTACCTGCGAAATCGGTGGTATCGATGTTTAACATATTGCCTTTAAGTTTAATATTATTTTACTTTCACCTTTTGTCCGGGTGTAATCTTTGATTTGGTGCTAAACCCATTCAATTTGCGGATTTCAGCTAATGTCATTCCGTGGCTGGTTGCAATTTTCCAAAGTGTATCGCCCGAACGAACCTTGTAATACTTCACTCCTGTTTCTTTGGAACTATTCTTTTTAGGAACTTCTTTTACAACCTTAGTTTCTTCTTTTGGCGTTTCCGAAGTGGCTTCTTTATTCGCATTTTCGGCTGGTACTGCATCTGTTTTAACCTCAGTGTTTGTAGTTCCTCCAGAAGCTGTTATCACATCTTTTATTTGTTCTTTATACGGGGAACTTACTTTTAGTCTTTGTCCTCTTTTTAACTTGCTGCTGCGTAAATTATTCCACTTTTTGAGTTCGTTTACCGAAATTCCGTATTTACGAGCCACCATACTTACGCTTTCTCCTGACCTCACCACATGCGTTTTTGCAACAGGCAATTTGGTCATCATGTCTCTTACAGATTCGGTGCGTGTTTCATTGGCTGGTCGGTAACTAAATATTGTATTTTCGTTATTAATGAATGTAGCAATCTTTGATTTTGGTAATGTCAATACATGGTACTTATCTGTTTCAGGAATTACTCCTAACAAGTATGTTGGATTTAGAAACGTAATATCTTCAACCGGCATATCTAACACGCCCGCCAATTGGTTGAATGTTACCCTTTTACGAACATGTAAAGTATCAATTTCATTGAAAATTGCTCTTGGCATTATCGGATATAAGTTATGCTCTTTGGCATACGTCATTACATAAACAGCTGCGATAAATGCAGGTACATAACCACCTGTTTCTTTTGGTAAAAAAGGGCGTAATTCCCAATAATTCATTTTACCTCCTGAGCGCCTAATTGCCTTATTCACGTTGCCCGGGCCACTATTATATGCTGCAAGCACGAGCGACCAGTCTTTGTAAATAGAATACAAATATTTCATGTATAAACAAGCCGCTTCTGTAGATTTTATTGGGTCACAACGTTCATCAATATAACTGTTTATTTCTAATTTGAATAATTTACCAGTTCCATACATAAACTGCCATAATCCTTGAGCACCAGCACGTGAGCGAGCTGCAGGATTTAGTGCTGATTCAACAATAGCCAAGTATTTTAACTCTAAAGGCATTTTATATTTTGCCAGCGATTCTTCAAATAATGGAAAATAAAGTTCAGATAGGCCAATCATTCTTGAAACCAAGTTACGTTTCCTAATCGCATACATGTTGATGTATGCTTTAACTTCATCATTGTAAACTAATTTAAAAGGAGATTGGGCATCAAGTTTTGCAATTCTTTCGGCTAAAATTGCTGGGTCCCAAATAGGTACAGAATCTTGAGAAAAACCCAAAGACCCGTTTCTTCCTGGCTCAGAACCCGAACGAGCGATTTCAAAAAGTTTGAGGTAAGCCAAACTGTCTAGCGCTGCAGAAATAGGGTCATCAACCAAAAGTTTAACAGAAGTGTCTCGTGCAGATGGCACATAAGTTTTCTTTTGCGCGTATAGCGAGCTAAAAACAGAAAGAAGTATAAAGAGGAGCTGTGTCCGAAGTGTCATTGAGATAAAAAAAACGTAATTAAATTGCCAATATTGCTGAAAATTACAATACGAGTAAAATCAACAATTGTTCAAACCTACTTGTTTTTTTAATATAAATTTGAGTGTTTGCAAGGAAAATCAACACAAAATTGTTGACAACCTAAGCGTTTATAAATTCCTTTCTTTTTAGAAGTTCTTCCGAAAATGCAAGCAACTCATTTTCTTTCATCAGGTTTCCCATTAATTGTACTCCAAAAGGTAACCCATTACTATGTTTTCCGAGTGGTAAAGATATGGCAGGAATACCGCATAAATTGGCCTGCACAGTAAAAATATCTTCCAAATACATTACTAAAGGGTCATTTGATTTTTCACCAATTGGGAAGGCCGTTCCTGGTGTTGTGGGAAGTAAAATAAAGTCGAAATCTTCAAAAATCGAGAGGGTAAAATCACGTATCAACCTCCGAACTTTTTGCGCTTTTGAATAATATGCATCATAATAACCCGCACTTAATACAAAGGTTCCTAGTAAGATTCTACGTTTAACCTCTGCTCCAAATCCTTCATTTCGAGATAGAATATAAGTACTTTCTAAATCTGAAGCATTTTCACTCCTGTGTCCATAATGAACGCCATCGTAGCGGGAAAGATTTGAAGATGCTTCTGCAGTGGTAAGCAAATAATAGCAAGGAATTAAATATTTCACATAAGGGAAATCAATTGCTTCAACTGTATGCCCTTCTTCTTTAAGAGCTTTAATTTTTTGATAAAAATGTAGTTTAATTTCAGCATCTAAACCCTCATTTTCAATGTATTCCTTGAAATATGCAATTCTTTTTTTGCTTTTATTTACTATTTGAGAGGAATAATCAGGAACGGGCAAAGAAGAAACCGTGCTATCGAAAGCATCTTCACCAGAAATTATAGATAAAATTGTTGCACAATCTTCAATACTATTTGAAAAAATACCAATTTGATCGAAAGAAGAAGCATAAGCAAGTAAACCGTGTCTTGAAACCCTGCCATAAGTAGGTTTCAAGCCGATAACTCCGCAAAACGATGCTGGCTGGCGAATAGAACCTCCAGTGTCACTTCCTAAAGCAGCCATGCATAATCCTGCAGCAACTGCCGCTGCAGAACCTCCAGAGGAGCCGCCCGCAACTAACTTTTCGTTATATGGATTTTTAACTGGGCCAAATGCTGAATTTTCATTAGAGCTACCCATTCCAAATTCGTCGCAATTAAGCCTTCCAATAATGATGGCATCTTCCGCAATAAGCCTTTCAACGCAGGTTGCAGAATAAATGGAAGTGTAATTATTTAGAATGTTGCTTGCGGCAGATACTTTATGCCCTTTGTAGCAAATATTATCTTTTATACCGATAACAAGACCCGCTAATTTTCCAGCTGTTCCATTTTTAATTTTAACATCAGCTTCTTGAGCCAATGATATTGCTTCTTGCTCAAAAACCTCTACAAAAGCATTCAGCGATTTTTTGTCGTTGATTGATTTTAAGTAATGTTTTACTAATGATTCAATACTAATACTTCCCGAGAAAATTGCATTTCGGGTTTCTTTAAGAGAATGAAACATAACGGGGAAATTCCTTTATATTGATTAACCTTTATTCTCAGGAAGTTCTTCGTTTTTTCCGTCTTTTGCTTCTTTGAATTCACGCATTCCTTTTCCTAAACCTTTCATTAATTCAGGAATTTTTTTTCCTCCAAATAATAAAACAATTCCTCCAAGAATGAGTAAAATTTCTGTAACTCCAAATTTGCCCATGGCAATTATATTTTAAAACTTAAGCTACAAAAGTACGCTTTTATACTTTACCAAATGTTATTTTATTATGCTTCCTTTAATTTGTTTTTTTCAACTCTTGCAGCAATCACAATGCTTATTTCATACAAGATAAAGAGTGGAATGGAAACTATTATTTGGCTTGTAACATCAGGAGGTGTAATAATAGCTGCTACAATTAGAATTACTACATACGAAATTTTTCTAACGCTGCGCAATGTTGCTGGACCTACAATTCCAATTTTTGCTAAAAAGTAAACTATGATAGGCAGTTCGAAAACAATGCCTGTCCAAAAAGTGGTAGAAACCACAGTATCGATAAAACTGCTGAGGTTTATTTGATTGTTAACTTCTGAACTCACTTGGTAATTTCCAAAAAAGTACACACTCATAGGTGTTATTACGTAATAGCCAAATAAAATACCCAAACCAAAAAGAAATGAACCCCAAAAAACCAATCCATTGGCGTATTTTTTTTCTTTATCGTAAAGCGCGGGTTTTATAAACCTCCAAATTTCCCAAAGCAAATAGGGAAAAGCGATAACAAGGCCAGTAAAAAACGCAACCATAATATGCGTTGTAAACTGACCTGACATGTTAGTATTGATGAGCGAAAACACCAAATCTTTCATGCACAAACTATCATCATGCAGTATAATTTGTGATAGCCAGCAAAAGAATCTATAGGTAGGAAAACTAGCGTTTTTTGGCGCAAGCAGAATCCCGTCAAAAATAATGTCACTATAAATAAAAGCTACAAAAGCTCCTACACAAATGGCCAAAACGCCTCTTATTAAGTGCCACCGTAAAGCTTCGAGGTGATCCAAGAAAGACATTTCGCCTCCTGTTTTTTCCTCTTCCATTTGATCCATTGCCATTTCGGGCAAAGATAGCAACATAGCATCAATATGAAAACGTTGTTTTACCGTTGACGTTTTAATAGTTCAACATGTTCTTCTAACAATGAATAATACCTCATTTTCCAGTATTCGATAGTTTCTTCTTCGTTTTTTCGTGGAGAAACTGGAGCAAACTTCCTTAATTCTGAAACATCTTCTGTAAAATCGTGGTTAATAATATTTCCAATCTGGAAAAATACTTCAACGGGTATTTTATTTCTGGAGAATTGAAAATACAACCAACTTCTTCCTTTTCCTAGTCGACGCCCTATTTCAGAAATACTAATTCCACTTTTTAAAACTGCCTTTTGTAAGATAATTCCTTGGTCGTTTTGCATTTCCCGAAGTTCTGTGCATAAACGTTTAGAAATTTGTGCAATTTTAACACAATTAAGTCAAAACAAAATTCTGTAAGTTATTGAATAATAGTTATTAAAACTTCCTGCTAATTTTTTATTGTGTAATAAGTTGTACAGAGATTAGTTGCTGTTTTTTGAGAATTGCTTATTTCAGCTTTTTCAATAACTCAGAATATTCTTCTAACAACTTAAGGTATTTATTTTTCCAGTATTCGGCAGAGTTGTTTCCAAAGATATCTTCTTCGTCTTCTCTCAAGGACATTCTTTTCTCTTTTATTTTGTTTTTAAGTTCAGGAATCTCCGAAGAAAAATCGTAAGATATTATTTTTTCAATTTCAAAAAGGGTATCTAACGGAACATCAGATTTTTCGAACATGTTGTACAACCATCGTCTACTTTTGTTCATACTCTTTACAATACGTGTAATGGGAATGCCACTCTGCCTGATTGCTTTTAACAATATTTCTCCCCGATGAACCATGCTGCAAATCTCATTTGCAACGTGTATACAATTAGGCGCATATTAATTACACTTTTGTACAAACTGTTGTGAGGCCACTTACCAAATAATTATTCGACTCCTTAATTTGGTAAATTAATAATTAAAGCAAATAATTTTATCTTCGCAGCAATGGAGCATCTATCTGAAATACTCAATAGCCTTGGAGAAAACAGGGAACAATACTATAATGCGGTATCACCTGTAATTGCACAAACTACCAATTTTTCTTTTGCAACCGTTGCCGAAATGCGACAATCTTTACAAACTGAATTTGAACAACCATTTTACACGCGTGGTTACAACCCAACTGTTGCTATTTTAAGAGAAAAAATTGCAGCACTAGAAAGTACCGAAGATGCCTTGGTGTGCAGTTCAGGAAGTGCGGCTATTGCTATTGCTGTTATAGGAAACGTAAAAGAAGGTGACCATATAATTTGTGTGCATAAACCGTACAGCTGGACGACTAGGTTGCTCAACAATTTGCTTGCAAGATTTAATGTAACTTCAACTTTTATTGATGGCACAAACATTTCAAACTTCGAAAATGCTATGCTACCCAATACCAAAATGGTTTTCATAGAAAGTCCAAATTCTATTACGTTTGAAGTGCAAGATATACGGGCAGTTGCAGCATTTGCAAAGCGGAATAACTTAATTTCGGTTATTGACAATAGTTATTCTTCGCCCTTGTTTCAGCAGCCTGCAACACTGGGAATTGATTTAATTGTGCATTCGGCTACAAAGTATTTGAATGGCCATTCTGATGTAGTGGCTGGCGTTATTTGTGGAAGCAAAAATCATATTCAACAGTTGTTTGCCAACGACTGGATGACCTTAGGTCCATCTATTTCACCACATGATGCTTGGTTATTAATACGAGGATTGCGAACGCTTGAATTAAGAGCCAATCAATCGGCCAATAGTGCAGAAACAATTATTTCTGCGCTGGAAAATCACCCCAAAGTTGAGAAAATTTACTGGCCATTTTCCAAACATAATCCGCAGATAGATTTGGCAAAAAGCCAAATGCAAAGATGTGCAGGCATGTTTAGCATTGCCATAAAAACAGATGAAATTAAAGGTGTAGAACGTTTTTGTGATGCATTAAAATATTTTCTTATTGCTTGTTCTTGGGGAAGTTACGAGTCTTTGGTTTTTCCTGTTTGTGGATTAGCAACTACGCCAAGCTACAACAATCCGCATTTACCTTGGAACTTAGTAAGGGTATATGTTGGACTGGAACATGCCGATTTGTTATTGGCCGATTTGATACAGGCGTTGGAGAAGGTTTAATACAGAATTTAGTTCAATCAAATTCTTCTACATTCATTACCTTCTGCACTTCGCTCATTTCGAAACCTTTGCTCAATAGGGAACGAATGATTTTTCCTTTTTCGGTTTTTGTTAAATCGGGATTATTGCCAGTTAGTTTTTTTATGAGTTGCTGAATGGTTTTTCTATAATCACTAGACGAAATCTCCTGTAGTCCTTTCTTAATGCAGATGGAAGAAATATTTTTTTGCTTTAAAGCCATTTCAATCTTTATTCTTCCCCATTTGTTGATGCGAAATTTTCCCCGTGCAAAACTTTTTGCGAAGCGTTCTTCATTGATGTATTTTTCAGAAATTAATTCAGCAATAACAAACTCAGCATCATTATTTCTTATTCCCAATTCGAATAATTTACTTCTCACATCTTGCATGCAGCGCTCTTGGTAAGCGCAAAATTTTTGCATTTTAGCTTTTGCTTCAGAAACGGTATAAACTTCCTTAGTTGCTTTAGCCATTGCCCATTAAAGAACCATTTCAGGGATATCTCCTTCAATAACTAATTTTCCTGCAGTTGCATTCTTTATTTGTTCTACAGAAACTCCCGGAGCGCGCTCTATCAATTTAAAACCACCTTCTGGCAATACATCTAAAACAGCAAGTTCGGTAACAATTTTCTTAACACAACGCAGACCTGTTATAGGTAAATCGCATTTGGGTAATAATTTAGATTCTCCCGCTTTGTTCACATGTTGCATGGCCACAATGATGTGTTTTGCAGAAGCTACTAAATCCATTGCGCCACCCATTCCCTTCACCATTTTTCCTGGAATTTTCCAATTAGCGATGTCTCCGTTTTCGGAAACTTCCATTGCACCTAAAATTGTTAAATCTACTTTTCCAGCGCGAATCATTCCAAAACTTAATGCAGAATCAAAAAATGCGGAACCTGCAATAGTGGTAATGGTTTGCTTGCCGGCATTAATTAAATCGGCATCTTCTTCCCCTTCAAAGGGAAATGGCCCTATTCCTAATAAACCGTTTTCAGATTGTAATATTACATTCATTCCTTCAGGAATATAATTGGCTACTAAAGTTGGAATCCCAATTCCTAAATTTACATAAGAGCCGTCTTTTACTTCTTGTGCTATGCGTTTTGCAATGCCTGTTTTATCTAGCATGTGTTTATTTTGTAAATGATTTTAATTAAGCCCTAGGTGTGAGCGTAAGTTGTTCAATTCTTTTTTCGTAATCAACACCTTGAAAAATTCGGTGGACATAAATTCCTGGAATATGAATGTGATCTGGGTCAAGCTCACCAGCGGGCACTAATTCTTCGACTTCAGCTACAGTTATCTTTCCCGACATAGCAACCAAAGGATTAAAATTTCGTGAGGTTTTCCTAAAAATTAAATTTCCCTGTGTATCTCCTTTCCAAGCTTTTACAAATGCAAAATCAACATCAAAAGCATATTCCATTAAATACTCTTTACCATTGAATGTGCGCACTTCTTTTCCTTCGGCTACTTCTGTTCCAACTCCCGCAGGAGTGTAAATTGCAGGCATTCCATAGCCAGCCGCCATCAAACGTGTAGCTAAAGTTCCTTGTGGAATCAAATCAACTAGTAATTCGCCGCTTAATAATTGTCTTTCAAATTCGGCATTTTCGCCCACATAAGAAGAAATCATTTTTTTTACTTGTTTTTGGTGAAGCATTAAGCCGATTCCAAAATCGTCAACTCCGGCATTATTTGAAATACAGGTCAATCCTTTAACTCCAGATTTTACAAGAGCTGAAATACTGTTTTCTGGTATTCCGCAAAGTCCAAATCCTCCAAAAGCAAAAACCATATTATCATCAATTCCTTTAATGGCTTCTGTTGCATTTGTTACTGTTTTATTCATATGGTTTAATTATCAAAATTTTCGCCTTGTACTTCTTGTATAGATTGTTGAATATATTCTTCGCAATTAATTGTTACTCCTAGGTTTGCGGGTTTTTCAAAATCGCCTCTGGAGATTCTTATTTTTCTGTCATTGTATACCTTTTTCATATAAATTCCCCAAATAGGCAAGGCTGTATTTGCTCCTTGCCCTAATGCAGTTGAACGAAAATGCGCGGCTCTATCTTCACAACCAACCCAAACACCAGTTACTAATTCGGGAGTTAATCCCATAAACCAACCATCAGAATTATTCTGAGTGGTGCCTGTTTTACCTGCAATTGGATTGTTTAATCCGTATCTGCCTCTTAGGCGTGTTGCAGTTCCGCCTTCTACCACACCTTTCATTAACTCAATTACCAAATAAGCCGTTTGTTCGCTCAAAGCTTCGTCTCGTTTGGGGATGAACTCTTCTAGGATGTTTCCGTTTTTATCTTCAATACGTGTAATCCATGTGGGCTCAATAAAAACGCCTTTATTGGCAAAAGTGCTGATAGCGCCAACCATTTCATAAACAGACAAATCTGTAGTTCCTAAACAAATAGAAGGCACAGGGTCAATAGGACTAGTTATACCCATTCTTCTTACCATCTTAATTACAGGTTGCACACCATATTTTTTTATTAAATATGCTGAAACACGATTAATAGAGTAGGCGAGTGCTGATTTTAAAGGAACCAATGCACCTTCAAATTCTTTACTTGAATTATCAGGACACCAAGGACCAGAAGGAGTTTGAATGCAAATGGGTGTATTAGGAACTTGTGTACAAGGAGAAAGTCCTTCTTGCATCGCAACGGCATAAACAAAAGGTTTAAAAGTTGAGCCTACTTGTCTTTTACCTGTGTATACATGGTCGTATTGAAAATATTTTTGGTTTATCCCGCCAACCCAAGCTCTGATATAACCCGATTGTGGTTCAACAGACATCAATCCTGTTTGTAAAAAAAACTTGTGATAACGAATAGAATCCCATGGACTCATGGTTACAGTGCTATCGCCTTTCCAAGTAAAAATTTTCATTTCAACTGGAATTTTAAAAACGCGTTCTATTTCCTCTTCACCGACTCCCGCATCTTTCATTCTGCGATACCTGTCGCTTCTAGTCATAGCTTGTTTAATGATGAGTTTAATTTTACTTTGAGGAATATTTGAATAAGGAGCTGCTTTATATCCTTTCCAATGCGCAAAAAACTCTTTTTGAAGTTGTCGCATGTGTTCTTCAACAGCTGTTTCTGCATGTTTTTGCATACGAGAGTTAATGGTGGTATAAATTTTTAAACCATCTTTATATAGGTTATAATTTGTACCATCTGGTTTTTTATTTTTTTGGCACCACACAGCCATTTGTTCTCTTAGAAACTCTCTAAAATAAGTTGCTTGTCCTGAGTTGTGGCTTTCTGCCTTAAACTTAGACATGTTTATTGGCAACACTTTTAGTTTCTCGAATTCATCAGCAGCAAGTTTATTGTGTTTTACCATTCTGCTCAACACGAGGTTTCTGCGTTTTAATGCACGTTCGTAATTTCTTACTGGGCTATAGTAACTTGGACCTCTTAATACACCAACTAATAAAGCGGCTTCATCTATTTTTAAGGAATCAGGCGTAGTGTTGTAAAAAACTTTAGCTGCACTTTTTATTCCGAAAGATTGATTGCCAAAGTCTACTGTGTTGAGGTACATGGCAATAATCTCGTTTTTGGTGTAATTTCTTTCGAGTTTAGATGCGATAATCCATTCTTTTATTTTGCGAAAAAGAACTTGGATTTTATTCAAATCTTCTCGGGGAAACATATTTTTGGCCAATTGTTGGGTAATTGTACTTCCTCCTCCTGAATCTGAGTTGCCTCCAAATATTGTTTTTACCAACACGCGACCAAGTGCCCGAAAATCAATTCCAGAATGGTCGTAAAAGCGAGCATCTTCAGTTGAAATTAGGGCGTCAACAATGCTTTTAGGTAGTTCCTCGAAGCGAACATTACTACGGTTTTCGATATAGAATTTCCCAAGTGTCTGTTGGTCTGCTGAAATTATTTCAGAGGCAAGATTTGATCTTGGATTCGCTAAATCTTCAATTGTAGGAAGTCTTCCAAAAAGGCCAATAGAAGTAAGGAGAACTATAACAAACAAAAGTACCACTGGTCCAGCAATGGCCATCCATACCCATTTTACATATTTATTTGTAAAGAGTGATTTCTTTTTAACGACTTGTTTCTTTACCATAAAGATTTGAAAGGGTAAAAGTAAAAAACAAACGTTCTTATTTAGTGATTATTTGTTTTTTTGAATGATGCGCATCATTTCTCCAACTTCTAGGATTGTAAAAAGGAGATAATAAATTGAATAGGTAATAACAAATTCTATAGCAAAGGACTTGATAGTGAATGCTCCTATAAAGATAAATGTAAGATGAACAAGCATTTTTAATGACAATGTTGCTAAAAATCCATTTACAAAAGCTTGGGGCCGACCTTCATCTTTTTTAAGCAAATAACCATGAATGATGTTGCTCAAAAACAGAAAAAACACCAACGGCAAGAAGCTAACAACTAAAGAAAGATGTAAAACGGAAGAAAAGGTTAATCCCAAAACTACACCAATTACAATTCCTGAAAGAACCAAAGATTTTATTAGGTATGGAAAAGAGAATTTCATGGAATGATTATTTTTTGTTAGAAATGTTGAATAACCAATACATAGATATAGAAATTCCTAGTAAAGCACCCGAAATTGTAAACCAAGGTTGAGTTAAGTTAAAATAAATATCTCCTTTGAAACCCAACCAGCATCCTAAAAATATACAAGCAAGCATTTGAAAACCAATGCCAGCAAAACGGCCGTAATCGTTAAGCGATTTTTTCTTGGTTGGTTCTTTTTTCTGTTTGGGCTCCATGTTTTGCGAAATCTTTTACTATTCCGCCCATGCTGCAGGCGCCTGTAAAATTAGCACCAGGCTCGATTGCCAACTTATTAGTATTAATATCACCAGTTAATTTTGAAGTTGCTTTTAATGTGAGCAATTCAGCTACAGTAACTTTTGCTTTAACGGAACCCGAAATGTCTGCATTTTGACAATTTAATTCACCTTCAATTATTCCGCTAGGACCAATCACTACTTTTCCATTTGCAGTAAGATTTCCTTTTAAGGTTCCATCAATTCGGATATTTCCATCACAAACAATATCGCCTGTAATGGTTGTTCCAGTTAATATTTGATTAGTACCAGAAACTTCCATGCCTGTTGCAGTTTTTTGATCTTTCACGCCGAACATATTTTTTATTTTAGGACTGCAAAGTTAAAAAATAATAGGACTGATTTTTTTTTGTTTGTAATTTTTTCGTTGATCATTTTTTACAATTTAACCTTCATTTATATTTACATTATTCAACTTACATTCAAATTGTTTATTATGTGTTTTTCACCCGTTAAAGTTTTTTTTTATTTGATTTTATTGTTTTGTTCTCAAAAATTGAATGCACAATTAGCGGACGATTTAGTAGGTGTTTGGTTAACTGGCAAAAAAGATGGACATGTAAAAATAGAAAATATTGGTGGTAAGTATTATGGCAAGATAGTTTGGTTAAAAGAACCAATTGACTCTACTACAGGAAAAATGCAACTAGATAAAAATAATCCTGAAAAATCATTAAGGTACTATCCTGTAAAGGGCCTAAGGATTTTGAAAGACTTCGAGTTTATAGAAAAAGGTGTTTGGGAAGAGGGAACAATTTATGACCCTGATAATGGGAAATCGTATAGTTGTAATATTACAATGAGTAACAAAAATACTATTAATATAAGAGGTTTTATTGGAATTTCTTTGTTTGGCAGAACCGATGTTTGGACAAGGGTAGTTGAAAAGGTTACCAAATAATTACTGATAAACCTTCTTAAAAAACTGCACATACTCTTCTACTTTTCCTTCTCTTAGCATATTTCCATAATTATCTATACTAATAACAAAAGAGTCTATGATATCTAAATCCATATTGGCAAACACTACATCATCATCATCAATTATTTTAGTGTAATCTTGTGCCGCTTTTTTATTTTCAAATTGCTGAACAACAACAATTTGGTAATTTGTTCCAGCAATTTTACTTGAAATCTGTAAGTTTTTTGTGGAGAAGAATTCGGTATTAAAATCGCTCAAAGTAGATTTGAAATCATTTAGATTTATTTTTAAATCTTCAAATGCTACAACATAATAGTGTGTTGTGTCTGGTCTGTATTTATAAAACTCTGCTTTAGGCGCAGCGGTATCTTTGGGCGCAATGCCTTGAGCTTTATCTAAGCCATCTAGAAGTTCCTGTGCTTTAGTTTTTGCGCCATCTTCAGGAAATGACTTTACTATATCTAGTAATGCGATTCTAAAACCAGCAACATCTTTTGCTTGACCAATACACATTGCTCTTAATAAAGCGAACTTAGGCATAAGTGCATTTCCTGCATATTTAGTTTCAGCGATTCTACAGCGACTAAGAACTTCTGTGAATTGCCTGGCTTGATATAATCTATAGCTTTCTGCATAGAAAACTTCGGCTTCTTTTTTCCCTTGACTCTGTTGCTTGTAGAAATCTGGGTCTGATATAATTTTAGCATATTCAGTATCGGGAAATTTAGACAGAAGCAGCTGTTTATATTTATCAGCATTTGTCTGGTCAGGAATTAACAAATAAATTCTGAAAAGCTGATACAATGTTCTTGCTTCATATTGATTATTGGGATATTTCTTTAAAAAATCCTCAAAGGTTTTTGCAGCCTCCAATAAATCGCCAAGTTTCTCCTTATAAATGCTTCCAAGATCTTGATAAGCCTCCATAATTGAATCTGAATACGCTTCTCTTTGTTTATCATCAGAAGGTATTAAAGATGTAAGTCTTTTTTTATCGGCGGCTACACTATCTTCCTTCGACATTTTTTTAACAGGCTCTTTTACAGTACCTGCTGAATCTTCTTCGTTGCCTCCTGTATCATTATTTATAGGTAGTATAGTTTGTTTATTACTGCGCCTCCAATTGTCTTCCAATTTCCTATCTCCCCAAAGTTTCTTAAACTCAGTTAAACCAAAACTTATAGCACTTGGATTATAAAAGTACCAAAGGCCGTTTCCTCCAGCAGCAGGACCGCCCGAACTCCCGCTATTGGCCGCTATGGCATCTCTTGCAGCTTGCGTAGCGGCTTCTGCAAATTCTTTTTCTTTTTGTTTTTTACGTTGTTCTTCTTCCTTTTTAATTTGCTCTTCTACTTTTAAATCTAATTCTTCTTTTGATAACTTACTTAACCGAAGTAAGCTGTCGTACAGATTGATTTTTTCATATTTTCTTACCAATTCGGCAAGGCTATTTCTTTTGTTTTCAATCTGCTTATAATTTTCAAATTCTTTAGAAATAAAAGTAACTGCACTGTCATAATAGGCAGCAGAGGTTCTGTATTCTCTGTTTTTGAAATAGATTTCAGCAATTGCTAAATGAGAAAGTCCCTTCTGGTTTGTATTTGTTGTGCTTACGCGGGTAGATGTAGTGTATTGTTCAATTGCCTTTTCTTCTTTTTCTTCTTTTTGCTCAATTTCACCCAACACGTAATAAATCTGATCATTAAAATCTAGATTTTTTGGGTCTTTTAGCATCTTTGCCAACAAACTTCTGATTTCAGTGCTATTTCCTCCTTCAGAACTATAACATCTTGCGGTATTTATACTCGAATAAAAAGACATTTCATATGAAGGGTTCATTTTATTTACCTTCTTATACATCTGAGAAGCTAGTTTTAGCTCATTGTTTTTTTGTAAAAGTTGCGCATAGATGAATAAAAGGCGGGTCCTAAACTTTTTGTTTTTAGTATATTTAATAGATTCGGCAATTGATTCTTGAGCTTTTGGGTAATTATTCTGCTTGAGGTAAAAATCGGTAAGGGTAGCATATAGCTGCCCTTTAATTTTATTTGGAATACTTTTGTTGTTCAACGATCTGTCTAAGGCTGTTTGAGCATCGCTGAACATTCCAAGTTCGCTGTAACCTCTTGTAAGCCATATATTTCCTAAATGTTCTGCAGGGTCTTTTTTGTAATTTTTAACAGGTTCTTTAGCAACATAATTAAACATTTCAAGGGAAGCATAATAATCTCGTTTATAAAACAAAGACTTTCCTATTAGTAAATAGCTATCATCAATATACCTACAATATTCTTTCCCTTTGATTGACATAGAATGCTTTTTGATAACTACTGAAGCTTTTTTAATTGCTTTGTCTGCGATTGGATAAAATGCTTTAGAGTCATCAATTGTACCCATTCTATAAACAGGAAGAATTTTGTAATAATTATCTATGTGAGCGGTTTCAAGTGAGGCGACACCCTCATTGTATGCTTCCTGGCCATTAAAGAAGCCATTAAATTTTGCAGTTGTATTATGATATGCCCTGTTTGCCCACTTGTTTTTTTTAGTGGAACAAGCAAGCACAAAACTTAACAGTAACGTTGCTAATGCTAAATTTAGTGTTAGTTTAAAATAATGGTAATAACTCAATTTGTTTTTTTGCAAAGTTGATTAACTCACAGGGCTCAAAAATATTGTATTTTGTTTTGATTTACATACAAATTCAAACTTTTGCCCACAAGTTTAATGTTAGAAACTTAAATGAATCTATTTGTTACTTAAATTGCGTATCAACTATCAATTTTTAATTTTGTGCAAATTCAATAGATGAAAAGTAGTTTCAGCATTTTAGCTTTGTGTATTTTTAGTTTGGTGCTTCTTGCTGGATGTAAAAAAGGCGAAGATGACCCAACTATTTCTTTAAGATCGAGAAAAGAAAGGTTCTCAGGAGACTGGCAACTAACTAGAGGTTTTGTGATTTCTACAAACAAAAACACAGTTGTTAGCACCACTTATAATGGCAATAGTTTTACAACAACTTCTAGTTTAAATCCGGAACTGGTAATTAATGGAAGTTATATTAGAACTTTATCTATCAACAAAGAAGGAACTTTTATAGATGAAATAAATAAGGACAATCTATTTAAGAAAGAACAAGGTTTGTGGACTTTTCTTTCAGGTAACGATATTGAAGATTTAAAAAACAAAGAAGCCGTACTTTTTAAAGTTTCCTCTCAGTTTAATAGCGAAGGAAATATTCTAAATCTATATAAAGGAGAAGAGCGGCCTCTTTTTGTTATAAGATTGAAAAAGTTGACTTATAATGAAATGGTTTGGACAACTAATGGTAATATCGATGAACAGATAACAGAAGGAGAGTTAACATGGATAGCTAGATAACTACGTAATGAATCGAAAGGATAATATTAGGAAAAAGCTATTAAAAAACATAAGGCATAAATACCGTTTTGTGGTAATGAATGATGAAACTTTCGAGGAGAAATATTCATTTAAATTATCCCAATTAAACATATTTACAGCTTTAGGTTTATTAGCTATTTTTTTAATTGTCCTAACCATTTTTGTTATTGCCTTTTCCCCATTAAGAGAATATATTCCTGGTTATTCTAATGATGTAAAAATGCGGAAAAGTTTAATGCAATTGGCCGAAAAGGTTGACTCTTTAGAGAAAAACGCACAGGCCAAAGACTTACTTTTCGACAATATCAGAAATGTGGTAAACGGCAATACAAAAACAAATGTACCCTTAAGTAGAAGTGGAAGCAAAGCCGATTTAAGTGGAATTAAACTTAGTCCAAGTGAAGAAGAAGCAAAGTTTAGGAAAGAAGTGGAAAAAAGTGATCAATATGATATTAATTCGGCTTTATCTAATACAGCATTGAGTCAGATAAGTAACTACTATTTTTTCACGCCAATCAAAGGTTCTGTTACCACAACATTCAATCCCGGCTTGCAGCATTTTGGCGTTGATGTAGTTGCTCCTAAAAATGAAGCGGTTAAATCTACTTTAGACGGCACGGTTATTTTTGCAGGCTGGACAAGTGAAACTGGAAACGTAATTCAAATTCAACATGATAATAATTTAGTTTCAATATACAAGCATAATTCAGTTTTACTAAAAAAAGAAGGTCAGGAAGTAAAAGCAGGTGAAGCCATCGCTATAACTGGAAATTCTGGAGAACTTACCACCTCTCCCCACTTGCATTTTGAGCTTTGGCTGAACGGAAAACCAATTGATCCTCAGGAACTAATGGTTTTTTAATTTTTTACTTATTATCAACTTACAACAATTATTGTTATGTCTCTTCTTTCCTTTTTATCAAAAATAGTTGCACGTTATACTTCAAGGAAGATTGCAGATTGGAGCAGTAAGCCAGCTGAAGCCCAGCAAAAAGTTTTTGAGCAACTTGTAAAAGTTGGCACCACCACTGCATTCGGAAATGATCACCGTTTTAATCAAATCAAGAGTTATGATGATTTTAAAAAGCTAGTTCCAATCAGAGATTATGAAGGACACCGCGAATACATAGATAGAGTAATCGCTGGAGAACAAAATGTTTTATGGAAAGGACGGCCGATTTATTTTTGCAAAACCTCAGGAACAACTTCAGGAACTAAATTTATTCCAATTACTAAGGAGTCAATATCAAATCATATCAATGGAGCAAGAAATGCCTTATTATTATATATCGCTGAGACGGGGAATTCAAAATTTCTTGATGGCAAATTAATATTCTTGTCGGGAAGCCCTGTGCTATCTCAAATTGGAGGCATTCCGCTTGGAAGATTAAGTGGAATTGTAAATCATCATGTTCCGCAATATCTGAGACGCAATCAAATGCCATCTTTCAAAACCAATTGTATTGAAGATTGGGAGCAAAAAGTTAAAAAGATTGCTAAAGAAACCATTAATGAAGATATGACTCTGATTAGCGGAATTCCTTCGTGGGTGCAAATGTATTTTGAAGTGCTGCAAACCAAAACGGATGGGAAACACATAAAAGATATATTTAAGAATTTTTCCTTGTTTGTATTTGGAGGTGTAAACTATGAGCCATATCGGAGCCGATTTGAGAAGCTAATTGGAAAACAAGTGGATACCATCGAGTTGTTTCCTGCATCAGAAGGTTTTTTTGCCTACCAAGACAAACAACCTTCGCAAGGTTTGTTGTTAATTTTAAATGATGGAATTTTTTATGAGTTTATACCAAGTGATGAATTTTTTAACGAGCATCCAACCAGAATAAGCTTAAAAGATGTGAAATTAGATGTAAATTATGTATTGATTTTATCTACTAATGCAGGACTTTGGGGCTATAATATTGGAGATACAGTTAAGTTTGTTTCTTTATCTCCTTATAGAGTTATTGTCACTGGAAGAATTAAACATTTTACATCTGCTTTTGGGGAACATGTAATTGCCGAAGAAGTGGAAGCCGCAATTAAAGAAGCTGCATTGGGAGAGAACATTGAAGTAATTGAATTTACAGTTGCTCCTCAAGTGAATCCCATAGAAGGTTTACCAAGGCATGAATGGTACATTGAATTTAACTTAAAACCTTCTGATAAAGAGCGATTTAAAGGTAAAATTGATAAAGCGCTTCAGAAGAAAAATATTTATTATAAGGACTTAATTGTAGGTAATGTGTTACAACAACTTTCTATTAAGAGCCTAAAAAAGGATGCATTTGTAGGCTATATGAAATCTCAAGGAAAACTTGGAGGACAGAATAAAGTTCCACGATTGAGTAACGATAGATTTATAGCAGATGCCTTAGAAGAATTTGTAGAAGAAGTTTGGTAAATAATTTTTGGCATTAAACTTGAAACGGGCAAGCGCCTTTGAAAAAACTTTATGAAAAGAAACATTTATCTTTTTTTGATATCTTCTTTATTCTTAGTTGGATGTGCTGATGAGGCCATCATTGAACCAGCTGTAGACCCGAAAGATAAATTTCTTGGGACATGGGCGGTAAAAGAGGAAATAGCAGGACAATCAACCCAAAATTATTCTTCAAACATAGTTTCAGACTCCTCCAATACTTCAAAAATTAAAATTGGAAATATCTATAATCTTGGAGCCGGAGCTAAATTAAGTGCTTTAGTTGCTGGCAACACTTTAGACATTTCTTCTCAATCAATAACAGGAATTAGCATTGCAGGAACAGGTTCTTTTGTAGGAACTTCTATCATATTAAATTATACAGCTAATGACGGTTCCGAAACCATAAATGTTAAAGCCACTTACACTAAATAATTATGAAAAAGATCATTCAAATTGCCACATTGCTAACACTTGGGTTTGTTTTAATAGCATTAAATGCATGCTCGCCAAGAAAAGTTACCCGCGTAGAACCCGAAAAAGTTATAGATTTAAGTGGCCGATGGAACGAAACAGATGCTCGCCTTTGTGCAGAAAGCTTAATTAGTCAAGCAATTGGTGGAGATTGGTTAGGTAATTATTCTAATCAAGAAAAAAGAAAACCAGTTGTAGTTGTTGGACTAGTCAGAAACAATAGCCACGAACATATAGATACCGAGATATTTATTAAAGATGTTGAAAAGGCATTTTTAAAAAGCACATTAATCAGATTGGTGCAAGCTGGTGAAAAAAGAAACGAACTTCGTGGCGAAAGAGCCGACCAACAAGACTTTTCATCACAAGAAAGCATGAAGAAATTTGGAAAAGAACTTGGTGCCGATTTCATCATGCAAGGAGCAGTAAAATCTATTGTTGATGGTTATGGAAAAGAAAAAACCACCTTCTGGCAAGTAGACTTAGAATTAACAAATTTAGAAACCAATGAAATCGTTTGGATTGGCGATTACAAGGGCAAAAAGTACATTGTAAATTAATCATCCAATTTCATTTTTAATAATTCCAGCAGCAATAATGAGGAAAAGCAGTTATTTGATTTTACTTGTTATTGCTGCTTTTTTTGGGAGTTGTTCTTCTTACTACGAGCGCAATAGAAAATTCCAAGCATTAGTATACCAAGATAAATTTGCTGAAGCATCAGATTTATTGGCAAAAAGCAAGAAAGCCAAGAAGAAGCGGAATAGAGTGCTTTATTTATTAGAAAGAGGTTATGCGTTATACAGAGCTGGCAAATACCAGGAAAGTACTAAACTGTTTATAGAAGCAGATTATTTAATTGAAGATTATAAAAAGCAAATTGGATATGAAGCTTTATCCTTATTCATTAATCCTTCAGTAAAGCCATATAAAACGGAAGATTTTGAGCAGGTGATGCTCAATTATATCAATGCATTAAATTTTTTAGAATTGAAAGATTATGAGGCAGCATTAGTGGAGTGCCGCCGAATTAATTTAAAGTTGATAGCCACTGCAGAACGTTACAAGGAAAAACCAAAGTATAAAGAAGATGCGTTTGCACACTTACTCATGGGCAGCATTTATGAAACAACCGGCGATTTAAACAATGCATTTATCGCTTATAGAAATGCTTACGAGGTGTATAAGAGAGATTATGTTCCATTTTTTGAAATGCCAATTCCTACTCAACTGAAAAGAGATGTGTACAGTATGGCATTTGCAAATGGATTCAAAAGCGATATTGAATTTTACGAAAAAGAATTTGGCATGACTTCAAAGGATGTCCAGAAATCAGAAAGTGAATTAATAATTTTCTGGAATAATGGTTTCAGCCCATTCAAAGAGCAGTTTTCTATTGATTTTACAATATTAAGAAGTGGTAGTTTCATCACTTTTGTAAATCCAACTTTGGGATATAATTTTTCATTTCCTGAAAGTTCTGTTTCTCAACAAGATGCAAGCAATCTTTCAGCTTTGAGAATTGTAAGAATAGCATTTCCCAGGTATGTTCACAGACCATTGATTTACAACAGAGCAGAAGTTTCTCTTGCAGATAAAAACTATGGTTTTGAAATGGTAGAAAATTTAGACGCCATCGCATTTAAAAGCCTAAACGACAGATTTGGAAGAGAAATGGCCAATGCATTGTTGAGGTTTGCCATAAAGAAAGCTAGCGAAATGGCATTAAGAAAAGAGAATAAAGATGCAGCCGCAATTTTGAGCATCGCCAATGCCATATCCGAACAAGCTGATACGAGAAACTGGCAAACACTTCCTAATACAGTTTCTTATACAAGAATTCCTTTAATTATTGGAGAAAACAAAATCATTTTTAGAGCCTTTAAAAATGGCAATCAATCGAGTTATTCTGACACCCTTCAAGTAACTGCATTAAAAGGTAGAAAGTATATAAGGGTAGTGAATACAACAAAGTAAAATTTACCTCCACAAAGTGAGATAACCTAAAATAGGTTCCTTTTGGTCTTCTAAAGTAGCTTTGTAGTAATAAGTTCCTTCAGGCAGTTGCGTTCCTTGTAAAATTGTTCCTGAAGTGGCAATACCATTCCAATCGTTTTGGTAATCATCGCTTTTAAAAACCAAGGTGCCGTTTCTATTAAACACTTCTAAATCAAGCCTTTTAGTCGATGGTTTAACAATTTCTAAAAAGTCAAATTTTCCATCTCCGTTTGGAGAGAAACCTTCTGGAATAAACACTTCAACATCAGGCCCAGCACAAAAAGGGTCTTCTGGCCCGAGTACAGTAATTACTACTAAATCAGAATCTTTACAGAAACCATTTACAACATTCCATTGCAAGTAAATTATGCCTTCTTCAAGAGGAATTATTGAAGTATTCGGATTTTCGCCATCGCTTACAATCGCGCTCCCCGATAGAATTGTCCATTGAGTAGTCCCAATATCAGGAATATTGGCTTGTGTAAATGAAGTATCGTTTATACAAGCAGTAAAATCTAAACCAGCTTCTGCGGTTGGTAATGCATTGAAAGTTAAAAACAGCAAATCGCTTTCCACACAAGCTCCATTTGTAACTGTCCAGCGAAGTCGGTAAAAGCCTTCTTCTGCTTCTATAATAGTTGAATTAGCATTAGAGGAATCTTGTAGCACTAAATTCCCAATTTCTACTGTCCATAACCCTTGACCAATTTGAGGCTCGAGCCCTTCTAACTGAAATTCATTCCCACAAATACTAATATCTGGACCAGCATCTACGATTCCAACAGATGCGCTACTTTCTGCAAAAACAGTATCCGAAGAAGTGCAAACTAAGCTGGAAACAACCCATTCTACAACCGCTTCACCAGAAGTATTAAAAATGAGAGATGTAAAATTACTTGTAGGGTCTTCAATTTGAACATCTCCAGATATTATCTGCCAAAACCCAATTTCATTGCCACCTTCAATTAGAATGCTATCGACACAATAAATTCCATCACCAATAGCCAAAGCTTCTTCGTTCAACACATCCCTAAAAATTATGATTGTATCAGAAACAGCATCACAAATTCCATTATATACAGTCCATTCTAAGATTGTGGAGTCTGGAGATAACTCAACTAAGGAATTATAAAGAGAATCATTTTCTATTGCTGGTTCTCCGAAAACAATTGACCAAATACCTTGTCCGAATGCTGGAATTGACCCGTTTAATTGAAAAATATCAGCACAAATAATGGTATCATTGCCTGCAAACACAAATAGAGGTTGATATCTGGTTTCGATAACAATTGTATCTCTGCTAATACATGGGCCTGAACTTAAGGAATAGGTAATCACATTGTTTCCTTCAGATAGTTGAAAAGCGTTGGTTTGTTGAGCCGATGCATTTTCGAAAGTTCCATTTCCAATAACAAAGTTCCATTGAATCGTATTGTTTCCCGGATTACTTCCTTCCAGAAAGATACTGTCGCCACAAATTGCAATATCATCTTCTAAAAAAGCAATATTAGGTTGAGGAAAGACTTCAATTGTAACGTCATCAAAAGTAATTGGACAAGGGCCATTGCTAATTGTCCATTGCAAACTTATAGCACCTTCATATAGACTATGAATTTGAGTATTTGCATCTGTTTCGTTTTCTAATTGTGCGTTTCCACTTAGAATTTCCCATGTTCCTGTTCCAATGGAAGGGTTATTCGCATTTAATACAAGAAATGTGTCACAACTAGAGATATTCAATCCAGCATTTGCTATACTTGGTGGGAGGAATCTTGTAATGGTTACCTGATCTGCACTTGTTGGGCAAATGCCATTAATTGTAGTCCATTGAAAAATAGTAGAACCTTCTCCAATATCTGTAACGCTGGTATTGTAATTTGTGGCAGTTTGAATAGTAGCAGAGCCGCTAATTAATGACCAAACACCAGTGCCTATAGTTGGATTAGTTGCTGATAGCTGGAAAACATTATTACAAATTTGAGCATCCGTTCCTGCATTAGCTACAGTTGGATTTTGTTGTTGAACTATTGTAACCTGATCAGAAGTTGAGGGGCAAGCTCCATTTGTAACTGTCCAAGCAAAAGTATTTACACCAGCAGCCAAGTTGGTGATTTGAGTAGCTGCATTGTTAGGAGAAGCTATTATTCCTCCACCTGTTATTATTGACCAAGTCCCTACTCCTATAGAAGGGGTATTTGCATTTAGGTTTACTAAATTTGCACAAAGGGTTTGGTCGTTACCAGCAACTGCTAAACTTGGAGGCAAAAATCTAGTAATAATCACCTCGTCAAAAGAAGAACAAGTTCCATTCACAACAGACCACCTAAAAACATTTGCTCCAACTCCAATATTGGTAACTGCAGCAATAGGTTCGTTTGGTAGAAGAATATTACCCGCTCCAGAAATAAGCGTCCAAGTTCCTGTTCCTGCTGTGATGGCAGAAGCGGACAAAGCGGAAGTCGCGCCACAAATCTGTTGGTCTAATCCAGCATTTGCAGTTATTGGGTTTTGGTCAACAACAATATTTAAAGTATCACTAGATGCGTTGCAAGTTCCATTTGAAACTGACCAGATTAATGTATTTAACCCTGGATTTAACCCACTAAGTGAAGTATTTGGGGATGTTGGGTCTAGAATAGTGCCTGAACCAGAAGTAATGAACCAGAAACCTTGACCTATTAATGGAATCTCCGCACTAATTAGAGCGCTTGTTGCACAGGTATTTAAATCTGTTCCTGCATTGGCTGAACTTGGCTCCTGAAATCTTGTAATGGTTACTTGACTTGATACAGGCTGACAAATGCCATTATTGACTTCCCATTGAAAAATATTAATTCCTATTCCAAGATTTGAAATTTGAGTATTTGGTGAATTTGGTGATTGAATGATTCCTTGACCTTGAATTAAAGTCCAAATACCTGTAGCATTTAGGGGAGTGTTTGCATTTAAACTTGTAGATGGAACGCATAATAGTTGACTATTACCGGCATCAGAAATTGGAGACGTTGAAACATTATAAGTGATATCATCAAAACTTACTGGACAAACACCATTGCTAATTGTCCATCTTAAAGTTAATAATCCATTACCAGAGAAAGTTAAAAGTGAATTCGGAAGATTAGGATTTTGGATTGTAGCGCTACCATTCACAATAGACCAGACTCCGATTCCACTTATAGGAGTATTTGCACTTAAATTAATTGAGGAGTTACAAGAAGACTGGTTAGCGCCTGCATTAGCAGTTGTAGGAATTTGCTGAACGCTTATTGAAATATCATCAGTTGAAGATGGGCAAACACCATTTGTGACTGTCCACCTTAAAATGTTTACGCCAATGGCAAGCCCACTAATATTGGTGTTTGGTTGGTTTACATTTCCAAATGCTCCATTTCCAGAAACCACTGACCATGTTCCATTTATAGAAGGACTCGCATTTAAGGTTGCGTTAGATCCAGCGAGAGAGTTACAGATAATTTGGTCAATTCCTGCATTTGCAGGCGGTAAAATATTTTCAAGGGTTACTGTTACATCATCAAAAGAAGCTGCACAAACTCCATTAGAAATTGACCAGCGTAAAACATTGTTTCCAACCGAAAGTCCCGACACGCCTGATGTTGGCGAGGTTGCATTATCGAAAATAGCAGTTCCGGAAATTATGGTCCAAATTCCGTTTCCAATGGATGGCGAATTTGCAGAAAGAGTTGCAACTGTTGAACAAATATTTTGATCAGTTCCTGCGTTTGCTGCTGTTGGAGCGGCTTGAACGATTATCGAAACTTCATCAAAAACATCTGCACAAGCACCACCAGGAATGGTCCAGCGGAAAGTGTTGGTTCCGATGGAAAGTCCGGAAACGTTGGTATTGGCAAGTGAAGCATTGGTGAAAGTTCCTGTTCCTGCAATTACACTCCAAATTCCACCTGTAACAGCAGTTGCTGAAAGAGTAGTGGAACTTGCACAAATTGTTTGGTCAGTTCCAGCATTGGGTGAAAGCGGATTATCCTGAACGTTTATGGTAACATTGTCGAAAGAAGCTGCACAGACACCATTTGAAATAGTCCAACGTAACACATTGTTTCCAACCGAAAGTCCTGATACGCCTGATGTGGGTGATGTTGCATTATCAAAAATAGCAGTTCCAGAAATTATGGTCCAAATTCCGTTTCCAATGGATGGCGAATTTGCGGAAAGCGTTGCTACAGTTGAACAAATCGTTTGGTCAGTTCCAGCATTTGCAATAGTTGGTGTGGCTTGCACAATTATCGAAACTTCATCAAAAACATCAACACAAGCACCGCCAGGAATGGTCCAGCGGAAAGTGTTGGTTCCGATGGAAAGTCCGGAAACGCTAGTATTGGCAAGTGAAGTATTGGTGAAAGTTCCTGTTCCTGCAATTACACTCCAAAATCCACCTGTTACAGCAGTTGCGGCAAGTGATGTTGTGGATGAGCATATTGTTTGGTCAATTCCTGCATTAGGTGAAAGCGGACTATCTTGAACGTTGATGGTGACATTATCAAACGAAGAAGCACAAACTCCATTGGAAATTGTCCATCTTAATATGTTGTTCCCAACCGAAAGTCCTGATACGCCTGAGGTTGGGGAAGTTGAATTGTCGAAAATAGAAGTCCCGGAAATTACTGTCCAAAGGCCAGTTCCAATTATTGGTGAATTTCCTGAAAGCGTTGCTACAGTTGAGCAAATCGTTTGGTCAGTTCCAGCATTTGCAATAGTTGGTGTGGTTTGCACAATTATCGAAACTTCATCAAAAACATCAGCACATGCGCCACCTGAAATGGTCCAGCGGAAAGTGTTGGTACCAATGGAAAGTGCGGATACTGAAGTGTTGGCCAAAGATGCATTAGTAATTGTTCCTGTTCCAGAAATTACGCTCCAAACTCCTCCAGTTACCGCTGTTGCAGCAAGAGCTGTATTGGATGAACAAATTGTTTGGTCAGTTCCAGCATTGGGTGAAAGCGGATTATCCTGAACGTTTATGGTAACATTGTCGAAAGAAGCTGCACAAACTCCATTTGAAATGGTCCAACGAAGCACATTGTTTCCAACGGAAAGTCCTGATACACCTGATGTAGGCGAAGTTGAATTATCAAAAATAGCAGTTCCTGAAATTACAGACCATAGGCCTGATCCAACCGAAGGAATATTCCCATTTAATAAGCTAACAGTTGAACAAATCGTTTGGTCAATACTAGCATTTGCTGTGGTTGGGACAGCTTGAACGATTATCGAAACTTCATCAAAAACATCAGCACATGCGCCACCTGAAATAGTCCAGCGGAAAGTGTTGGTACCAATGGAAAGTGCGGATACTGAAGTGTTGGCCAAAGATGCATTAGTAATTGTTCCTGTTCCAGAAATTACGCTCCAAACTCCTCCAGTTACCGCTGTTGCAGCAA
>Ga0247837_1003081_pt1 | contig 29974 bp, 23 predicted proteins | sample LaCtaG_2_FD_187115 | JGI IMG/M metagenome (GOLD analysis project Ga0247837, IMG submission 187115) | Freshwater microbial communities from meromictic Lake La Cruz, Castile-La Mancha, Spain - LaCruzMarch2015_14.5m | ecosystem: Environmental > Aquatic > Freshwater > Lake | place: Spain: Castile-La...
CAAAACTTTGTGTTTACTGTATGGATTTATTTGTTGATTTTCCCTAATTTCCTGTTACATTTGCGCAATTCAAATGAGAAAGTCCACATTTTCCTGCTTTGATATTGATATTTTGCATATAGTTTGCCTTCCTTACAAATAATCACCCCTTCCTTGTTCCTTCGATAGTTCTAATTTCCATCCTGCAAATTCTTCCTTCATAACAGTGGCAAGCCTGCGGAATTTCGCACCCTGTACAGATTTCAGCCTCGAGAAAGGAAGCATCCTCGAGGAAATGACGCAAACTCTCTTTGTCATTTTGGAAATAGGTCTATAAGCTTCCTATTATAGCTACTTCTTTCTTATATCCCCAGGTCCCTCCCCCTCTCTTCCCAGGCGAAATCTGCGCAGGGACTCTGGTCTAGGCCATAATTGATGGCGACCAAGCAGCAGGACCTGAACTTCTCTACGTACGAGACCTGGGCGGACATACTCACTTACTTGTCCCCCTACCAGTGGGCTTATGTGGGAGTGGGGCTAGCGCTGGGACTCTCTATTATGGGTGCTGCTTGGGGCATTTTCATCACTGGATCTTCCCTCGTGGGCGCCTCTGTCAAGGCCCCTCGCATCAAGTCCAAAAACCTGATCAGCATCATCTTCTGCGAAGCTGTGGCGATCTACGGCGTCATTCTCGCGATTATCCTGGAAACCAAGGTGTCTGAAGTGGATGAGAAGAACTGGTCCAATGTGAACACCGTCAATAGTGCGCTGTTTGCCGGGTATGCAATATTTTGGTCAGGGATAACGGTGGGAGTTTCGAACTTGGCCTGTGGCGTGTGTGTGGGAGTCACAGGGAGTGGCTGTGCACTAGCAGACGCAATGACGCCTTCCACTTTCGTCAAGATCCTCGTCGTTGAAATCTTCGGCTCCGCCATTGGCCTCTTTGGCGTGATCGTGGGGATCATTCAAGTAGGGAACAACAGCTTCCCAAGCTAGCTTAGCATTAGTCCTTCTAACATGAAGGCTTCTAAAGAGGACTATTTCAAGGCTTTTCGAGGCAGGTGCATTGCCAGGAGAGGGCCTGTACAGGTCTGGCTGGTGACTTTCACCAAAGACTCCCTCGATTTCCCCAAAGTCGCCATAGCGAAGCAATGCCAAACCCGCACTCTCGACTTCGACCGCGAGGTTTCCATCCTACAAGCCTTATCAGGCACTCACTCCAATATAGTGTCTTACTACCACCACATCGTCACCAAGGACCGCGGCTTTATATTCATGGAGTGGTGCGCTGGGGGCTCACTCGCAGAGGAAATCGCTCGAAGAGCAGTTCAAAAAGCCCCTTGGAGTGATGACGAACTGAGAAGCCACTTCGCAGGTCTCATTGGCGCTATGTCAGTTCTTCACAATCAGCGCATAGTTCATAGAGACCTCAAGCCGGAAAACATCTTTCTGACAGAAACAGGTGTGTGCAAGTTGGGAGACTTCGGCGAGTCCAAGCAAATCCGCCAAGGCAGCACTGACGTAATGGCTACAATGCGCGGCACCCTGCAATACGCTTCTCCCCAGGCTCAGAATGTGGGGGTTGTGTCTAATGCGGACTGCTTGGAAGCGGATGTGTGGATGTTGGGAAGGACTTTCTATGAAATGGCGGTAGGCTGCAGACGTCCGGACCTGAACACCATTTCCCCCTGTAGTGCTTTCACTGTGTATGGAGAAATGGAAAGGACCTTGGAACAAGCGAGTCGAGCAGCGGACTTAATCCAACTGATCCTGGCTATGGTGGGACTTGAAGGAGTGGAAAGACCCTCTTTTGCAGCGCTCCAGCAGGCGCTAATGGCCCAGCCTTGTGCCAATTGTGGAGCTGAAGCGAGACGCAGGGAACCTTTTCCTTGCGGACATGTGGTCTGCGGAACCTGCTTCTTGCAGTTTCTTGCATACATGAAGCAGTCCGTTGCCCTGCTCCAGGCGTTGGTTTGTCCTTTCTGCAATCACCGACTTTCCTTAGCCTATTTCCAGCGAAACGACTACGATGAAGAAGCGACCGCCCACGTAACAAAGCTTTTTCTAGAAGCCAGGCACTTCGAATGTCCATTTTGCGGCCAAATCCACCTATGCTACTCCTTATCTGAAGGCCGACTACAGCCGTACCAGCTCACATGCGGCAAACACGTGATGTGCTCTCTCTGCCAGGCTAGAGGGGGACACTCACAGGCCAACTGCCCGCAGTTCGCCTGCTCTAATAGTTTATAGAATGGAAAAGCTGGACAGCTGGGTAGGAGCCCAGCCGATGCCGTTCTCATTGACTGGCAAAAAGTTCAGTCAAGAGACTTTCTATGGTCGGTGGAGGTCTTTTGTGGACCTTATCAACCCTTTGCCGCTGCTATCTTCCTCTGCTGAGGTGCAAGAAGCCAAGGACAACCTCGACCACTACCGGACTCACGGCGTTCCCAAGCCAGAAGCCAAGCGAAGTCTGTGGGACTCGAAGTGGCTGGTGGACTCTGTGTACCACCCTGATACAGGCAAGCCTGTGCCTATTCTGTTCCGCATGTCCACCTTTTTGCCTGCGAACATCCCAATTCTAGTGGGAATGCTGCTGTCCCCGAAAACAGCCTTTAGCGTTCCCTTCTGGCAAGCCGTGAACCAAACCTATAACGTAGGCTTTAACTACTGCAACCGGAACCTGTCCAACCCCTTCACTAACCAACAACTGGTTACCTCCTACTTCCTCGCCACTGGTAGTTCTGTGGTAGTTGCCATGGGTCTGGACAAGCTATTGATGAAGTACTCGAAATCGCCCATTACACGTACCTTCGCTCCAGCCACAGCTCTGGCTATTGCCGGGTGTCTCAACCTGCTAGTGATTCGATACAAGGAAGTGGTCGACGGAGTGGATGTATATGACGGCAACGGAGTGAAAGTGGGCCGCAGTAAGGAAGCAGCTAAGGAAGGTCTGTCCAAAACCACATTTATCCGCTTTGCCCTGCAGTACCCAGGCGCCTTTCTGCCTGTGATAATGGCAGAAGCGCTTAAGAAGGTCCGGATGTACCCAGGCGGAGGCCTAGGGAAAGTCTGCATGGACGTAGGCGTCATTTCCCTTTCGCTGCTTATTAACCTGCCTGCGATGTTCGCGCTGTACCCGCAAATGCTGCACCGGGACAAGTTGGAGCCGGAACTCACGCCGCCGCCTGGAGGGTTCTACTTCAATAGAGGGATTTAGACGAAGTAGCTAAAACAAGCTACGCTCATTAGGATTTGAGGGCGACTTTGTATGTATATATACGAAGTTTAGGGTTATTGGCGTATGTCCATCCTTGTGCTGACCAATTTCCCAGTGCTTGTAGGCACTTTATGTCCCGAAAACTGCCTTTACCGCTCCCTGCTTCTGTGTCGGGGCCACAGAGACTTCCGCAGTTCCTGATGAGTCGGGAACTGGGCAGATTGCGACTCTATTGTCTGAGGATAGAAGCAAGGACTGGCCTTCTTAGTTTCCTCAGCCTATTTCCAGAAGCCGGGCATTCAGTGCTCCTTTCACTGGGAAATTCACCTGTGTTACTCCTTATATGAAGGCCGATTGCGCCCGTACTAGCTCACCTATGACAGTCACGTGATGTGTTCTCTCTGCCAGGCTAAGGGATGCCAGCAGGCCAATAACCATCAATTGCCTGTTCTAATAATCAATAGAATGGAAACGCTGGACAAATGGGTGGGAGCCCAGCCGATGCCATTCACGAAGGTCGGCCAAAAGTTCAATCAAGAGACTTTCTATGGTCGGTGGAGGTATTTCATGGACCTAATCAACCCTCTGTCACTGCTATATCCCAGTTATGTTGCCGCTCAAGCCAAAAATCAGATTCTCTACTACTATTTAGACAAGTCTCCTACGTCAGAGTTCCTGTCAGATACCAGGTTAGAGGCCACGTCAGAGGCTTCGCTAAGTCTGTGGAACTATAAACGCCTAATGAACTCTGTGTATCACCCTACCACGAACGAACCTGTGCCTTTACTCTTCCGCATGTCCGCCTTTTTGCCCGTCAACATCCCCATTCTAGCCGGAATCCTGCTTTTTCCAGGAACGTCCGTCCTCTCCGGCTTCTGGCAGGTCTTGCACCAGTGCTATTTCGCGGGCTTTAACTACCACAACGGAAATCTGTCCAGCAGCTTGTATGATGACCAAGAACTGTTCGGCTGCTACTACTTGGCAATATTGGGTTCTGTGGTAGTGGGAGTAAAAGTACACAAGCTATTCCAACACTCCAAGTCACTCTTTGTGTGCACTTTCGGCCACGCTACAGCTCTAGCTACTGCTGGGTGCGTCAACCTGCTAATAATGCGACACCAGGAACTGTTCGAAGGTGTGAGAGCTTATAACTATAGCGCAAGCATGTACGACGAGAGTAAGGAAGCAGCTAAGAAAGGTCTGTCCAAAACTGCATTTATCCGCTTTACTATGCAGTACCCACTCGTTTTCTTCCCTGTGATAGTGCGGGAAGCACTGAAGAAGGTTCGGCTGTACCCAGGCGCAGGCCTTGGGAAAGTCTGCATGGATGTAGGCCTCGTTTCCCTTTCCCTGCTTATTAACGTGCCTGTGATGTTTGCGCTGTATCCCCACATTATGCATGCGGAGAAGTTGGAGAAGCGTTGGCCGCAGCCTGGCGGGTTCTACTTCAATAGAGGCCTTTAGACTAGCTAAGCAGTTACGCTCGAATAGGCTTTGAAGAGCGACTTTCCTTGTGTAAAGCAGGGAAATTCGCCCTTGTATATAGAAGTTGGTGATTCGACAGTGAGCAACTAACATGCTCCTCAGCCAGGCTAGAGGCCCACTGCCCTCCATTGGCCTGCTCTAATTAATATAATGGAATTGCTGGACAAATGGGTGGGAGCCCAGCCGATGCCATACTCAGACATGGGCAAAAGGCTCAGTCAAGATACTTTCTATGGTCGCTGGAGGGCTATTGTGGACCTTATGCATCCTTTGCTGCTGCGATACTCCCCCTATAGGCTACAACGAGCCAAGTCCAAACTTGACAAGTACCGTGGTCCAACCGCCACCAAGCCAGAGGACCCACCAAAGATGTGGAACTTGAGGTGGCTGGTGGACTCTGCGTATCAGCCTGGCACAGACAAGCAGATACCTCTCCTTTTCCGCATGTCCACCTTTGTGCCTATCAATGCCGTCCTTCTAAGGGGAATAATACAGCCAAGCTTAACCATGCCACTTTCGCGTATTGCGAGCCAATGCTATTACGCGGGCTTTAATTACTACAACGGAAACTTGACCGACTCCTTGCATTACCAAGAACTGAAGGATAGATGCCTCCTGGCAATTGGGAGTTCTGTGGCAGTGGATCTAGGTGTGAGCCTGTTGTTCCTGGCCTTCTCAAAGTCAAATTTTATGGAGGTTTTTGGATTTGTTACCGCTCTTGCTGTTGCTGGATGTGTCAACCTGCATGTGATGCGGCGCAAGAAAGATGGTGAGTCTGTAGCCGTATACAGCCATCAAGGAGCCAAAGTGGGGTTCAGTATGAAAGCAGAAGAGGAGGGTTATTTCAAAACTATGCTTATCCGCTTTGCAATGCAGTACCCAGTCGTTTTTTTCTCTGAGCTGATGAGAGTCGCAGGCCATGGAAATATCTGTATGGAGTTAGGCCTTATTTCCCTTTCGCTGTTTATGACCGTTCCTGTGATGTTTGCGCTGTATCCACAAATGCTGCATAAGGAGAAGTTGGAGAAGCGCCTCCCGCCGCCGCCTGGAGGGCTCTACTTCAATAGAGGACTTTAGACTAGCTACGACAAGTAGGACTGAGGGAGAACTCAGGTCTATAGAACAATTCGCGTCTTGGGAATGCTAGCTAATGTCATATAAAGAAGTTGAGGGTGATTAGGCAGAGTCACTGATGATGAGCAACTAGCATGTTAAATGGAATGGCTGGACAGTTGGGTCGGAGCCCAGCCTATGCCGTTCTCGCTGACTGGCAAAAGGCTCAGTCAAGAGACTTTCTATGGTCGGTGGAGGTCTTTTGTGGACCTTATCAACCCTTTGCCGCTGCTATCTTCCTCCTCTGAGGTGCAAGAAGCCAAGGACAACCTCGACCACTACCGAACTTACGGCGTTCCCAAGCCAGAAACCAAGCGAAGTCTGTGGGACTCGAAGTGGCTGGTGGACTCTGTGTACCACCCTGACACAGGCAAGCCTGTGCCTATTCTGTTCCGCATGTCCACACTTCTGCTGACCAATTTCCCAATATTTATCGGCATTTTGCTGTCCCCGAAAACCGCCTTTAGCGTTCCCTTCTGGCAAACCGTGAACCAAACCTACGGAGTCGGTTTCAACTACTGCAACCGGAACTTCTCACAGCCCTTCACCAACCAACAACTGGCCACTTCCTACTTCCTCGCCACTGTCAGCTCTGTCCTCGTGGCTACAGGACTGGACAAACTCATAATCAAGTACTCGAAATCGCCCATTACACGCACTTTTGCCCCTGCTACGGCTCTGGCTATTGCCGGGTGTCTCAACCTGCTAGTGATTCGATACAAGGAAGTGGTCGACGGAGTGGATGTGTATGACGGCAACGGAGTGAAAGTGGGCCGCAGTAAGGAAGCAGCTAAGGAAGGACTGTCCAAAACCACATTTATCCGTTTCACTATGCAGTACACAGGCGCTTTCCTGCCTGTTTTGCTGGTTGAAGCGTTCAAACGACTGCGGATGTACCCCACTGCCAAGTTCCCCAGGTTGTGCGTCGACACAGGAGTGATCACTCTGGCGCTTGCAGTAAATATACCAGTGATGTTTGCTTTGTACCCGCAAATGGTGCATGTAGACAAGTTGGAGCAGGGGCTACAGAGGCCTTCTGGAGGGTTCTACTTCAATAGGGGAATTTAAGTTAGGCCTGTCGACTTCCTGGAAGTAGTCTGTTGTTTGCTTGAATACAGTATCCACTTCTGGGCGATTTGCCTGTTTTTCGCATATAATATACACATTCTTGCACTCTAGATAAAGTGCAAATCAGTCTAAATCGCTATTCCCGCTCGCATAGAGAACGGAGCAATTCCACAAATTGCCATACCTTCAGGTGACCTCTCAAAGCCTGAATCCGGCTCATTTCCTGCCCAGCTGCCTTCTATCAAATGGGCGGGTTGGTATCATAATCAAAATGAACCCTCTGGACGAAGTGCCCATATCAGGGTGCGGACAGTACAACTGGGACTCAGAACTGCCCGCAGAGGAGGAAGCCGCGCAGACCACAGGCCCTCTGGAGACCCGCCTCTCTGCGGCTCTGTGGAAAACCAAGATACAAGCTGTGCGGGAATTTCAAGACTTGCCAGGAAACGCAGCGGCTGAGTATCTCCCAGCGGCTCTCAATCTCCTCAAAGACGCTAATTTGAGCGTCAGTGAAGCAGCCTTGCAGGCCGTATTGGCTATATCGAAAGACCGAGTAGACCTGCTCCAGCCCTATCTCGAGTCAGTGCTTACCTGGGTAACTGAGAAGGGCGCGACTAGTTCCAAGGCCGGGATCAAAGCAGCGGCCTGTGAACTAGTGTTGGAGCTGTATGAAAAGCTGACGGAGGTGGGAGTGGTCCTTGCAGGACTGCGCAGTGCGCTGGAGCACAAGAACCAGAGAGTGCAGGCTGCCGCTGTGTCGCTTTTGGCGGCCATTTTGCGCTCGTTCGGCTGCACGCAGTATCCCTTAGTGGAAGTTGCGGCGGCTGCTGGACGCTTGGCGGGGTCCACTGTGCCTCAAGTCCGAGCCGAGGCTGTAGCCTTTCTAGAAGAAGCCCACCGCTGGAACCCGTCAGCTGTTTTGCCCCTTTTAGACTCGCTCAAAAAGTCGCAAAGTGACGAGTTGCGGGCCACCTTCCAGGCACAACTCTCCCCTGCCGCCCCCCTGCGCTTCCCCAAGCGGCCTATCAGCACCTCTCAGCCCGGACTCTCCGTTCGACCAATGGAACGTCCACCCGCCAAAGATATATTCGACAAATACGACGAAGAGTGGGTGGAAGGAGTGACTGCGATGGAGAAATGGACCCTCAAGAAGGAGGCTTTGGAGGAGTTGAATAGGGAAATCGAGAATGGACCACTGGCTGAAAGGAGTCCATCAGCTCTCGTTACCCTGGTCAAAAGGGCTCTCAAGGACTCCAATTTGCACGTCAATCTGCAGGCCGTGAGACTCGCAGGCCTGCTGGCCAAAGGCCAAGGCAGCTACTTCGACCCCTTTGCAAGGCAGTTACTGCCTGCTTTACTGCTAAAGCTGAGAGACAAAAAGCTGGCGGCAGAGGTGCAAACTACCCTGCACCGCTTCTCGTCCTTCCTAAAGCTCCCTACAATGGCTGAAGACTTCGCTGTAGTATTCAACGATAAGCAGGCTACGGCTAAAGTCCAGCTGTTGGAATTGATAGGGAAGGAAGTGAGTGCACTGCTTGACCGTGAGGCCAGAGCTGTATGGGCCTGCTACGCTGCTACACTGAAGACACTGCTGGAGGATACATCTGAGGACGTCCGGAAAGCTGCAGTGACGCTAACAGCGAGTGTACTGGGCAAACTGGGGGAAGCCATTGGACCTGCACTCACAGGACTGCCGGCTATTAAGGTGAAAGAGGTGCAGGAAGCCGCTGGCTTAAAGCCGACTGAGCCTGTAGTGGTTGCTAAGCCTTCTGAAGTCCGTCTTAAGCCAACTACCGCTACCACAGTGGCTAAAAAGCTCCCGGCTCCCTCTGTATCTGAGTCCATAGAGACTTCCGCAGTCCCTGATGAGTCGGTGACTGAGCAGATGGCGGCTCTCTTGCCTGAGGACATGAGGAGAGGGCTGGAGAGTGCTGCTTGGAAGGAAAAACAGAGCGGATTTCAGGCCCTGGCCACTTGGTTACGGGAAAACAGGGAAATCGCTCAGGGACAAGTAGGCAGTGTGGTCAGATACATCGCCTTGAAGTGCAAAGGTTGGAAGGAGAACAATCTAAACGTGCTGAAAGCCGCTTTGGACACTATCGAAGTCCTGTGCACGGATTTCTCCTTAGACTGGCGCACCACCGAGTCCATTCTCACCCACGCAGTTCTCTCCAAGCTCGGAGATTCCAAACTCACCGAAGTCCTCACCCGCATTAGCCAGCTTCTATGTGAAAAAGCAGGCCCTCGCAAGGTGGCTGCAGTCCTCACTCGCGACTTCCCAGACTCTCCCAAGCCCAAGCAAGTGGCTGAGACTTGCGACCTGCTGCTCCATCTCTTGGACGACTTCGGACCCAACCGCATAGAAGCGAACAACTTGCTGGCCTATTCGAAGAAACTACTGGGGGAAACGAACCCTGTGGTACGGAAGGCTGGACATGCGTTAGTGCTAGGGGTGTATAGACATACAGGGGATAATGTGGTAGCGCAGTTGGGAGGACTGAGCAAGCATATAGTGGATGCAGTCACTGAGGACTTGAAGAAAGTGGAGGTGGCTACTGGGGCCACTTATCGAGAGGTGTCTGGGGAGGAGCAGGCCAAAGCGCCTGATAGGGCCAATATCACTGGGAAAATCACCAGGACGCTGCTAGCGAAAATGAACAGTGCCGACTGGAAAGAGCGGAAGGAGGCGTTGGATGCACTAGAAGCCATTCTAGCCGAGGCACGGAGTGGCATAGCAGCCTCCGGCCTGAGCGATTTCGTGCAAATGGTCCGACTTCGACTCGCTGACAGCAACAAAATGCTGCAACGGGGGTACTTAGCACTCACAGCACGCCTGGCAGACCTGCTGGGACCAGAGGGCCGCGCCTACTCCAAGTCCCTCCTCACAGCAGTGCTCACCTGCCTCACTGACAAGCAGCCGCAAACTCGCACTCTAGCCATTCAAACAGTGGAGAAGTGGTCCAAAGTGGCGGAAACGGACACGGTTGTGAGTCTCTGTGGACAGGCTTTGGCTCAGGATAATGCTGAACTGAGGCTGGAACTGCTGCAGTGGCTGGTGAGTTTCAAGGAGCAGCTGAGGAAAGGCAGCTTGCAGGTGCTTGTAGGGCCCATATTGGCGTGTTTGCAGGACAGAGTATTGGCAATAAGGAATGCGGCGGAACTGGTCTTGGCGGAAATTACTGACTATCTGCCTGGAGAGGCTCTGGAAAGTGCACTGGCTGACCTAAAGCCAACAATAGTCACCACTCTGCAGCCCATTCTCAACAAATACCGCAAAGCTGAGCCCAAAAAAGCAGCTATGAAGCCTGTTCCTCGGCTAGAAGACAAGCGAAACGCCTTCACGCCGCTGCCTCTGACCACTTGGCTCACACAGGCATATGAGGAGAAACTCGCTTCCTTCACCTCAGAAGCCACAGCAGTCCTGCCTCTCGACTCCGCTTCCCGCTTTATCAACCTCAGCGGAGGCCTAACTGCCGCAGCAGGCGCAGTGAAGCACCTAGTCCGGACCACAGGGACTTACTCCTACCACAGTCTCATTCTGAAGTGGCTGCACCTGCTCTGGACCCAACGTATCATACTGGACATTCCCCTGCTCAGACAAGTGCTGGAGCCGCTTATCGGCCTGTACACAGAGACACACAGCAACTTAATGGACGTGGACGTGTCGATCCTTGCACCTTTCCTAGCCATAGACACGCAGCCCTCCGACACTTCAGTGCTGGAAAGCCTCATAGAGGCTTTGAATAGAGTATGCGCTTCCTGCACTTTGTTCAACCAAATCGTGTCTTCTCTGCTTGTGGAAATACACACAGGGTATCAAGGGGTGGGCTGGGCCCGGCCTTTGGCTTTGAAGGCGGCGCAGACAGTGCAGCCGGGACTGGACAGCAGGGCACTGGCGGGACTGTACGAAGTGGCGCCCACTATAGGCCGGGAAATCATTCAAATTACCTATGCAGTCACAGGGGAGCGCTTTTGGAGTTTGTTCGGCAGTTTGAAGGACGGGGAAAGGGCAGTCTTCATGCAAATTCTGAACCCAGGACGCTCCCCTGTGGCTTTAAAGCCGCGCAAATCCGTCACTTTCGCACTCCCTTCCACCGCTCTCCCCAGTCCCATCCTCGACATCCTCACCACTATGCAAGAAGGCAGTCTCAGTGACAAGGTAGACGCACTCACTTCCCTCGGCCAGATAGTGGCTCACCCCGAGTCCACTGACTTCCCCCTCCTTCTAAGCCAACTCTCTGCCCTAATTCAAGCCTTCGACAGTCTATTCAAAGGCTTGTACAAGGCGCAGACTCTGCCGCTCACCTTCGCGAAGTTCGCAGGCAGGATACTAATCAAGGTGTGCGGAGAGCAGAGACTGGCAGCCGCACTGTCCATGACGGATTTAGGGGTCTTAATAGAGCTGTTTCTGAAGGGGTTACTGCATGAACAGGTACAGGCAGCCAATATCTCCCCTGAAGGGTTGGGAAACGTGCTGAATCTATCCCTTGTCATACTCATGGAGAACTCGAATCCGACGAGTATGTACCAGGCTTTGTTTCACCAGATTCGTCGCTATTCAGTGGAGTTGGCTCAGACCCGCATGGTGGCTACCCTGGTGAAGTGCGTGCTGAAGCTGACCAAAGCGCTGGAAGCCCTGCTGCCCAGACTGGATGTTGGCCAGTTACTGCTGGGTATGTATGAATTACTCGAAACTGTCCCCAGACCTGCTTCCTTCAGTGGAGACGACTCCATCGCCAAAACCATCAAAACAGTTATTTGCGAATTAGTGAGACTGCGGAAAGCGGCTCTGTGGGAGGACTATTCCGCCATTAAAAGCAGGATATTGGAGGATCGCAACATAGCCAGGTGGATCGGCACCTTCATGAGCAGCCAAGGAATCGAAGCAGGGTCAGTCTACCAGCGAGTCAGAAGTCCTCTGAAGGCCCGCAGGAACTCCAACGACTCTCTCAACTCTCTATTCGACCGAATTAAATCCGATGAACAGTATCCAGAGGCCATCAAGGAACTACAGGAATACCTCCAAAAGCACCCGGAATGTGACCTGTCGGAACTGACTCAGGCCTGTGGGGAGGAATTGGCCAAGCGAGTAGCAGCTGATATACAGCCGAAGCCGCGGACTGAGCCTGAACACCGCGGAGAGTCCTCGGCCCTGAGGAACAGAATGGATCTCATCAAGGCTCGCTTCGGCCTGCAGTCCATTCAGTCTTCCCTAGAAGGCGCAGAAAACCAAATCTCTGGGACGCCCAAGACAAGCATGTTCTCGCTGAAGCAGAAGTGGGAGAATCTGAAGGCTAGTAAAAGCATACTGCCTTAGGCTACTTTCTTAGCTGCGCCTCTGGAGGGCCGGGTGGCGGCTGAGGACGGGGGAAAGGCGGGCGGAACGTCCACTACTTCGAAGCTTTTTTCATTCTCGTCTTTCGCAGCTCCTCGAGCCTTGCGGGTGCGCTTAAACAGCTCAATGACTGGAGGAGCTCCGGGTAGGTCTTCCACCCCTCTACATGTGTCAATTTCCCTGAACGACTTGGGGATATTTACCCCCGAGGATAGAGACTCAGACCGTATGTGTACCTCCTCAGAAAGCAGGAGAGAAGCAGCGGCCCAGGCTGCACTCCACAGCAGCAGTCCCAAGCCTGCTACATACATGCAGGCCGCCCACTGCGAAACTGGGTTTAGAGCTGCGCAGGATACTTCTGGGTTTTCTAGCTCTGCTGGACTCAGAGTGGAGTCCTGGGAAACTGCTACACTGGCTTCTGCTAGTCCGAATAGCACTGTGTAGAGCAGTAGCAGTAGACTAAGGAGTTGAAAGACTGCGGCCTGGCTATTGGTTACCACGCGTTCTAGTCTGCGTTTCCTTGCGGAAACTGCGTAAAGACTCAGTGCGGCGGCAAGGATATAGTAGAAAGAAGAGCCTAGCCGAAACCACGTTTTCCACGTATCTTCACGCAGTTCCCGAGCATACAGCTTAGCTAGGAAGGGCACTAGGAGGCTGACGCCTAGGTAGTTCTTACCGACTCCACTTGTGAGTTGCGCGATTAGGCGAAACTGCATTTTTTAGCTACCTGAAAAGCATAGGATGTCTCTGTGGACACATTAGTGCTATCGATGTGCTGTGGATAACACTACAAACATGGACTCGTTGCGACTTATAGATACGCAAACATCGTCTTTAAGCTTCCAAACGACTAGGAAAGCTTTCACTAACTAGCTCCATTCACACAGTGACTTTCCTTGCGGTTCCCTCATATTTGCGTGTGTTGGGTGTCAGCACAAAGGCAAACCCCTCCGCTCTCTGCGGAATCGCTCCCTGCAGCTGCATCAGTCCTCAAATCGCTGGATAGTAGTGCCAAATTGGGTATTCCACAGTACCACTCCTACTTATCCCTTATATAAAGCAGCTCCATGTCTGCTGGCTCCGGCAGAGACACCCGTCCTTTCCCAGGCTCAACCCTCGCCCAGCACTGCCACAAGTGTCTACCTCTTCGTCCTAAGACAGAGAAAGCAGGGAAAGGCCCGAAAGTCCAGTACTAATTAAAGCGCAGAGAGTCCTCTGGCAGCGGAAAGTGCTTCAAGTGCTGCGGAGACAGGGTCAGTCTACCACGGAGCTGCCTCAACTGTGACCATAAAATATGTCAGTCCGCTCTGATTTCCCTCAAAAGCGTCCAAGGACTGACTCTGGCGGATACCCGCTGCCGCAGGGACGAAACCACTCTGAGAGCAGTCTAGTGGCCTCCCTGGAAGCTGAATTGGAGCTCCAGCGCTTCACATTAGCGCAGCAGCAGGCCAGCACTCGGAATTTACAAGTCGAAAAGGAGCATCTGGAGGCCATGCTCTGTCGTATTAGCAGCACTTGGACCAAAGTAAGCGCCACGCAGCTGCTGGCGGAGCTAGACGCGGCGCTGCCACAGGAGGACTTTGCGAAAGAGGCACTACTCACTCTGCCAGTTTCTGTGGACGGCGAAGCGGTTCTGCAGGCGCGGCTGGATAGTCAAAGGCAGCTTCTTAGGGCTAAGGTCAGAGCGGTGCTGAGACGAGACCGACCTGTCCAGCCGCTCTCTGGCCTACATCGTGTGGTCTCTGACTTCGCTTCTCGTTCCTTCCAACTGGAGGTGGCCTGCCGCGCAGCTCAGCGGGCACAGGAAGAGGCGGAAAAGACCTGCGAGCAACTGCGGTTGGAAGTCTCCAGTCTGCGCAAGTCTCGTAAAGACGACCCTGCGAAGCCCTACCGTGAAGATGTCGCCAAGCTGAAAACTGAACTGGAACTTGTCCTTAGAGCCAGAACTGCCCTCGAGGAAAATCTGGCTAAGTTGCAAGGGGAGGCTCGGGTTTCGGAGGAGCGGTTCACGGCCTCCCGCTCCTTTCAGCGACTCATCCACAGCTGCCAAGTCCTATTTCAGCGACTCACGGAGCTGAACGCTGAGAACTTAGACCTGAGACAGGTCCAAGACTCTTTGAACGACCGAGTAGCTGCTGAAGTCGCTCGTCTCCGCAAGTCTGACGAAATTCGAGTGGAAGCTGCAGAGCGCCAAACCACCGATTTCCTGCGGAAATACGAACAACAAACCTTGGAAAAGACTGTTTTGCTAGCAGAAATCGAGACACTGCGCAGGGAGCAAACCTACACTCTGCGAGTCAAGGAAACGGAAATGCTGCTTTCGCAGAGAGAAGCGGAACTGGAGAAACTGAAGCGGAAGTTGAAGGAAAGGAAGGTGGAGAGAGAGGAAATGGAAGGGAAGTGGACGCACACTTTGGCGCTGATGGGAGAGTTGGAGCAGAAGTTGGTCAGTAGAGAGGGAGAGTTGACTGAATTGAAGGAAAGGCAGACTGTTGGGTCGCCTACAACAGGCGAAAATTCCATCCAAATCCGCTTTTCCCAATACCGCGAAGAGCAAACTCGCCTCCGAGCAGCTCTGCGCAAGTCCGAATCCGACCTCTCCGCTCTCAACACCAAACTAACTCACCTCCAAGCCAAACTCGCCAGCGAAAAATCCGTCTCCCGGAAGCTGAGCGAAGACGTGGAAAACACTGCAAACGCATACGAACAAGCAATGCGGCAAAACAAAGTGCTGCTACAGGGGAACAAGGAACTGGAGGGAAGGCTGGCTGCACTCACTGCTCAGATGCAGACTCGTGCATCTGCAGACAGGCTGAGTGGCAGTGAGTTGGAACTGACGAAGCGAAGGACTGATACACAAGCGGAAGTCATAACTGCGCAGAAAGCGGTTATAGGGGAGTTGGAAGGGAACAGGGGAGAGACGCAGGCCGGGGTCGTAAGTCCCAATTAGGCCAAGTTGAAATCCGCACTCAGGGAATTGGAGGAGAAACTGAAAGAAGCGAATCGAAGGTCGGGCGAAGTGCGGTCTTTCGAGCAAACTGAAGAGATCAAGCAGCAGGCAGCGGAGAGATGTCGAGAGATGGAAAAGAGGCTGATAGTGAGGGAGACGGAAACTGCCCAGCTGCGCTTTGCTCTCTCACAGGCAGAGAGTGGATACAGTCTGCCACCGCAGCCTGCAAGAGAAGGAACTGCACAGGAGCTGTGGCGACTGCTGGAATGCAGAGTCTGTGCTGCGAGGATGCGAGACGTGGTGATAGCGAAGTGCTACCACAGTTTCTGTCGAGTATGTCTCGAGTCCTGCCTGCACTCTCAGCCCGCCAAGTGTCCAGCCTGCAAGCAAGCCTTCGCAGAGGCAGACCTCAGGCCTCTCTATTGGCAGTAACGTAGTCTGCTTTCGCTGTAACTTTCCACGCCTTAGTAATATGAAGCCGAAGGAGCGCTTTCTTCAGATCAGCTTCAACCTGCTGGCACAGGGAGAAGAGAACTTCCACTGGAGTGAGGACGGCACTTGCTTTGGCATAGTGAGTGTGCAGAGGTTTTGCGAGGAAGTGCTGTCCAAACACTTCAAGCACTGCAACTTTACTAGCTTCGTGCGGCAGCTGAATCTGCATCATTTCCGTCGAGTGCGTCTCCCAGGCTTCCAAGCAGCATTCACTCACCCCTCTTTCCGCAGAGACAAGGTCAGCTGGCTCTCTCGCATCTCTCGCAAGCCGCCCAGTGCCAAGGTCCTTTCCGCAGCTGTGCGCGGCCTTAGTCTCGGCGAACGCACTTCCATGCAGTCCTCCCTTGAACGACTCTTAGAGGTACAGAAGGATCTGGAAGAGCGAACGGACTATATCAGTCTGCGGGCAGAAGAGACGCTTTCAACTAGTCGGGAAGTGGTGGGCAGCTGGACTTTGCACTCGGAGGAAAGTCGCAGCATTGACAAGCTGCTGATGTGGCTGAGTCCGGCGCTCACTGCACTGCCAGCACAGCTGATGTTGTCTGCACCCGTGGAGGAATTCAGTGTTAGTTAGCATTGCTGCTAAGGACTTTCAGATTTGGGTAAAGGGAATTTGTAGATTTAGCAAGTCAGGCCTAATTCTAGTCCTAACCTGTGCAGTCTATTTACCTGGGACCAAAGAAGTCTCTGGGAATGACAGTCCTGACCGTGTCGGAGAAGTGCGACTTGTCCAACTTCGCATACCTGTCCAGCGACACCACCGCACTCACAGAGTTGAAAAGGCGCAGCTGCACTTGGGCTGCTTCCGGCTCCCAGGCACAGGCGTCTCTCAGCCAGCTGGCAAACGACTCATTTTTCCACAAATCCGAGCATCTTTCTGCATATATCTCTGCCACTTTCGATACATTTCCCAAAGGGGAGTCCCCGTCTGTCTCGATGTCAGTGTATGTTTTGGACAATTTGTGCATGAGTGCATTGGCCACAGCCGGGTAAAGTCCGACTCCTAGCAGCAGTAGCGAGCTGGCGTCTAGGTCGAAAGCCTCCTCCACAGTAGACAGCTGCAGAAGCCGCTGAATGTGAGCAGGACTGAAGGGCTGAATCGCAGTTTGGGCTTTGACCAGGGCTACACTGTATAGTATATTGGGAAAGGATAGGAGATGCCCACTTCCGTGGACTTCCGACATGTAGCCTTGAGTGAACCTGAGGAAGAAACCCCACTACATGAAATTCACCTTTTTGCTCCTAAGACTGTAATATTCCACTAGAAACAGTGCTCCCAGAGGGTCGTTTCCAGGGTTGAGGCCGAGCAGTACCTTCGCCAGTTCCAGCGCAGTGCGAGAACTGCCCTTCCTGCCCAGTATTTCTATCTGCAGCTCCAAGGCTTGGTAGAAGAGACGGTTGTAGGGACTTGCAGAGTAGTCCAGACGAGCGTCAGTCCTCAGTACTGAGAACTCCTGGTGAAAGCTGATCTGGTACACATAGAGAAGCCGCTGCAGCAGCAACTCCATCTGTTCGTAGTTGCTCTGCAGGTGGTAGAACGTTATCATTTGGAACAAGGCCTCGATGTGGAAGGGATGCAGCTGCAGGAAAACGGAAATAGCGCTTGGGTCGAAGCTTTGGACGCAACTTTCGTACTCAGTTTGAGTCTTTCTGTACCCTTTAGAGGCTTCGAAGGAGAACAAAGGTCTGAATAAGACTCACAAATCGGACAATTTGACCATAGTCAAGGAGTAGTCCAGCAGTCTCGGCCACTGCGCAGGCACTCCAGGCGTCAGAAAGGTCCGCTTATTGAGGAGAATCCGCCCAGGAGGAGGGGTCTTGAAGCGCTTCGCCAGCTCTGCATAGTGGTTAAAGTGCTTTGCTTGGCGTCTGAGCACAGACTCCGCCTTGACTGAGGCAGGAAGTGCAGGGTCGTCCCTCACTCCCAGAGAGTCTAGGATGTCTGCCAAGTCTTCCTCTTCCACTGGAAGGACGGGGGCTGCGGACACAGGTGGAGGGAGGGGAGCGGAGGGCTGGAGTTCCTCTTCAGAGCTGGAATCTGAGTTGTCGGAGGGCTGGAGGGCGGAAAACACACTGGACCGCACAGGCTCTTCGTCCTCTTCCTCTTCACTGAGATTGTGAGCGGCTGAGGTCTGCTGAGACTTCTTGTAGTTTCGCCGAGACATTCAGACGATTACAGATCGCCATATCCACTCCTCTTTTCCACGTTCAAGCCATCCCTATGCTAGCAAGGCTCCCACTCTCACTATTAGGCACAGACTGTATGTGGTGTATTCCCACTGGACAGAGACTATTAGCGCGGAGGCTCGCAAGTCTAGTAATAGATGGAGTCCATCTTTTGTCCTGAAGCTGCGGAACACTCCTCAGTGTGGGCGGCAGCAGGAACTGACGTAGAGCCGAAATGCGACTCCTGTGTGCTATTTCAACTAACCTACCCAGGCTCTCTCCCTTGCTGTCTCTGCAGAAGCTTCGCCTCTGGCACTCTGCAGCCGCTCTGTGCCGACTGTAAGAACCAGGCGCCACAGTCCAACTCACACGAACAGTTGGACGAAACTTCCTGCAGAGACCTCACAGCAGTCCTCGCAGAAAGGCGCAGAGAGCTGTGGGCGCATTTTAACGGCGCTTTTGAGACCACCCAAAGCGCAGATCCCAAACCGCCAGTGACCGACGAACAGCGACTGCGCAGGACTGAACTGCTGCTGGATGAGAGCAGACTAGAAGTGGAGAGACTGCAGCAGGAGGTGCAGCACTTGAGAGAGGCGAGTGGGTGCCAGCGGCCGCACCTAGACCTTGGCACATTCGAGACTTTGATAAGTAAACAGGCGGAATTGTCACGTGTGAATGGAGAACTGGCAGAGAAGAACCGAGCCCTGACGGAGACTTTGGAAAGTCAGCAGTCCTCTCTGGGTGCGGGGGAGAGCACGGTGGAAACGAATGGGTCGATGCAGGGGATGCTGGAGCAGGTTTCTCACAATACTGCGCAGAAACTGGTGGACATGTTGCCATTGCTTTGTGATGTGCACGTCAGCGACACTTGGCTGAACAGCAAAAGCATTGAAAGTTTCTTAGGACTAGCGGAACTGGGCATTCAAAACAGCGAATTCGCCTTTCGAGTCCGCAAAATCACCCGCACCATCGTCCTCATTGCCAAGCTAGTCGGCCGCTCCAAGGTCATCACCAACTTCAACCGAGCCATCAAGGCCCGGCTCCAAAGCGACCCAGAGCGCTGTCTACTGCTAGTGCAGAACCTCAAACGCATCTACTACAAAGTACACAAAGACGAAGGGTCCGCAGAACTCATGCGGGAACTTCTGCACAAGTTGGAAAACCCGGCTCCCGCCTTTGATGGCACTGTGGCAGTGATTGCCTATCTAAGCCAGGTGCTGCCGCCGAAGCAACTCACAGCGGTGTCCTTGGCTCTGTTCCGCTTCTTGGAACGGCCAGCGGAAGAGACCGAGGAGTGGGTCAGCGCTTTGTCGTGTTTGCCTTTGAAGTGGGAAGAGCCACACCGCGAAAAGGCTCTCGCAGGCGTGCAGAAGCTAATGGCCGCAGTGGTGAAAATGGACTTCCACCCTTCCTGTCTGCTCCTGCTCAAGATCCTCAACAGCTACAAACACTCAGACCCGGAGCCGCTGATGATCTTCATATCCAGAGCTTCTGAGTGCTTGCAGAGTGAAAAGCCTACAGAGCATGTTCAAGTCCTAGTCAACACACTGTTTGCGTTCCTGCGTATGGACGTGTCTCCGGAGCGCTCGAGGGACTTGAATGAAAAGGCGTTTTCTGCACTCCGGGTGTACTTTCTAGGAGCGGAAGTGACGAGGGAGCAGGTGGTGTTGTTGCTGTGCATGCTGTTGTCGCTGCAGAACAATACGTTTACCAATCTTACTTGGCTGTATGGAGATACGAAGTCTGCGGGACCCATTGAATTCGCGTTAAAGCTCCTCAACAGGCTGGAAATCCACCGCCATCCCCTAGCGAAAAACGCCTCAATCGGCGTAGCTTTTTTCAACAGTCTCGCCCAAGCCTCATCTCTAAGCTCCCAAGAACAACTCACCTTCATCAAGGCGACTTTCCACCTCTGCGACGCCAAGCCTACCAAGACTGAAGAAATAATTGTGACGCTCACTGCAATGCTCACTAACATGGGATCTCACTTCTTTGCTAAGGACTTGGCGCAGTTATCGGAGATTAATGAAGGGAAGCAGCATGTGCCGGAGACTTGTAAGTTGCTGAATGCGGTGAGGAAGCATCCCACTGAGGAGGTACTGCCTACAGGGCGATATTTGGCTTCTATGATTGCGCAATTGCGAGTGTTCGGGATTGCAGTGACCATTTTGACCAAAGAACTAAAGGTTGTCTTTATCCAAAAGACAAACAGTCTCAAGCAAGTCCTGGCTGCGATTCGACCAATGATGAAGGCGGAAGCAGTCGCTGCCAACCTCGCCCTGCGCATAATTGAGCTCCTGCCCAAACACCCAGACGAACACGTCCACCTGATTTCCTTCGTAGCAGACCTTGCGAACAACCTGTCCTCCGCTCCTATGATTTCCAACGAAGTCGCTATTCACTTCTGTGAAGATGCAGTTTTGCCCTGCTTCAGCCTGGGGAATATCACACTGCTGATAATTATGCATAGTCAGCTGCAGAGTGCGAAGGTGAATTTCCTCACGGATATGCTGAGGACTGTGAAAAGGAAATTCACGACTTTGGATGTGTACGAGTTGTGCCTGCTGCCGAATGTGCAGCCGGAGTTTATGAGAGTGTTTGACTGTGCGCGTTTGGATGCGAAGACAGTGCAACTAGACCAGGCGATTAGAGTCGACACTTCCAGTTCTTATGCGTTCGTAGACGAAGGTCGGCTGATCAGCACTGGAGGTGAGCACTAGACAGGGTCAGATTGCTCAAGCAGTCGAGTCGGCCTCAGCACCAACTCCCGCGCAATCGCCGTAGGCCTCACCTAGGACACTTACCTGCTCGCTTGCAACGGCCTAGTGGAGGCTCTAGCCAACATGCGGGACGCCCGCAGCTACCACGGCATCCTCTACTACTCCAAAACTCGCAGTCTCTTCGTCTTCGGAGGCAGTTCCCCACCCGACGTGCGTAAGCTGTAGCCAGGCCGTAGGGACTAAACAGTGCGTTCGCTGGAACTGATGAAGATAGACGAGAAGTCGTGGAGAGGCGCTCCAGACATGAGAGAAGCCCGGTACTGCTTCAACCCCTGTCTAATCAACTCTCGGGTTTGGCTTTGTGGCTACGGAACTACCAATATCGAACTATTCGACCCGGAAACTAATGAGTTTTTGCCCTCTCCTTCGGCGCAACTTCCGGAAAGCCACTTTTGTTGCTCGGTGGAACATGAAGGCTGTCTGCTGGTCGTTTCCTATAGCTACATGACCAGGTTTAGGATTGAGGGCAATGGGTTGACCAAAATGGAGGAACGCAGAGAACAGGTCAGTCGCACAGTCTGGCAGAACTCCAACCCGCGGGTACTGGCCAGCAACGTTTTTTTCTCTGAGAACAACACATGGTGTTGGCTCAATGTGAAGGAGGGCGGAAGGCTAAAAATGAAGGCCTAGTTCAGATTACGATAATCAGATCACTGCAGTTCTCACTTTTGTAGTCTTTAGAGACTTCAGACCTGTTATCTTTCCAATTCAACGAAGTCCGTTTTCGCTTCATTGATTTTAGGCGATTTACGCAAATTTAACCCGGCTTTCATTTTATCGATTTCGAGGTACTATTGTAAATCATGCTAGTGAGATGAATTGTATCGCAAGCTACTCTCAGCAGTGGCAATATATATGCAATAACTCTCTCACAAACACTCCCCTGCAACTTTATTTATCTCTCACAGCCTAACTTCTCCTTTCTCCCTATTCCCATTACTTCCTCGCTGCCTCCAGTACTTACCGCTCCTCAGCCCTCAGATCAGAAGGGGTCAGTCTCAGCCTGGCTTCCATTTGCATATTCATACAACATATGGAGGATCACAAGCCAGTGGCGATTCTCGAGGTGACGCCCTGCGAGAAGACTTGTCACTGTCATCAGGTGAGTTCCATGTAGCACTTTGTGGTCAAGGTGTCCTCGGGAGATGCGGAAGTGGAAGTGCCGAAGACATATTCGGAGTTCAGTGAGCTGCATGCACAGGTGAAGGAGTTGATGCGGCTCAGGTCACTAGGCTTTGCCCTGCCTCACTTTCCTAAGAAGTGCTGGACAGAACTCTTCCGATACGTCTGCACGAAGAAAAGGGCGAATAAGCTAAAAGCCTGGCTGAATGCAGTTCTGCAAGTGCCAGAGGCCTACCCCTACGCTATCTACTTCTTAGGCATCAGTCCAGAGCCCAACGTCGCCCGAGACCAGCAGACTCCAGCCCCAGTCTACGACATGCTGGGAGAGCTCGTGGCTCTGTTTGAACAGGCAGGAGAGGAAGCCCGGCGTCCCCTGCTGGTGTCCAAAGTCCTGGATATCCTCCAAAGCCTCCCCTCTCGCTGTGATGTCCTGTTCGAACTGGGCTGTGACCGTTTCCGCAAGCTCCACCTGGAAAACCCGATATTGAGTCTGAATCGGAATCCGGACTTCTTCGCGGCTTTGGAACTGCTGAAGCTGATCCACCCACATCTCCTGCAGCAGAGCCAAACGAACCTGCTGCATGTCTTAAGCGACAGCGAGCAGGCTGCCAACCTCTTCTCCTGCTGGATGCTCGAAGGCGCGAATTCTGACTTCAGCAGAGATTTGACTCAGTGGAAGTCTCTGGCGTGTCCAGGACACGAGGAATATCTCACTATTAAGTACAGGTTTGAAGACAGAAATGTGGAATTTCTGGTGGAGCTTTTCCTCACTGCCCCTCAAAATCGAGTGGTTTCCGCTATTGTGGACCCGGGCGAACGCATGAATTGGGACTACCGAGCTTCTGAGATCATCCGCGTGAAAACCATCAGCGAAAGTCAGGAAATCCAACACATTCGCTACCACATGAACGACCGATACTGCGATTTCCTTATCGAACTGAACGTGCTAAAGTCGCATGAGGACCGAGTGACCATCCAACACACACTAATAGTCGGTTCGGACCGAAGCAGACTGAACAGCTGTTCCTACGTAGTTGATAGAGTGCCTAGCAGCACAGCAGTGTCGGAGCAATGCAAAATGACCTACATTGTGCACCACGACAGTGCAGCCCGGGAGCTCTTTATGCCGGAACTGCTGGGGGAAACTGCCACTTTCCGCAAGACTTGGCTGAAACTGAAGGACTACCTGGAAAAAGGGGACAAGAGGGATATGCAAGTGAGGGATTTCGACTCTATGTCAGAGGCAGTGGCACGCAAGGCCTTAGGCACTCCCCAGCGCAAGCACAAAACTACCTACCATCGCGACATTAGTCCATACCGCAGTTTATTTAACAAAGCGTAATTCCCAGACTCCCACATTCCTACCATTTTAGCAGTGCTGCGACGTAGGGAGACCGGTACTTGCGGCCTTTCTGCTCTTTCGCAGACTGCAATTCTGCTCTACTTTCGACTTCTTTGGGCTTCCGTCTTTTGTCCAGGCTTGAGCTTTTGGTCTCCAGTTGGCTTTCTTTCATGTGTTGGCGGGTTAGGCTGCTTTCTTCTATAGCGCGAGAGGCCCTGCTGCTGATTTCCCGCAGGTCTTTGAGGGCTTCCTTGTAGGTCAGTACGGAGCCACGGGTTTCGCTGGCCAGCAGACTTTGCATGTAGGACTGAGTGCGGACATGAGGCGGCTTCCTGCGCTCTTGCTTAGCCTTCCAAGCCATCCGCTTCACTTGCACAGGAGTTTCAGTCTTGTTTAGTTCATTGTGACTGTCAGTGTCACTGCAGTCCTTCGAGGCGTAGAGCTCCTCGTCGCTCTCAATGCAGGGCTTTTCCGTGATGTCTTCGAGGTCTGAAGGATCGATAGAGACTTTGAAAGCACCGTGGGTGGACTTGCGAGGAGGAGTGGAGCTTTCGGCAATACCTCGAAGCAGCGAAGCGAAGTTTTCAGTCTGATTTCTCGGTCTCTTCTGCGCCATTTCCCCCTTCTCCTGCAACTTCCTCTCCAACTTCTGAATAATGCCCTCCTTAGTCTTCAGTCGTCCATTCATCTGCTTAATCGCCTCTTCACTCTCAGTCCCCTGCACCTGCAAGGCCGCCCTGCAAGTCTGCAGTTCTCGCCTCAACTTCTCGCACTCCTCAAGCGTGTTTTCATGTATCGCCTGCAAGCGACTATGTCTGGAACTGATGATTTCCGCCTTGCTCGCCAGGTAGTTGCTCACATGTCGAGGGTCTCGGTCTTCCCAGCTTTCCTCCAGGTCAGGGGAAATCTTGGAGACAAAGCCTGCGATTCTGACCATTTCGCATTCGTAATTGGCGACTAGTTGACTAAGACGCTTGATTTCTTTCGTGTATTTGCCTTTGTTCTTTTCCGCATTGGTCAAATCTCGGGTGCAGTTCTGGATTTCCGCCCTCAAGTCGCTATTTTGCTGTTCATAAAGACTGCATGTATTCCTCAACTGTTCGTTTTCCCGCCTAATTCGCTGTGTTTCGCCTGAATCTTCCGTAGATGTCATAGTCTGCTTGCTGGCGGTCTCAGGCTTGCACTGAATTACTGCAACTTTCGAGGTCAATTCAGTTCTTAGTTGGTCGTTTTCGCATGTAGCGATTCGGTACATTTCCTGCAGTCGGGCGACTTCGTAGTTCCTTTCGGAGCGAGTTGAAGGCGGTAAGGAAATCCTCCCGTCCTCGTCCTCCTCCGAGTAAGTAAGCAGCGCCAGCGCTTCTACACTGCTCCGCGGGCGCTCCTCAAGCCTCGGCGAGTCCTTCTCCTCAGTTATCTGGAAACAGACCTCCTCAGAGAAGAGGAAGTTCTTGCCAGTGTGCCACTGTAAAGGGAGGTCTTGACTGGGAGGGGTGTAGACTTCATACACAATTACATTGTCAGAAGTGGGCTGGAAGCCGCCAGTGGACTCCAGGTCCTCACCTCTCAGGTCCACAGGCCGCCTAGATGATTCCTCAGTATCGCTGAGAGAGTCGCCTTGGTGGCTGTAAACCGACCCAGCGGGGAGGTAAAAGGCCCTAGTGGGGGAGTGATGCGGACATTCCTCGCAGTGAGAGTCTTGGTCTCGGAGCGATGACTCGCCTAAGAACTGAGGAGGGGAGGACGAGTAGGGGATGGCCTCTGCCAGGGCTCGGTCGCTCTCTGTCATTAAGTTTAAACCTGTGCTTATGGAGGCTTTCTCAGAGTTTCGAGCCTGCCTTCAGAACAGCCTCAAGTAAGTAGATGTCGCAGTTTCCAAGTCTCAAAGTTACTAGAGACATTCTTAATTAATGTATAGATGTGCTGATCTCACTGCTACGTAGTTCATAAAACTGCCCAAAAGAAAGAAGCCGCTTACTGGATGTTGGACATTGAAGGAAAGGATGGATGTGATGTATAAAAGAAGCAGAATTGATAGTAAAAGAGAAACTGCTATTTAGAGATGAGGGACCAGAGGATAACAAATATCCCTTTATTTATTATACATCAGCCAAGCCATTTCCAATCTTTCTTAGATTATTACCACAAAATACGCAATTTGCCGACTCAAACTCAGCAGCAGATTTGGAAATTTCCAGTTTTCCATTCAGCATGTCAGTTGTTCACTGTATAATCCCCAAAGTTATATATAAAGAGGCTAATTTCGCTGATTTGACCCAAGGAAAGTCACTTCCAAAGCCTATTGGAAGTTGCCTGTCTTAGCTACTTAGCCTAAAGGCCTCTGTTAAGTAAAACCCTCCAGGCGGCGGTTTGAAGTACGGCCCCAACTTCTCCTTATGCAGTATTAGCGGATACAGCGCAAACATCACAGGGACGTTAATAAGCAGTGAAAGGGAAACGAGGCCTCTATCCAAACAGCCTTTCCCAAGGCCTGCACCTGGGTACAGCCGAACCTTCTTCAGTGCCTTCGTCATTATCACAGGGAAGAAAACGAGTGGGTACTGCATAGCAAAGCGGATAATCGTGGCTTTGTACAGACTTTCCTTAGCTGCTTCTGTGCTGTAGCCGACTTGGTTGTCGCATCACTAGCCCAGCAATAGCTAGAGCTGTGCCAAAAGTGCTCTTAATTGGTGATTTTGAGTACTTCAGGAATAGCTGGTCCAGACCTCCACTACTGCCACAGAACTACCGATAGCCAGGGAAGAGGACGCAATCAATTCCGGTTCACCCCAGGGTTCGGACAGATTCCCGTTGCAGTAGTTAAAGCCCGCGTAATAGCATTGGCTCGCAATATGCCAAAGTGTGCTGGGGACAGTATAGGGATGTTGACTGGCAAATAGGCGAACATACGGAAAATAAAAGGCACAGGCTTTTCCGTGGTAGAATGGTATAGTGAGTTCGTTATTTGCTTGAAGTTCCACAGCTCTATTGCGGCCTCTTGCGCTATAGCGTTGGCCGCGTGGAAGCTCCGATGTGGCTCGTTTGACCTCGTCAACGGAATATAGCAGTGACAAAGGGTTGATTAGGTCCAGGAAATACCTCCACCGACTATAAAAAGTCTCTTGATCGAACTTGTGGCCGACCCTCGTGAATGGCATCGACTGGGCTCCCACCCATTAGTGAAGCTTTTCCATTCGATTGATTATTAGAACAGGCCAATTTAGGACATTGGCCTGTTGGTATTCCCTTAGCATAACTAAGGAAAGTCGGGAGGACAGACCAGAGCCTGAGCAGGGCAATGGGCTGCTTGATGTAGGGAGAAACTGCAGGGAACAGGCTCCGCACAATACATGTCCGCAAGGAAAGGCTCCCTGCGTCTCGCTTCAGCCCCACAATGGACACAAGGCTGGCCATTAGCGCCTGTTGAAGTGCCGCAAGGAGGCATTTTCACTCCTTCGAGGTCCACCATAGCCAGGAAGAGTTGGATTAAGTCTGTGAAAGCGCTGTAAGGGAATGGTGTTTAGTCCGGGCGTCTGCAGCCTACCGCCATTTCATAGAAAACTCTTCCTAACATCCACACATCCGCTTCCAAACAGTCCCATTAGACATAACCCCCACATTCTGATAATGGGAAAGGCGGATTAACCTAACTCCCGAAGTCTCCCACTTGAACAAGCCTAGTGTCAATCAGCGACCTTCCGAAGCTAGGAGGAAATGTAGGTTTGGTAAAGATGGAAGTACTGAACTTTTGTCATTGCACCGACATCGTTCAAATTTACAAGAACCGCGCAGCAGGCATAGAAGTGTGTCTAGCGAACCACCCCAAGTATGGCAAAGTCGCCATCAAGATTTTGGACTGCGGGTCTGAAGACTCTCTGCGGTTTTACGAGAGGGAAGGACGAATCGCCCTATCAATCGATCATCCATCGATATGCAGACTATATGAACAGGCCAATATCCCCTCCCAGTCAGGGTACAAGTACTACCTCATTATGGAGCAGGCCACTAGCGATTTGAACCGAGAAATAAAGAAGCGGCTGGCGAGGAATATCCCTTGGAGTGAAGACAGTTTGGCCAATATGTTGGAGCAAGCTGTATCTGCACTAGAGCTGGCCCAGCAGCAAAGTGTCTGCCATAGAGACCTAAAGCCGCACAATATACTCATATGTCAGGACGGAAGGATCAAACTTGCGGATTTCGGCTCCGCCAATGAAGCGATCCACAGCAGCGTTGTGCAGACGCTCACACTGCAAGGCACTCCCATCTACCTCAGTCCCGAGTTACGAGAATTCTTCGTACTGCCAGAGCAGCAGCGGCCCCGTAAGCCTCGCTACAACCCCTACAAGTCAGATGTGTACTCCCTCGCCCTGACCTTCATACATCTCATTCAGCTGCACCCTGCCATGGACTTGACCAGACTTGAAGGCTTGGAAGAGGCAACCAGGGAGCGGGTCTCTTTGTTGGAAGTGTCGGTAACGATGAAGGAAATATTGATGGCGATGCTATCGAAGGAGGAAGATATGAGGCCTGATTTTATCATGCTGAAAGAACTGCTGGATGCAATGCTCAGCGGAGGAATAGCAAAGAAGCAAGTCGACCCACTGGCCGAGAACTACTTGCTGGCTCCTGGAGAGGAAATTCAACCCAAATCTCCTTCAATTCCCCGGCCTGTGGCTTCTCCAGCTAAATCCATCATTCAGCCTCAAGACAAACCTATTCACCCGCCTCAGTACCCAAATGGTCAGGAGGAGGTACTCTCTCCTCCTAATATCTTGATAGCTGGAGTCTCCCCGGCATCAGCTATGCGCCTCACAGATATATTGAGCAAGCCCTTGCCTCAGCAAGTTGAAAGTTCGTCAGAACAGCTCTTATTAAACTCGGAAAAACCCGCAGTTATAGGCGCGGGACGAGCGGCTGCTCTCCTTGAAGAGAAATCCTCTATTCAAGATAAACAAATCATTTTCATTCCTGAAGCTAGCCTACAAGGAACTGTCAGTATTGAAAGCATGCCATCGCATCACGGAGACGTAGAGCCGGAATTGGATCAAGAGCCTGAGAATCCGGAAATACCTGGTAAGTGTGTGATTTGCTATACAGATATGGACGATACAGCCCTCAGTTTGATATGTGGTCACCGCTTCTGCGCAATTGACTGTCTGGAAGTCCTCATGCTGGACCGACTTAAGTACTTTCGGAATGGATTCGGAGAGTTGTTGTGTCCGGTCAGAGAGTGTCGGCGGTCCATTGATTTGGACTACCTGCAGGACTTACGATTTCAAGGAATGTCGATTAAGAGCTACATGCGAAGCAAGCAGTCCGACGAGATATGTATGGAATGTAAGCATACAGATGAGGTGCGTACTTTGGAGTGCTCTCACAAAATCTGTGATAAGTGTATGACTGCCTGGGTGCGGCTGGCTCAACTCAATCGAACTCCTGGTATTGCGTGCACTATCTGCAAGATCTTTCTTGCAGAGTCCGATTCTAACCATGTTGCATCTATCGCCAACAAGCGTTACGCAGCTAGAAAGTAACAAGCAGTAGTAATACCGATAGTCCTTCATCTTCACAATTTCCCTATATGTATCAGCTGCTTTTGTATAAAAGTGTACCGAAGCTATATGGGTGAAATGCTCACAGACTACTAATAGAGCTAAAGATGATCCTATAGAATCTTGGCATTTCACCAACCTAGCAAATATTTTAAATGGGAAATCCACATCTGTAAAGCCGAGTTAAAACAGTTTAATCAGCCTTCCAGCACCGTATTTATTAACTACTTTTCAGCTTCTCTCAGTCCCATACATCTCTAGCAAGCCGAAGTATCAAGCACTGGTGTGGCTCTCCACATTTCTTGCAATAAAATGTGGCTTCCTATTGCACTCCTCCTTACCCTCTCCTCCGCAGAGAAGGTCAGTCCAGAGGTCACGGACCAATTCGTAGCCTACAGCGTATACCACGGGTACAGAGCACAGTCCTACATCGTGGAAACGGCAGATGGCTATTTGCTTACTCTCTTCCGCATCTCCGGCTTTCTGAATGAAACAGGAAGCACGCAGAAGCCAGTTGCCTTTATGCAGCACGGCCTATTGGACAACTGCGATACTTGGATTGTGAATGCCCCGAATTTGGCTCCTGGGCTTTTGATGGTGAATGCGGGGTTTGACGTGTGGTTCGGTAACTCCAGAGGCTCTAAATACTCCCTTGCGCATGTCAATATGACTACTAAAGATGCAGCTTTTTGGCAATTTTCCTGGCAAGACATGGGCCAATATGACATTCCTGCGGAAATCAACTTCGCCCTGCAGACCACAGGTGCACAGACTCTCACATACATCGGCCATTCGCAGGGGACGACGCAGATGTATGCGCTGCTCAGTGAATATCCAGAGTTCGGCAGTAAGCTGAACCTGTATGTGGGACTGGGACCTGTGGCCACTGTTAGAAACGTCACTTTGAGTCTGTTGTCCGTTGGGCAAAGCACGGAATTCTTCGATTTGCTTGCTCAGCATCATATCTACGACATCATGCCCTACCCCAACCAGCCTGCATTCGTCTATGAAGCCTGCCTCGTAGTGGGTCTAATCTGCGACACTATTGTGGAATACCTAACTGACCTGATCAGTACGAACGACAACACCCCTCGCTTCCCAGTCATCCTCGCCCACGAGCCCGGCGGTACCTCTCTCCAAAACCTCCAACACTGGGTGCAAATGACCAATTTGACCTCTTATCGTATGCAGAAATTCGACTTTGGGACTAATGGCAACCTGCAGCACTATGGTCAGTCCACCCCGCCGGTTTACAACCTGAGTAATGTGAATGTGCCGCATGCCATGTTCTTAGGGGCGGACGATAAATTGGCGGATGCAGTGGATGGAGCCTGGCTGCTTTCTCAGCTGAGAAGCGTAGTATATGCAGAGAC
>Ga0247837_1003088_pt1 | contig 29933 bp, 29 predicted proteins | sample LaCtaG_2_FD_187115 | JGI IMG/M metagenome (GOLD analysis project Ga0247837, IMG submission 187115) | Freshwater microbial communities from meromictic Lake La Cruz, Castile-La Mancha, Spain - LaCruzMarch2015_14.5m | ecosystem: Environmental > Aquatic > Freshwater > Lake | place: Spain: Castile-La...
TGTTTCTAGTGATGCGAACCAACTTTTCAAATTCGGTGCGCTTACATGGTGTAAGTATTTTTTGCATAGCCTCAATTATAAAACAAGTTAGGTGGGAAACACAACTTTCAGTTACGAAGAGTATATATAACGATACACGTTATAATTTGGCTGGAAAATACATTAGCAATAATATTCCAGTTGAGATGTATAGATGTATCTCTCTTAAAATAGATAATGTAGTAGAACCTTTTAACTATAAAAAAAGTCAACTTAAACTTGTAAATAGTTGTAACTATGATATTGATGTTAGTGATTACGCTATCGGATTTAGAGGGTATGCACAAGAAGATGGTTTGACCACAATTGCACAATTAGTTGAATCAACTTTAGCAGTAGCAAACAATCAAGATAGCAAATTAATGCTAGGCTATGATCACAAATATGACGCGCAACTTAGATGTGTTGGTAAATGTGTGATTAAGGCAAATAATAATTTTATTACCAATCCAGCGGCTATTTTCGTAAATCAAAATAGCTACACATCTTCTACGCCAGCCGCAATATCAGGCATAACGCATATTTCATCTGTTAGTCAGCAATATAATTCATTGTCAATGATAAGTAAAAACAACACTTCGATTGCACTAACTAATGTTAATGTTGGTGAATACGCTACAATAACTTACGAAGTACGCAATAACTCACAAAATAATATGTTAGAGAGAATTATATATAAACCATTACCTCATGGATTTAGCTATCAAACAGAACTTGGATATTTAGACTGTGCGAATGTATTGTTAAGTGGTGGCGATGTGTGCCTTATAAAAATCAAGTACACACCAGATCATCAAGAAAAAGGCAACTTACAATTCAACTTGCCAGAGGCCTTAGTAAGTACTGGATTAGACGCAACCTTGAATATTCCATACGGAACTTATTATAAACCGGCAGAATTTGAGATCCAGCAAATTAATCCAGAAACACATAATATGAATAATCGGTTAACAAATATACCAATTAACTCAGCAGGAATGGTGTCTTATAAAATAACCAACCACGGCGATAGTGATGCAACACAAGCTATTAATTTACCAACGCTACATCAACCATTTTCGTATTATACAGGTTGGTCTGACATCAGTGATTGTCATGATAGAATCTTAAAACCAAAAGAAAGTTGCTTTGTGTTAATTCGCTATGTTCCAACTGAAGTAGAAAGTGGTAACCTTAACTACACATGGCCAGATATGTTAGCCGATGCCGCACAAGAAAAAGGATTTGATAACATACCTTATGCAACACGCTAATATGAAATAAATCGGGTAAGAACCCCGCCCGCTCTCACGGGCGGGACTTAGTGAGATTTTAGACCCTGAGATTAGTAATACAATGATTAGGCGCAAAGCTCGCTCAATCCTCACTTCGAATACAAATTCTTTGATACAATAGGTCTATAATCCAAATTAATTTAACTTAATATCATGTATAATATAGTACGCAAATAAGAATTTTGCTTAAATTTGATAGCTATGTGTGTATGTGTAGTTTGTTTTATGGTGGATGCTTACGTTACTTACGAATATTTTGCGGTGTTTTTTATTATGGAGTGCTATTATATGGTCACAACGACTTCTCTTTTAAAAAAAAAATTTAGTGACATTCTGATTGACTATAATGTTACAAGCGATGATATAAGCTTATTAGCTTCTTATTATGAAATTTTCAAACCTGAAATTAGTAGATTCATTGATGATTTTTATACTTGGATGGGAAACAAGGCTTTTTATCGTGAGTTTTTTACTAAGCAAAATGTCCTATCCCGCGTAAAAAAAGCACAATTAAATCATTGGCATGATCTTTTTAGTGCTGAGATTAGTGACGAATATTTAGAAAAAAGATTTATAATCGGTAAAAGACACGCTCAAATAAACTTACCAATAAACGTTTATATAGCGGGAATGGCATATTCTCAAGAGTGGTGGGTTTCATTTATTGATACGACTAATCTAATAGCGGACAAAGATAAAGTTAAGCTAGTTAATGTCTTTAATAAATTTATTTTCCTTGACACTGGTATTGTAAGTATAGCTTATTCAGATGAAATGTCTGATATAATAGTTAAACAAAGTAGTAACTTGGCTGATCTATCAACACCTACAATTCAGCTATGGGAACAAATAATCGTGCTACCCATCATTGGAATACTAGACTCTAAACGCGCACTCGATATGACTGATTCGATGTTAAATAAGATAATTGAAACCAACTCAAAAGTAGCTATATTAGACATTCAAGGCGTGCCAGCTGTGGATAGCTCAGTTGCCAACCATCTAATAAAAATCACCAAAGCATGTTACTTACTTGGTTGTGAATGTATCTTATCTGGAATATCACCAAATATCGCCCAAACATTAGTGAGTATTGGTGTTGACCTAAGCGGCATGACTACTAAATCTAATTTACGAGATGCCTTTAAACAGGCTCTAGTTAAAGTGGACTATAAGGTAACAAAGTTAGAAGTTTAACATGGAAAAACAAATTAAATCTGGTGTAACTTTAACCGTGACACTTTCATGTCATACTACAACTTCAGAACTATTAGATAACAATCGTAATACATTAAATTTTATTGATTCACATCATATTGAAATTGTTATTCTTGATTTCTCAGCAGTAAATGTTATAGAACTAACGTTCATGAAGTTATACTTTGATTTATTCCGAACCATTCAAGTCTCTGGTCGAAGAGCATATTTTGTTGGGATTCGACCAGCTCACGCTCTAATACTGGTTGAAAGTGGTATTGATTTTAGCGGGATTAAATTTTATCGTGATGCGGATGAAATATTTGGCAGATCTTATGCATCATAAGATAAATAGAACATTGGACGTACACTACGTTACTATGGAAGTCATGCATTTAGCCCAAAAAATAGGATTTAATGAAGTCAATGTGTCGTTTATTGGGACATCTATCTCTGAATTAGCAATGAATATAATAAAGTATGGCGTGCGTGGATATATAAATGCTGAGCAGATTGATGATGTAACCAGAGGTGTGGGAATCGCAATTGAGGTGCAGGATTATGGACCTGGGATAGCAGATATAAAATTAGCTTTATCTGATTACAGCTCATCAGGAACGCTAGGGTTGGGATTGCAGGCGGTTAAGCGCATGATGGATGAGTTTGAAATATTATCAGATAGTGAGAATGGTACCCTCGTGAGAGTGAAAAAATGGCTCAACTAGAATTTGACTGTGCAATTCAGAATATACCATACCCTGGTTTATTGGTTTCAGGTGATTTTACATATATAAAACATACCAATGATTATTCTATATATTTACTTGGTGATGTAGCAGGTCATGGTCATAGAGCACATATGCTGGCAAAAAATATAATTGCTTTTAGTGAAGACTTTGATTGGTGTGATGTTGAAAATTACTTTCAGGAAATTCATGCATACTTAAATGGCTCTGATGGCTGTGTAATAGGTTTAATTGCGATTACTGAGAATAATATTAGTTATTATGGCTGTGGTAATATTTTATTAAAACACTTCTCAGCTAAACAGAAAATTACAAGTTTTTACGGTTCTGATGGTGTAATTGGCTATCAGTGCAGACCGGTACTAATTAGAAAAATTGATCTACAATTAGGTGATGTTATGATAATTCAGAGTGATGGTGTTTCTAGTAGGTATAACTTTGAAGACTACAAGAATATTTTAGATGACGATGTTGAAAACATAGCAAATTTTGTAGTTCATGACTTCACAAATAATAATGATGATGCTAGTTGTCTAGTTCTAAAAGCTAAAAAATGAATAATGTAATCAAATATAATATTATAAATGAAGATTCATTAGTTTTCTCCATCAATAGAATCTATCAATTTATGATATCAATTAAAATAGATGAAATGCAAGCTTGTTTAATTGCTACAAAATTAAGCGAAATCAGTCGAGTTTTATATCCATCGCATAGATTTGAGCTAATGATCAATCTTTACAATGAGCTGGATCAGAAAAAGCATTTACAGTTTGAGTTATTTACTCCAGAAGAGCGTAATTTCTCACAAATACACGCTGGACCTTACGTAAATTTAGATTGGCAAAAAGATAAAGTAATCATTTCCTCTCGGTACTTGGATAACTTAAATGAAAATTTGATTAGTCAAAATTTAGATGAATTGATAAAAAAATCTCGTGAAGAACTAACTATTGAAATAGAGCAGAAGAATACTGAGTTAAATGCTATGCTTGAACAGTTGAAAACCTCCTCTAGCTTGATCCAAACTGAAAAAATGAGAGCTCTAGGTATAATGACGGCTGGTGTAGCACATGAATTAAATAATCCGATGATGGGAATTTTGAATTTTGTACAATATTGCATCAAGAAAATCCCTCCAGATAATAAGTGCAATTCTGTATTAATTGACGCAGAAAAAGAAGTCAAACGCTGCATTGATATTGTGAGAAATTTACTTACTTTTTCTCGGATGGAAAAAGAAGGTGACGAGATAGCTATGCCTACAAATGTGGATGAATTAATTACGCGGGTTATCTCGGTCTTAACTTATAAAATTCGTAAAGAGCATGCCAATATTATAAAAATTGTCCCCGCTGAACTTCCTTTAATAAAGCTAAAACCTCATAAATTTCAGCAAGTTTTACTAAACTTCATTGGTAATGCAATCGATGCGGTAACTGAACGAGAAATCCGCAATGTAACAATTGAAGCTCTGATAGTAGATGATAATTTTATTCTTGATATTCGTGATACAGGATGTGGAATTCCTGATAGACTCAAAAATAAAATTTTGGAGCCTTTTTTTACAACAAAAACTACGGATAAAGGCACTGGATTGGGGCTCCCTGTTAGTAAGAGTATCATTGAAGATCATGGTGGGACGCTCGTTATAGAGAGCGCTGAGGGACTTGGCAGTTCATTTAAATCAATAATACCTTTAAATATAGAATAATTTTACGAAGACTTGGAGTTTAAGATGAAAAAAATACTAATTATAGATGATGAAGAAGCGGTTAGAAAATCGTTTGTGCTTGCCTTAGAGGATGATTATGAGGTTTCGACTGCTGATTGTGGTGAACAAGGTGTTGAGTTCGCCTCAAAAAATAGTTTTGACTTGGTTTTTACGGATCTAAAAATGCCGGGAATTAATGGGGTTGAAGCCTTAAGTCAAATTAGAGAAATGGGACAGACCATGCCTATATATATTGTAACTGCCTTTCATAAAGAATTCTTTGATGATTTGGCCATAGCCAGACAAAAAGGTTACCCATTTCAGCTTGCACGCAAGCCATTGGGGTTGGATGATATTTTAGAAATAGCTAATGCTGTATTAGGTCAAGGAGAATAATAATGAGTGAGCAAATTCATTTAAAATTTTATTTAGCTGGGATTATGCCAGAGCAACAAGCACTAATCGTTGAAATGAAAAGATACTTACGTGAAAATTATGGTGATGTATATAAAATCGAAGTTATCGATGTATTTGAAAACCCTGAGTTGGCAGAGAATGATAGAATCTTAGCAACACCTACAGTTGTAAGATCCTTACCTGGCCCAATAATGAAATATATTTTAGACATGTCTAGCAAAGAAAGATTTTTGCTGGGTATGGATGTGGTTACAAAATAGAATGGATACAACCATTGAATCAATTAAACGGGACTTAGAAAGTTATAAGTTTAATTTTATACAGTTTATTGAAAATTCAGTGGATGGAGTTTTGATAATTGACGCTATTACTGGAGAAGTTCTTTATGCAAATAGAATGTCCAGTCAGCTATTCAATAAATCTATTGGTAATTTAGTTGGAGAGATTCTTGGACTACCATTAGCTGTCGATAAACAAATAGAACTCAATCTAAATAGTAAGAATGGTCCAATTACTGTTTCTATGAAAATGCAGTCAACTGTTTGGAATAATGCGGATTCATTTTTTGCTACGTTACGTGATGTATCTGGGTATAAACTTTTATTAAATAAACTTAATCAACAGTCAACCACAGACGCGTTGTGCGATTGTTTTAATCGTAGAGGATTTATGACTTATTATACCAATCAATACGAAGACACCAAATTCCACGATTCAAAATTGGCCCTTGCGGGTCTAGATCTTGATGGATTTAAGCAGGTGAATGATGTATATGGGCACGATGCAGGTGACGAAGTGCTCAGGGTTGTTGCTAAACGTTTAAAAGATATAAACAAGAATTTTGGTACACTGGGTAGATTAGGTGGCGATGAATTTTCAATATTATTTAACCAATTTATACAAGATTCTGAAGTTTTATTAATTTGCGAAAAAATTATTAAAGCAATTTCAGAGCCAATTAAATACAAAAATAAAGATCTAAACATAGGGGTTAGCATCGGAGTGGCTTTTTATGGTGGCTTGGAGTCTCAAGAGGACTTGATCAAAATGGCGGATAGCGCAATGTACCATTCCAAAAAATCAGGAAAAGGGATTGTTACTTCATTCCATAAGGGATTAGACGTTGAGTTTGATAAACGTCAATTTATAATAGACCGATTAGATGCTATAATTTCACAGGACATGATTTACATAAAGTTTAAGAAAGTCTATGACATAAGTTTAACCACTCTGGTTGCTGTATTTGTAGATGCAGGTATTGAATTTAATGGTAATATGATTTTTCTAGATTCTATTGTAAAAGTTTTTGATGAGTTTAATAAACACCAAGAATTAGTTAACTATGTTGCAACTAAATTAAATTTTTTACTTAGTCAAGTTGATCGAAGTGTCTGTCTTGCATTACATACAAACATGTGCCTCAGTAGCGATATGAGCTTCTTTGCTAGTCTAAAAAATTGCCATGGAATTAGATATAATATATCGCATCAACTACTTGAATATGACAAAATGAAGGAATCAGGCTACCAAAATATATTAGAGGGATTATTTGGTGATAATATCTCAATCAATGATATTATCAATTCCTCGGTAAATATTTATCACGCTAAATTAGCCGACATCAAAAATTTTTCACAGAATAGCTCTAATATTCTTCCCGTTTTTAAATTACTGCATGATTTAGGTAAAAAAATTATTGTTGAGGATGTTAATACTCTGGATGATTATGAGCTTGTTCGCACCCTTGGCGCTGATCTAGTAATCGGTCATATCGTTACGCATAGTTACGTTGCGCAAAATACGATGGTAAGCCACAAAAATACCAAACTACCTAAGGAGAAGCCATGAACCTTCAATCAACTAATATCTTTGCAATTACAGACTTATTTGATATCGCTTTTCTGATTAGTGATGTGCATGGTAAAATTATTTTTACGAATAGTTATTTTCAAGAAATGTTCGACTATAGCTTTAATGAGACTATTGGAGAGAGCATCGACATAATTATCCCTGCGCCGCACCGACGTCAGCATCAGCAATATATGGAGAATTATAGAACATCCAATCATGGAAAATTTACTACAAAAATTCTTGGAAAAACTAGACTTCTCTCTGCAATTAAAAAAAATGGTGAAGAGATCGATATAACACTGAACGTAAATGAACTGTCTTTATTAGATAATTCATATTATTTCGCCTTTATCGAGAACGGACATGATTTTCATGATAGTAAAAGTCAAATAGCTCTTAGCTGTTATTTGGCAATTATTGAACTTGAGACTATAATTATGCAAGAGTTAACTGGGCGTTATGATTATATTCATATGCTAAGCGTTTTAAATTCACTAATTATTAAACTCACTAACAGTGAATATGGGTTTATCGGGATGATACTTAAGGATGAAAGCACCAATAAGCCTTATTTAAAGACTTATAATTTAACTAATATTGCTTGGGATGATACTACAAGAAAATTTTATCAGGATAATATCTCTAAGGGTCTTGAATTTAGAAATTTAAACTCATTGTTTGGTTACACCATCAAAACAGGTATCTCGCTAATTTCAAATGACCCAGCCAATGACCATAACGCTTGTGGCATACCAAGTGGACACCCTCCATTAGATACATACATGGGAGTTGCTCTATATCATGAGGGTTTGTTCGTAGGAATGTATGGCATAGCAAATAGACCAGATGGGTATGCTCTATCTCATATTTCAGCCTTAAGTGCAATTAATACATTAGCTAGTAAAATACTTAGTAAAATACTTGATAATAAAGGTGAATTAGCGACTATGGACTTGGATCCCATAACTAGCTTGGCGACTAGGGAATCATTTTTAAAATATACCTCTTCTATAATTAATAATAACTTTCAGAGCACTTACTTATACGTGCTGTCTATAAACATCAAAAATTTTAAAAACTTTAATTTAAATTATGGTTTAACGTTTGGAGATGACTTGCTGATTCAGTTTTCTAAGAGTTTAGAAAGACTATATTCCAAAAAGTGTCTATTTCACATAGGAGCCGATAATTTTATAGCTTTAATTCCCTCAGAACAAGCACTGTCGATTGATAATCTTGAAATAAACTCTATACCCCCTATTCTAGTTCAGGGAAAATACTTAACTTTAAACTTGAAGCTATGTTTACAAGAAATTAAAAACCGGAGTCAGGTAAGCGGTTATGAATTATTGACGGCTCATCAAATTGGTCAAAGTTTTTTAAGCTCTAAAAAGTTGAAATCCATAGACATAAGCGATGGTTATCAACCTTATGTAGATACATCAAGCTTAAATAACCCCGTAATAATAGAGAGATGTTTTAATGAAGATCTATTTAGTATAAGGTTACAGCCAGTTTATAATAACAACTCTAAAATTGCTGGATTTGAGGTCCTATTAAGGTTAAATTTCGTTGGTAAGGAATTAAGCCCTAATTTATTTATCGATTATATTTATAATTATGGGTTTACGGAGCGAGTTAACATATTAGTTGTTAACAAAGTAATGCAGCTTTTATCTTCGAGCCAATGGTATCAGGCAATCGACTCTAAAAACTTCAAAATAGCGATTAATATCTCGCCACAAGTACACAATTTTAAACAACATCTATTGGCAATACTTGATCTGATTAAAAGTTATAAATTAGACCTGCAGAACAACTTCATTCAATTTGAATTTACGGAAGAGGAATTTACTGATACCGACAAGATAGATTTAAATCTAAAAGAGGTAATGAGTATAATCTCCTCAAATGGATATGAATTTGCAATTGATGACTTTGGCACCAAGTACTCGTCTCTAAAGAGACTTATTGATTATAAATTCAATACATTAAAAATTGATATGTCTTTTGTACAACAACTAGATAAGCACAATTCAGATTCAAAAATCAGTCAATCTCTAGTCAAGTCTATAATATTTTTTGCTCATGAAGTAGATATGGATGTGGTTGCCGAAGGAGTAGAAACTTTAGAGCAGTTAGAGATACTCAAAAGCCTTAATTGTAATATATATCAAGGTTACTATTTCAATAAACCACTAATGCCTAATGAATTATTGAAATTAATTCAATCAGAAGACCTCCAATAAAATACGCTCTTGAATAAATTACAGCTGGAAAAGCTATTTTTCGCCTGTAATCATTAAGATTTACAATAAGACCTCTACTGATATACCTTTTATTTTAAAATTACTAGGAAATGCTGCGCTTGGTTTAATTACAATAATGGGTTTAAGCTCGTTTGCATCATTGATTATCGCAAGTCCCTTGTAAATCTGGTCGGTAAATTGTGGAATATTCTCGATTTCTCCCTGCGCAAATTGTTTGTTGGGCAAAATAATCCGCACGCTCTGTCCAACTTTTATTCGATTTAAATATTTAGGTTCAACAAAAGCGACTACGCGAAGATTATCTATGCTTGAAATAATTGCAACAGGTTTATCTTTAGCGACGTAGGATCCTTGCTCTTTATCCGCTAATTTTATAGCACCATTAATTGGTGACTTAATTTCCAATAACTGCTGTTGCGTGGTTTTAGATGAAATTTGCAACTCCAAATTACGAATACTGGTATCAAATACCTGAGCTTTATTTACATCAAAGTCTTGCTGATTTTGTTGAATTCTGGCTAATACCATTTCATAACTGCGCTGCGAATTTATCATTTGAAGCCGCGCATCATTAAGTGAAAGTAGGCTAACAGCCCCATCTTTGCGATACTCAAGCATTGAGTTATAAAATTTACTAGTTGCCTGATATTGAATAAATGCGCTTTTTTTCATATCCAGTAATACCGCTAATTCATGGTTGGTATATAAACGTTTTTGTTCAATTAGATTTACCAATTGACCATTTAGGGTCAGAATTTCAGCGTCTAATTGAGGTGAATTTAACTGAACTATTGACTCACCGATGAACACATTTCTACCTTGTTTGGTATAAATTTTTGAAACATAAGAATCCATCGGCGCAGATAACTCTACTTCCTCAGAGGTTATAATCCCAGTTGCGTGTGGATAGAAATTATCATAAATTATTTTGCCAACTAAATATATAATAGGTAAACACAAGACTAGAGCCAAGGTGTACCACTGTATTTTGGGAAACAGCTTTTTAGCTGCCCCATATTTAACTGATTGGATCTGAGTTGATTGTGATTTTCGCCATTTTAACATTTTACACAACGACTTTCTTATTGTTTATTTTTTAATACCCACCATGGTGCCATTGAACTGTAATTGTGAGTTTTAAGAACCAATTCATAAATAATTGCCACCCCAGTCCAAGCACGCATGATGAATTGATAGAGTGGCATAAATACTAAATACGGTACAAAGTACAAATCATAGGCTGGTCGCTCAGAAATTAGGGCTATCATTATCACAAAAGATAAAACCGTAATGATTAGATAATAAATGTACGTTATAGCAAAGAGCCAAAATACAACCTCGATTGGATAATTAAATAGTGTATAGGGTATATATATTATAATCGCCAATGGTACAACTAAGTTAAAAATTAACCCTCCCCAAGTCACAAAAAAAGCACTTTTGCTCATGAACCTAAAGATAATACGGTGCCTATAGCGCCGTATCCAGATAAAAAACATATCACCATCCCAACGTAATCGCTGCAGAAACAAGCCTTTCCAACTTTCAGGTGCATCGGTATGACTCATTGCCTCTGGGGTGTGCGCGATTCTATGTTTAGGATGACGGCTAAATAAACTTTGTAAACGAGTAGTTAGATCTAAATCCTCCGCTGAACCACTTCTCCAACCACCAATTTGCTTGAGCATACTATGGCGAAAAAATCCAAAAGCTCCAGAGATATTATTTACACTATTTACCTCGGCTAATCCCAATTTTGCTAGGTGGATACCTAAAACATATTCTAATGACTGGAGCTTAGTTACTAAATTAACTTTCGCATTCCGAACCCGCATCCCACCTGATGAAGCAACGACATTTGAATCTTGAAATTGCTTAGCCACATATAAAATGGTTTGATTATCACATGACGTATCCCCGTCTAAAGCCATGATAATTTCACCATGCGCCAATTTTAACCCTGTGTTTAACGATGAAACACGTCCACCGCGAACATATTTTGGAACAACAATAACTTTTCTTTGTGGATAATTTGCGTATTTTTTAGCAATTTTTTTGGCTGCATCTAGTGTCGCCTTATTTTGAGTTGCACCATCTACGACAGCAAATATCTCAATTTTACCAGGATAGCATTGTTCAATTAAGGTTTCAATTGATTTTTCAATATCTTTACCTTCGCTATAGCAGGTTATAATCACACTAAAGCTCGGGTAATAATACAAATCAACATTGCGTGAGTTAAGTTTTTGGAAGTAACTTTTTAAAACTAAAATAAAAATAATTCCATAATATGGCATTTCAACTAATAAAACCATCACAAAGATGGGCAAAAGATAACGATACGCATCATATTTGAGAATGGCATTAGTCATTATTTTAAAATATAATGCAAAATCCATGTAGTTATTTAAACCATATTGTATTTAAATCTAACGCTATAATTTGCGTAGCGGTGTGCCTATTAATCTTGATACTATCTTGACCCTCTGCTCCAACAACACTATCAACTATTTTAGCAATACGATCGAGAAGAATTGCTCCACTTTCATCGGTGGTCTTAGGAAAAAGAATTAAAATACGCGTTAAGCCTATCCGACAATATAAATCAGTTGTGCGCAAAACATTTTTAAACTGCTCAGCTAGAGCTCGGAGATTTATTTCACTAGCTGCCAAATTTAGATCCAATTTGACTATGTTGAAGTCTTCATCTTTATGACGTTTAAATAACATCAACATCCATTTAAGTAACTGATCAAAATATTCTTTGCTCGTATAGTTTAGCTTATCAAATAAATACAATATTTCTTCTTTAAAGTAACTAATAAATAACTCATCAGAATCTTTACGTAAGATATAATTAAAATAATAACTTTTCCATAACTGATTGGTATCATTATGGACATGATGACAACTCAAACATTCTATTTTGATATCGCCGTCTATGAAAATCTCATTACAGTTTAGACATTTAGTCGTGTCTAATGGGCGATCATAATCATCGCCAATCAAAAGTAATTTCTGTCTGCAATTTGGACAAATTAACTGATAATCTTTGCTAGTAAATTTCACTTCACTTTCAACGTGCCCACATTTGAAGCAGTGAATGAATTTACTATTTACTACATTGCTACTATAGCAGCTTGGACAGATATCATTAAATTTTAACAATTCACTAGTACATGCATTACAACTTAGCGCACTATCAACATACTCTTTTGATTCAATTAGACCCACATCTTTCAATTCATCCATTAAATCCATGAATGACGAGCGCCCGATATTAAAAATATCTTCAATCACTGTATGGTATATTTTGTCATTTTTAATCTGTTGAATTAATTGTAAGCCAGAATCTTGGAAAATAAACAAATATTTAATTACCGCGCGAACTTCATTGACTGAACCACCATCAGTAATTAATTTAATGCGCCTCTCGATTGATTCAAGCAATGAAGTTAACTCTAATCTTTCTGAATAGTGAAAGTTCGCGTATTGAGATTCATTACCAATAGTGCCTATAGCACCAAAGTAATTATAGTTTTGACGAAGTTCACTAATATATTTTAGCGTTACTCCAGCATCCATGTTATCAATTAACACAAAGTCGTATTTCATTAACTCGTTTTGCTCTAATTCAGAGAGTCCGCCAATTTTTTTAATTTGCCAGCTTCTTTGAGCTAAATTAACATCACCTAATAATAATACATTATACATCTGAGAGCTTCCCTTACAAAACCAACTTGTAAACACTCAACCTATACGTTTTACTTGCTTCTTCGCATAGGCTATAGCACCACAGTTTTTAGCCTTTAACAACACAACATATAAGTCCAGTATTATACTATACTACAAAATCTGGCTCCAACAAAATTAAACGCGCACCATACAAAACACTCTATTGTACGTCAGACAGGCTTATTTATTATACTATTTAATCCGCGTAAAAATACCTTCATCGTTGTTATAGGCTGGATTAGTCAATTCTTGTTTAATTTTATGTACACTTTGCTCTTCCTCTTGAATTGCTTGAGCCGTTTGACGTGCGCCATTCTCACCAATAAAGAACCAGTGGTTACCCTTAACAGTGCGCGTTAACGTAGAAGGCATTGTTGCATATATACCTTGCAAATTAGCCCATTGTTTATTAGTCAATTCTTTATACGACAAGTTTAAATACTTGGTATATAAAGCTTGTTCATTAATAAAACTCCAGTTGGAAGAATCGAGTACTACATGGAAAGCATCCAATTGATTATCGTCATGAATCACGGTGACGATCGGATAATCGGCAAAATTTTGATAATAATTATTTTTTAACATCCCCGAATCATCAGTAACTAATTTGCTACCATTATACTTAATGAAATTATTATAAAATTGAACTGGAGAACTAGCCATGAACTGGCTTTCGTAGATATTATCAGGAATAATAACTTTACCATTTAACTTATTTTCACCATGAACTTGATCCATCGTAAAGGTCGTTAATACATTTTTATCTAAATAACCACTGGAATTTATCGGGAATTTACCACTCACATTTGGTGTGTTGGTTGCATTAATACCCATTAGTGGCGGTGAAGCATCCAGAGATACGGCAAAATCAAGATTAATTTTACTATTTTTCATTTCTCGATTGATATTGACAATCGATCTTCCTGCGCCACTCCAGAGTAACACAATTACACGGTTATTCAATTTTTCCTGTTGAATATAATACTGCGTAATCTGCGCCACCTGCTTACCAAAATCTTCCAGTGTAAATTGAGAATAATCTCCTGGATAAACTGGATGTTCCAAAGGATAAGAAATCGATAAAAACGAATAACCTTCCTTATTTAACCAATACGCCAGAAAATCTTTATCATTGCCACCAGGAAACCCATAGCTAATTCTTCCTAAATGTAGGTTACCTGGAATAAAAACCACTAAAGGTTTTTTGGAATCACCTTTAACAAACTTAACTAATGATGGGTAGCCATTGGCGTTAAACATACTTTCACCAGGATACATACTGGAATTTGAGGGTAAAACTGTCACGGAATAATCTGCCATTAACAGATTATTGCTGGCATAAGCACCGCTAGCGATAACGCTTAGGCACCCAAACATCATCGCGTGACTAAGGTTGCGATATAATTTGAAAGACATATTAGCACTCCTTGAAAAACTAGTTAAAAAGTAAGTTAAGCTAATTAGTTATACACGCTGTGCTTTCACCAGCTTTACCACTACAGCTAATTTTATGTGGTGTTCCTTGGTTATCCAAGCCAAAACAACTTGGCATACCATTTTTACCCAAGGCACATAACATAGTTAATGACTCACCTTGATTATCTGAGATTGCACATTTTACATCTTTAGTTGACGTTTTTAAGCATGACATAAAAAAGCTCGTGCCATCACTAGTTGTACCGTTACACGCAATATCACCAGGCTTACTTTGCTTACAGTCCATCTTTAGCTGCGCTTTAACCTTATCGGTATAACTACCGCTACACGCGGTCTGCCCTAATGCATCGGGTTGACATTTAACATCCAATACCTCAGCGGCACTTTCATTGGCCTGACAGCTAGTTACACCTGACTCACTAAAGTTGCATTTGGTGACTACATCAGCATGCGCCAAGCAAATTCCGAGCAACAACCCCAAACTCATAATTATATTTTTCACCAAACACCTCAAATTTTAATTATTTTTTACCAAACTCACGCAAATTAATCTAACTGCTTCAAAAAGGATCTTAATCTTTTTTCACCAACAATGGCTTATTCCACGGTAATTTTGCCAGCAAATTTTCAAGCACACAACTACCTGTCAAACTCGCCACCAAGAGACTAATCCCCATAAAGATATCCAGCATATAAAACCATTGCGAAAAAGAATTACCCAAAATAATCCCCACCAAAATCAAGGTGGCCTGAATAAATTGCGCTTGCTGGCGTGGCGAAATTGCCGCGGGTACATAAGTTACTTTTTGATTGGATGTCCGCAACTTTTCCATTGCTCAATACCTCCATCAAAACAAAATGATTGTTTACTGGCTAAAGATTCCAAAACATGTTGATTGGCCTTAGTTCTGACACCGCCCTTGCAATGAAAAACTAGAGTTTTATCTTTGTATTTATTGCGATCAAAACTCATTAATTCATCTAACGGTATATTGGTGCTACCCTCGATATACTCCGCCGCATTTTCGCCAGGACTCCGCACATCAATAATCAGAACATTGGCATCGCTCACAACACCATTAGGAAACATGCTCTTAAGCTGTTCATCATCTAAATATTCAATTTTACTCATCAGTCCTCTATTCTACTTACAAAAAATTTGTTTAAGGGTAGCTAAAACTTCGAGCACCGCATCATTTGACAAGGAATAATAAATGCTCTGTGCCTCTTTACGAGTTTTAACCAACTTTTCAGCACGTAACACACCTAAATGCTGAGAAAATGCCGATTGACTCAATAGTGAACGCCGTGCTAATTCACCAGCACTCATTTCACCAGTAGTCAAATGACACAAGATTAATAAACGATCTTTATGTGCCATCCGCTTAAGTAATGCAACCGCCAATTCTGCATTAGCCTGCAGCGCTTCTAATTCACTATTATCCATATTGGTCACACTTAAAAAGTTTACAATTCCGATATTTTAGTTTTTTCTAAATTAGCGTGTCAAATTTATTCTGTGACTATAACATAAATCAGTAGTTCAAAAAGGAAAACTCAACTCTCAGATGTGCTAAAATGAAGAATATTTTATTTAATCTGTGTACCAACAATGACCCAACTAACTCTCCAACAGCTGCCACCGCTGAGCCTCTATATTCACATGCCGTGGTGCATCCAAAAATGCCCTTACTGTGATTTCAATTCGCACAAACTCAAAGGCGAATTACCTGAAATTGAATACATTAACGCACTAATCGCCGATTTAGAGCTCGCATTGCCACTAATTTGGGGACGTTCTATTCAAACGATTTTTATCGGTGGCGGCACGCCGAGTTTATTTAGTGGAACAAGTATCGATTACCTACTAACGCAAATTCGTGCGCGAATCAAAGTTTCACCCTATGCAGAAATTACGCTGGAAGCTAATCCTGGCACTGTTGAGCGTCATTTCATCCGCGAATATGCCGAGGCTGGGGTTAATCGTATCTCGCTGGGAATCCAATCGTTCAACGATGCGCATTTAAAACGCCTTGGGCGTATTCATACCGCACAAGAAGCCAGCCAGGCGATTGAGACGGTGGCAACTCATTTTGAGAATTTTAATCTCGATATTATATATGGTTTGCCTGAGCAAAGCATTAGTCAAGCACTAGCAGATATTACACAGGCATTGAGCTTTAAGTCCACGCACCTTTCAGCTTATAATCTAACTATTGAGCCAAACACCGAGTTTGCCAAATTTATTCCAGCTAATTTGCCCAATGACGACCTCTGCTATGCGATGCAAGATCAAATCATCCATCAGTTAAGCGCTCATGGTTTTCAGCGCTATGAGACATCAGCCTATGCCCAGAAAACTCATCAAGCGCAGCATAATCTCAATTATTGGCAATTTGGGGACTATTTAGGCATTGGCGCGGGTGCTCACTCCAAGCTAAGCTTTCATGATAAAATTATTCGTCAGAGTCGCCACAAGCACCCACAAGAATATATGCCGCGCAGCTTAAAGCAACAACAGATTCTAGAAAATACAGTGATACAAAAATCCGATTTAAGCTTAGAGTTTATGATGAATGCGCTGCGTTTAACCAATGGTTTTAGCAATCAATTATTCAGTGAAACCACCAGCTTGCCATTTAGTCATATTTTGCCACAATTGCTCAGTGCACAACAACAAGGTTTTCTTGAATTAACCCCAACTAAGATTATCCCGACCGAACAAGGACGTGATTTTTTGAATAATTTATTAGAAATATTTATGTAGTCCAGAGCGCACAGCATACTTACACATGACAAAACCATATTAAAAACAAGACTATGTGTTAAAATTAAGCCCTTAAATTCAGTTAAAATTCTTGGAGGATCTATTTATGAGTTGTAATTTAGTTATCATCCCTACCGAACAAGGTGTTGGGAGCTCGGCAATTCGCCTAGGAATCAAACACGCTCTTGAACAACACGGTTATTCCGTAACTAATTTTCATCCGTTTAATGATTCTAAAATCACCCCACAAAAACTACAAAGTTATTTTTTAGAAGATCGTCGTCAAGATTTACTTGAAGACATTATGAAAGAATTTGAACCATTTCAGGTTAAAGCCGATTTTGTTTTAGTCGAAGGTATTTATACTAAACTCAGCCAAAGTAGTGAATTATCTTGGTTTGCTCATCATGTGGATTGGTTTAATGCCGCTTTAGTCCGCGCAATCATGGGAAATGTCATTTTTGTGACCCGCCCAACCAGCAATAATTTATTACAGCTCGAAGAACAAATAACTCTCGCGACCAATGATTTTAGCCCAGAATTTATTTTAGGCGCGCTGGTTACCAAATTAAATGCACCAATTAATGATGATGGCGAAATTAGATTTAGTTTAATTGATGAAGCTGATGAACATCAATTAAATATAACTCACGAGCAAATTGCACAACTCAAAATTTTTGCTGACAATAAAATCAAACTCCTAGGTACGACCATCTGGAATAAAGAAATGACCCAACCGCGAATTTCAGACCTGATGCAAGCTTTAAATATTCAGCCATTAATTGAAGGTGGTGACACCAGCCGTAGAATAAAACAAATCTCACTCTGCTCACGTGGCATTAATAACTTAGTCAGCGATTTGCAAGCTGGTACATTACTGATCACCGCAATTGACCGCGCTGATATTATTATGGCGGCATCATTGGCCGAAGCTCGTGGCATCAAACTCGCTGGCTTACTACTAACGGCAGACTATAGCATTCCTCAAGAAACCATGTGGTTTTGCTATGCTGATGCTAGTAATAAGCTTCCAATTTATGCCAATCAAGATCACCGCAAAACCTTAAACTTTATTTTAGCGATGAAAGATCTAGATTTAAAAAGCGTTCCTAGTGATGATTTAGAGCGTCTGGAATTAATTAAGCGTGAAATTTCTGAATGCATTGATATTGGCGCAATTGAAGCCAAATTAAATCATCAAGTAACCAAAAAAATGTCTCCTGCAGCATTCCGTTACATGTTGATCAAAAAAGCTCAAGCGGCTCATAAGCGTATCGTCTTACCCGAGGGTGAAGAACCGCGTACACTTAAAGCCGCCATTCATTGCCAAGAAAAAGGCATTGCCGATTGTGTCTTATTAGGTAACATTGATAAAATTCATCAACTTGCCAAAGCCAATGGTTTAACAATACCAAGCAATATGCAAATAATTGATCCTCAAGATGTGGCTGCAGCTTATGTCAATCAATTAGTTGAATTAAGAAAATCCAAAGGCATGACACCAGAACAAGCCTTGGATATTTTAACTAGCGACGTTAATTACCTTGGCACGATGATGATTTATAACGGTGAAGTTGCGGGACTGGTATCAGGTGCAGAAAACACCACCGCGGCGACCGTGCGCCCAGCGCTACAAATCGTTAAAACCAAACCAGGTAGCTCATTGGTTTCATCCGTATTCTTCATGTGCTTAGAAGACCAAGTCTTGTTATACGGTGATTGTGCAATTAATCCCGATCCAAACGCCGAAGAATTAGCCGATATTGCGATTCAAAGTGCAGATACTGCAACGCAGTTTAATATTGAACCACGGGTTGCCATGATTAGTTACTCAACTGGCTCATCTGGTCAAGGTGCTGACGTTGAAAAAGTTAAAGCCGCAACCGCTATTGTGCGAATCAAACGTCCAGATATCTTAATTGATGGACCATTGCAATATGATGCAGCAATGATTAAGGAAATTGGCGAGAAAAAAGCGCCGAATAGCCCTGTTGCAGGTCGCGCGACGGTATGTATTTTCCCAGATTTAAACACGGGTAATACAACCTATAAAGCAGTCCAACGTAGTGCAAATGTTTTAAGTATTGGACCATTATTACAAGGTTTAAATAAACCGGTAAATGATTTATCGCGTGGTGCAACCGTAGATGATATAATTTACACTATTGCAATTACCGCGGTACAAAGTTAAAATACTGGTCTCGAGTAAAATCACCATTTCAACAAACGGGTACTTAGTATCCGTTTTTTAATGGACAATCATAAAACCACAAGGAAAATCTAAATGCTGGTCTTAACCTTTTATCAATATGGCAACCAATTGGATTATTCCATTTTTAAGCTATACCATAAAAAATATAGCCTGCAAGTACGCGGGGAGATTAGCTGGAATAGCGGCGATAAATTAGAATGGAATATTTTTAATTCTTATAATAAAAAACTCCAGACAAATAACCTTGATTTAAATGCTAACGCACAACCTTTAGCCATCGAGAATGGTCTAATTAATTATGCTCAAATCATAGAGCATCCCAATTTAAGCACTTATATTTTTACGATAATTGTCCATAAAATTGCGTGTGGTGGTGCTGATTTTACTGAGATTAGTTTATTAAATCAACTGAGCCTAGAGCAATTAACTAAATTTAAACTCGTATCGCCAGCTCAGCAAGCACAAGATATCGCCTTGGCTGAAGCCTGTTTAGGTTATTATCTAAATAGCAAACATTATGCTTGTTTTGATAGTGGATTTCATAAGAGTATTGACGCGAGCCAGCAACTTTTAGCGCCCAATTTAACTTGGTTAAACCAAGGTGTCCGTAATTATGGTACTTTTGGTCTAGCACTCCATAATTTAGTTAGTAAACTTAGCGACATTACCGATAAAAAAAGTGCCAAAGGTAAATGGATTATAATTCATTTGAGTAATACCATGAGCCTAGTTTGCGCGCTAAAAAATGGCAAAAGCAAATATTGTTCCGCCTCTGATTTATTTAGTTTAGTACCAACGCCGCAAAACTGTGGGCAACTTGATCCGCAATTAATCCAAAATTTAGCCACGATCCAACAAATAAGTCCCAACGAAATTCTCAACCAAGCCCTCGAGAGCAACTTGGCTAATTTAGCCAATAGCGCAACTTCTTCACTAGAGGAACTACTCAATATCTCACAGGCTCAAGCCAAATTGGCAATCAATTATTATGTTCAGGCACTTTGCCAAATAATTGCTGGAACCGGAAATTTACTGCAAGGCATTGATGGCATAATTTTCAGTGGCGAACTTGGCACCAACAGCCCTCAATTACGCCAAATCATTATTGATCAACTCGCGTGGTTGGGCATTAGCCTGAGCAATAAAGCCAACTTGGAAAATCAAACTAAACTCCATAAAAAAAGTAGTTTAGCCCAAGTTTTTAGCCTAAAAGACTCCCCCCATGAAGCCATGCTTAACCAACTTTTAGAACGAATTTAAAATCATGATCAACATATTAGCCATTGACACCGCCAACGAATATTTATCGTTAGGTATTGCCGTTGCGGGAAAAATCAAGCATTATCAAACCAAAATTGGCAATCGTCAAGCCGAAGAACTAATTCCACAAATTGCCGAATTACTCCGCCAAAGCGAGCTCAATTTAGCCCAAATCAATTTGATTGCCTATAATCAAGGACCAGGCTCATTTACGGGTTTACGAATTGGACTGAGCGTTGCGCTTGGCTTGGCCTATTCAATTAATTGCGAATTACTGCCCGTGCCAACCTTTGCACTTTACTCATCGGAGATAACTAACACGCATGATAATCTGTTAGTAATCTTGGATGCACGCTTAAAACAAGTTTACGTTGCCGTAATGTGTCAAGGCGATAGCAGCTATTTATTGGAACCCAGCGTAATTAATCCCGCAGATTTAGCCACGTGGCTCGCGAAAAATCCAAGCATTAACCCTGAAAATACTTGTGTTAGTGGTAATGGTTGGCTAATTTATCAAGATCAAATTGCAGACTCACTTAAAGAAAATTATCGCTATAGCGCTCAAGATTATCCACTCGCCACTAATATGTTGCGCTTGGCTATTGAGCAACACTTTCAACCCTGCAACGTATTTGAGGTCGAGTTACTCTATATTCGCAATAAAGTAGCGATGAGTCTGCAAGAACAATTACAAAGTAAGCAAGCATGATTTTACGCCCAGTAACTTATAATGAACTGCCCGAACTAGCCAGTTTAGATGCGCGAGCGAACCGTAGTCCATGGTCACTTTTTAGTTACCAACAATCGGCTAGTCAACCACAACACCAAATCATCGGAGCCTATGACAAAGGTGGGGAGTTATTGGGCGCGTGTGTCTTTAGTCAGGTTTTGGATGAGGGTGAAATTTTACAACTGTGCATCCGCTATGAAAAACAGCGCAATGGTTATGCCTATCAATTACTTGAACAAATTTGTAACAATTTACGCGAACAACACGTTAACCAGCTGTTTCTTGAAGTTATGGTAGGTAATTTAGCTGCAATTAATCTCTACCATAAAATTGGATTTAATGTAATTAGCACCCGCAAAAACTATTACAAAGTTGATGGTAAATATATCGATGCGCTGGTGATGGCAAAACAATTATAATTAAACCAGCTGCCGATTACTGCGTTACGCAATTTTATCCGAGGAGCCAACCATGGCAAAAACGATTCATGATCTCTTAATGGGCAATTTATGGCAGCCGCGCCCTGAGCAAATTCAACAATTACAGGATAAATTTGACCTCGCACGACCAGCGCTTAGCTCATTAAAAACCATTGCCGCACTAAGAACTCCAGCAACAATTATCAACGCTAATTTAAGCGCATCATCCACTACCGCTTTAGCTCATAACGTTAAAATCGTAGCAGCGCTCGAAAACACACAAGAATCCGTTCAGAAAAAACCTAGCGCTCCAGCTCTTGAGCAACGCAAAGCTAAATTATTTACACCACCTGCACCCACAACTGCAACTCCACCGCCGATCACCACTAAAACTAAGCCACTCATTGATAATTGGCACACTTTAGTTAATACCGCCTCAAATTGCGAAGAATGTAATTTATGGCAACATCGCACGCATGTGGTAATCGAGCGCGGTAATCGCCAAGCTAAATGGATGTTTATTGGTAAATGGTCAAGTGAGCAGGATGATCTTCAAGCTCAGCCAATCCTTGGCAGCGCGGGTCAACTTTTAGATAAGATGATTGCCGCCATGCAACTGAATCCTGAAAATGAAGTTTATATTACCAATCTGGTGAAATGTCGCCCACTTGACACGCGTAATCCAACTGCTGAGGAGATCAGTTGTTGTAGTACCTATTTAATGAGTCAAATTAATTTAATTAAACCACAAATAATCATAACCCTTGGTAGCGAAGCAGCACAAACGCTCTTGAACCTAACTACCGCCATTAATAAACTGCGCCAGCAAATTCATTATTACCACGCTATTCCGCTAATCGTAACCTATCACCCAGATGATTTATTGCGTAGCGCACATTTAAAAAAAGGTGCTTGGGAAGATTTGCAATTTGCCCTACGCACCTTTCAAGAATTAAATTAACCAGCCTGCGGATTAACTACTGGAAGAGAAATAAATAACACTAAACATCCACAACTCCAGAAAACTGCGCATCGCTACTCGCATGTTGCAATACCAATTGAATTAAATATCACGGTAAAATAATCCAATCACGCCACATGATTGATTTAACCAGTTTCGTATTTTTACTGGTATGGTGCAAATTACTGCCATAGCTACTATTGCAACAGACTTAAAAGATAAACAAAAAAACGAAACAGCAACAAAGCAAGATTTGCGGAAATTAGAACTAAGGCTTAAAAATGAGCTTATCCGCTGGATTTTAGGAACTGGTATGGCTGGAGTGGTGGCAATTGCTGGATTATTAAAGCTTATGGTTCACTAAATAATTATAGCCCTGCAAAATTAGCTGGATTTTTTAATCCCACTCCCACACCGATCAACTTAAATATTACAAAAGACACTCATTAATCAATTGGATGGCTTTTTAGTTGTTGTAATGGGTTGCAATGGGTTTTAATTCAATGATACAATATTACAATAGAAAGACCAAATTTAATAGCAAATCACTCGCAAGCAACTAAAAAAGCGCCTAAGCAATTTTTAGATACACGTTAAAAGAGTTATAAAACAAGTAGTTATAAATTCGGTATTATAAGGTACTATTATAGTATTTGTTAAAACATTCGTTGAGGTTTTTATTAAAATGGCATTATTACCCATCCTGCACTACCCTGATACACGCTTACATCTAAAAGCAACCGAAGTAACTGAATTTAATCAAGAACTCAAGCAATTAGTTGCTGACATGGTTGAAACTATGCATGATAGTAATGGCGTTGGACTTGCCGCAACTCAGGTTAATATTCAAAAGCGTCTATTTATTATTGACCTCGCTAAAGAAGGTGAAAAACGTAAATTAATCGTCTTTATCAACCCAAAAATACTGACTAAATCTGGTGAAGTCCGTGGTGATGAAGGCTGCTTATCGGTACCAGGTATTTTTGAAGCTGTAACTCGCGCCGAAAAAATTAGCGTAGCATACCAAGACTTGTCTGGAGAACCACAACTCCTTGAATGTTCAGGAATCCAAGCAATTTGCATCCAACACGAGAATGACCATCTCGATGGGAAAGTATTTGTCGACTATCTTTCAGGCTTAAAGCAAAACTTCATCAAAAGAAAAATGAAGAAACTGTTCAGAGATTAATTCCGAACTACCACCCACCAATTTATCATCCTTAATTAATTTCTTTTGCATTGGAATTTGAGTGTTTAAATCTTTAGATAAATTCAGTACTCGGCACTACTTATTCTTTGCGATTGTACTCTATCTTTTTTTCGCATATTTCAACTACGGACACAACACAGGTGACGAATATAGTCAAATTTATGAATTTGCCGCCTATAAAATTGGTTATGTAAATTATGCTGACCTAAGACTCTGGGAATATGACACACATATGCGTCCTGGTTTCCAAGTTTGGATTGTGTATGAAATTTATCAATTTATGCATTTATTTAATGCTGATGTGGATATATTTGGCTTAAATTATATTATCCAAGCTGGTTCAGCAATCCTGAGCATCTTCGCCTGCTTTTTATCCTTTAAAGTCTTGTCAAAAGATTTTAATCAATCCTATTCTAAATTATTTGTATTACTGAGTTTATTCACTTGGTTAGGAATTTATACCAGCTTACACTTTAATGGCGAAAACATTGCGGGTAAATTATATTTCATTTCAGTGTTACTTATTTTACTCGCTCTAGATAAAAAAACGTGGCACTATTTTGCGCTGAGTGGAGTTATCTTCGGCATGGCATTTGCGAGCCGTTTTCAAATTACTTTTAGCGCATTAGGTGTCTTTCTGTGGTTAATTATTGCACGAAAAATCAGCTTAAAACATCTGCTAATTTTACTAATTAGCAGCTTAATCAGCATTGGAATTTTCAACGTCGTAATTGATCATTGGTTCTATGGTCAATGGGTGTTTAGCGCTTATAATTATTATTACCAAAACATGGTAACTGGCACAATGAATTCCTATGGCACGGATCCATTTTATACCTATATTCCTATGCTCTTAGGATATTTTCCATGGGGTCCAATTTACGTGGTTGCAACCGCATGGTTTATTTATCGCAAACCAAACCACCTATTCACGGCAGCAATCGTTCCATTTTTCGTAATTCACTCAATTATTGGGCATAAAGAAGTACGTTTCATGCTGCCAATGATTGCATTTATGCCATATATCATCACCACATGGTTAGATAAAATTAATTTCATTGACAAATTCCACAGCCAAAAAGCCTATCGAATTACTGCTAAAATCGTAATCTGGTTAAACTTAATTGCTTTCATCAGCATGTTAATTCCTGCAGCAACCGAAATTGGCGGCTGGCGCTATATTTCACAAAATTATTCGCAACCAACAACGATTTATTATAATGCGGTTAAAGATCGCAAATTATTATTCTATATTAAGCCGAATATTAAGCTCATTCCAATTAATAATGCTAGCGAAATAAATTGCAGCAACATCCCAAATTGCTTATATTTACTCGATGCCGATCGGGTTGAATCCAATGTGCCTGGTGAATTAAAATATAGTTTCTTTCCGCTATGGATGGCTAAATACAATTATAATAACTGGATGAAAAACGTTGGTCATTTCAATATTTATGAAATTAACTCAAGCACACGGCAAACTAAATAATCATTGCCTCCAAAAGCTTAGTTTACCGACTAGGCTTTTTTATTAACTCGGTCTATCCACTTGAAAATAATTAATTAACCTGCTTAAACAGATAACAACCATGAAAATAATATGTATTTCCGATACTCATAATCACTACCACGCACTGGATGGAAAATTACCCGCTGGGGATATTTTAATTCATGCAGGCGACTTAGTAAGCCATGGTACCGTTGATGAAATTCAGCAATTTGTTGATTGGTATAGCCAATTACCCCATCGCTATAAAATTTTCGTCGGGGGTAATCATGATGGCGCGCTAGAACATTCGCGTGAGCAAATTAAAATACCTGCTAATCTTATTTATTTAGAAAATGAATTAGTTGAAATTGAAGGCTTGCGCATTTGGGGTTCACCAGTTAGTCCACCCTATCGCAGTTTTGGGTTTATGTGGGAAGAACCACGCCGCTATGCAACTTATCAAAAAATCCCAGAAAATTGTGATATCATCATCAATCATAGTCCACCTTTTGGAGTTTTAGATCAAGTTGAAGAAGGTCAACATGTTGGCTGCCAAATTTTAGCCCAACGCTTACGCGAATTAAAACCTAAGTTGGTAATTTGTGGACATATTCATGAAGGCTATGGTCAATTAGAATTAGACGGCACGCTCTATGTGAATGCTTCAATTATGACCCGTCGCTACCAAGCAACTAATTTACCAATTTGCATTGAAATTTAATCAAAAAGGCTTGCCGTAATGTTTGTCGTTAATATAATCCTAGATATCCCATTACGCCACGGCTACAGTTACCTAAGTGAACAAAAATTACCGCGCGGAACTCGAGTCCAAGTTGAATTACGTGGACGATCCCAAGTTGGCTTTGTGCTCAATTGCATGGATAGCGCTGAATTTAACGAATATCCATTGGCTAAACTTAAACCAATTTTAAGCATTAGCGCGGATAATCTAAGCATACCCAATGATGTCTGGGAACTATGCAACTTCGCAGCAAATTACTACCATCACCCTCTTGGCAATAGCTTATTTTGTGCCATTCCAACTTTATTACGCAAAACTACAGAACCAAGCGCTAATTTTAATCAGACTAAATTTTACCAATTAATTAATCATGAAGCTAAACTACGCGGCAGCAAGCAATTACGTTTATTCACAGAATTTCAACACACCGCAATTCTTAGCTATAAACAAATTCAAGTTATTTTAGCGGCTAAGCCCGATAAATTAATTGCACACTGGCTAGAAAAACAAATTATTCATGAAACACCTGCACCAAGTGCAGCTAGTGTCGCGCAAGCTCTAATCTTGAATGAGGAACAACAACTAGTTGTAACAGCAATCGCGAGCAACTTCAACACGTTTCACGTTGGCTTACTCTACGGAATTACTGGCAGTGGCAAAACTGAAGTTTTTTTACATCTGATTCAAAGAATTCTAAACCAACAACAGCAAGTGCTGGTAATTGTACCTGAAATTAATTTAACCCCACAACTCCAAAGCCGTTTTGAACAACGCTTTCCAGCGGCAAAAATTAGTTTAATCAACAGCGAAATTGCCGAAAAAGCTCGTTTTAATGCATGGATGGCTGCAAAAACTGGACAGAGTAATATTATCTTAGGCACACGCCTCAGTGTATTTACCCCACTCCACAACATCGGCTTAATTATCGTAGATGAAGAACATGATGACTCACTAAAACAAATGACGGCCTACGCTATCATGCACGCGATTTAGCCGTCTGGCGCGCCAAACAACTTAATATTCCAATTTTATTAGCCTCAGCAACGCCGTCGCTAGAGTCGTTATACAATTATAAATTAGGCAAATACAGCCTCTATAAACTGACAGAACGCGCGATTCAAGCGGCAGAATTACCCCAAATTGAATTAATTAATTTACAACATTATCCTGTAAACCATGCGGGAATTTGCCAACCAGCACTCGATAAATTACACGAATGTTTAGAGCGCAAAGAATTAGCCTTGGTCTTTATTAATCGCCGCGGCTATGCACCTGTAATTACCTGCTATGAATGTGGTTGGGTTAGTCAGTGCCGTAATTGCTCGACTAATATGGTTTACCATCATGAGAAACGTCAGCTAAAATGTCATCATTGTGCATATCAAATCGCCGTTCCGCCCGTTTGCCCAACTTGCCACAACCAATATTTACATACCATCGGGCATGGCACCCAGAAACTCGAAGAATTTTTACAACAGCAATTTGCCTCTGCCAAAATAAAACGCGTCGATCGCGATAGTACCAACAGCAAAAGCGCGTGGCAAGATATTTACCACCAAATTGCCGCTCAAGAAATTGATATTTTAGTCGGAACACAGATGCTCGCCAAAGGACACGATTTCCCACGCTTAACCTTGGTGATTGGACTTAATTTAGATAATGCATTATTTAGTTACGATTTTAGAGCTAGTGAAGATATGTTCAATATTTTAACCCAAGTTGCAGGACGGGCTGGGCGGGCGGATAAAGCTGGGTTGGTACTCTTGCAAACTAATTACCCCGATCATCCAGTCTATCAATTTTTACAACAGCATGATTTTAATGGTTTTATTAATCACACCCTACGCGAACGCCAATTAAATAAATTACCCCCATTTTGTTTTTATGCTTTAATTAAGCTTAGTAGCCTAATAGAAGCGCACCTCAAACAAGCCATGCATGATCTATTTACTCAGGCAAAACTACTGGCACATCCTGAAGTGTGGCTTTTTGCACCAGTGCCAGCTGTAATGTACAAGAGCCATAATCGCTTTCGCGGACAAATGCTGATTAGTAGCCAGCAACGCAATAAATTGCATGACTATCTACGCTCATTAGAGAATAAACTTAATGAGTTAAAAGGCGTTAGCGTGGCAATTGATGTCGATCCACTTGAGGTTTAAGTTAGATTTTCAACCACTTTAATCAGCAGGCAAAATCCAATTTTTAAAACCTAGACCAATAACCCCATTATCTACATGCATTCACTAAAATCCACAATATAGCGCGCGATAACGTGTTAAAATTTTATTTCTTAAATTCAACACTCAAGCATTTAAGCCTGAATATGTCCATAACATTAATTTCACTCACCAGATAAAACCACTATGAATAATTTTTTTGAACTCTGTCTTGCCGCAATTTTGGAAAAAAATATTGCGCTAAAATGTCAATTAACACGGAATTTACAGCACAAATTTAGCCAACCGGACGAATTAACTTTTGTAGCAACGGCAGAAAAATTTAGCGTCACTCAGCCAGGTAAACCCGACAAACCACAATTAGTCGCACCATTTGAGGTACCCAAACGCAAACTTGGTACTCAAGAAGGTCTTGCCTGCTTAATTCACGCGCTAGCACACATTGAATTTAATGCAATTAATTTAGCCCTTGATGCTTGTTATCGCTTTCAAGATATGCCAACACAATTTTATGCTGATTGGCTCAAGGTTGCAGTTGATGAGGTCTATCATTTTGAATTATTAAACGAACATTTAGCCAAATTAGGTTATAGCTACGGTGATTTTGCGGCTCATAATGGCTTATGGGATATGGCATTAAAAACGGAGCATGATGTCATCGCTCGAATGGCTTTAGTTCCACGAGTATTGGAAGCGCGCGGTGTCGATGCAGTGCCAGAAATGCAAAAGAAATTACATGCGAGCAAAGACGTACGGGCGATTCAGATTCTCGATATAATTCATCAAGATGAAATAAAACATGTTAGTTATGGCGATAAATGGTTTAAATATAGCTGCAAGCTAAAAAATCTTGATGCGACACAAACTTTTTTTAGCCTATTTGAACAATACAAGGCGCCCAAAATTCGCGGACCATTTAACCGCCTTGATCGCAAAAAAGCAGGATTTAGCGACCTTGAGCTAGATCATTTAATTTATATTTCTGAAAGTTATCATGAAAAAAATTCTTGCCAGTTTAATCCTGATTAGCAGCTTACCGCAAATTGCGCAAGCAGATTGCTTACTTAAACCACCATTAGGTGGTTTTTTCATCTCATGCCGCGTGCAACCACTTATGGATTATCCCAGCTAACAAAACCTGATAAGGAATCCCCTCTTCCAAGGCTTTAGCTTTAGCCAGCATATAATCAGTTTCAGTAAGACGCATATTAATTTGCTTACTGCGTTTATTTTGTTCTTTTACCATTGAACGGAAGCGTTTAACCATTTCATCATCCATAATG
>Ga0247837_1003094_pt1 | contig 29924 bp, 25 predicted proteins | sample LaCtaG_2_FD_187115 | JGI IMG/M metagenome (GOLD analysis project Ga0247837, IMG submission 187115) | Freshwater microbial communities from meromictic Lake La Cruz, Castile-La Mancha, Spain - LaCruzMarch2015_14.5m | ecosystem: Environmental > Aquatic > Freshwater > Lake | place: Spain: Castile-La...
GGGTCGCCTTGAATGAACCTCTGGCGGGACACGATCTGCCCCGACTCCGTCATGCCAATGGGTGCTGGCGCTGTGGAAAAAAGTTCCTCCCACCAGTGCATACGCAGCAGGTATTCCGCCGGGGTGCCACGCCGTTGCTGGGAGAATATCATTCCTATTCTTCGCATCATTCCCATTTCTTCGATTTGAAAAGCCCTTCATTTTCTTCCTTGGTTATTGCGGTTCGCCAGCCTGACGCGGGTCATGCGCTCGCGCAGGCCGCCTTGTTCCAAAAACTCCTTCTCCAATGTCTTGAGTTGCTGGTCGAGGAGGTAGTTTGCCTGATGAAGCAGACAAATCGCGATATTAGCGATGACCTCAGGCGGGCGGGTCTCCACGAACTCGCGATAAATCTCAAAAGTCTGCGGCGTTTTACAGCCAAGCCGCCGGACAAAGCGGGCTTCCTTGGATTCCTTGTCCCATAGGACATGGTCCCGCACGCGGAGGAAATCCCGATAGTCCGCAAGCAACTCCTCGAGGCTGGCCCGACCGACGTTGGTGAGCTTAATCTCCATTTCCTTGGAAGTCTGCGCCGCCTTGCTGCCTTCAAGAATGTTCTGTTTCCCAGACCGCGCGGACTGGATCATCTGATCCACGGTGCGGTCGCCGCGAGACAGATACTTATGGGCGAAGCGGAAGGTAATATCATAGACAACCTCCGCTTTCTGGAAGGAAAGTAAGGTCTGGTAGTCGCCGCGAGGCGGGAGCAGGGGCTCTGAGGAAGAATGGGATGAATAAGAATGAGAGGAATCATGATTCCCATCACTCCTATTTTTCCCATTTCTTGGATTCTCGTTCATAGCAGCGCCTTGATCCTTTCCAAAACCTCCGCGCACTCCGCGTCTCCGCGTGAAATTTCGTCCATGATCTCTGCCGGGCTGCGGTGCGTGATTTCCTCGCCGCCGTTGGGGTTCTTCACGGAGAGGTCAAAGGTCTTCGGGTCGATGGCTGCCACGTCCACGCTCCAGCTTTTGGGCGAGTCGGTTTTGTTTTTTTGCAACTCAATGAACTCGGTGAGGTCGGCGTCGTTGAGCGGGTTGGTCTTGCCCATGTTGCAACCGGCGTCTTTCCAGAGGACATCGTCGATGTTTTTGAAGCCTTGTTCGAACATAGTTGGTTAAAGTCTGACAATAGCAAGGCGTATCGCGGTAGTCGAGCGAAGAAGACAAAATCTCCGTTGAGTGGAACGAGACTCAAGGAAGGTTTGCTGTTTTCGAAAGTTTTCGGCTCAAAACCTCTCACTCCAAGCCCGCGCGGGCGCGTTGGAGTTCGGCGAGGCGGTTGATCCAGTCTTGTTGGCGTTGACGGTGCTCGGCGACGACATCGGCGGGGGCGTTTTGGACGAAGGTTTCGCTGGAGAGTTTGCGGGCGACCTTTTCGATTTCGGATTCGACTTTGGTTATTTCGATTTCGAGGCGTTTTTTTTCCGTGGCGGGATCGATGATGCCTTCCAGTGGGAGGTAGATTGTTCCGATGTCCGTGGGACAGGCGGCATGGCCTTGCGGAGCGGATTCGCAGAAGGTGAGGGATTCCGCATGCAGGAGGATCGAGAGGGCGGGGGCCTCACTTTTGACCCAATCGCCTGCCGGGGTGATCTGCCAGGGAAGGCGTTTATTGCCGGGAATGCCGTAAGTCGCGCGGATATTGCGAGTCTGTGAGATGGCGGCAAAAACGGCTGCGGAGCGGGGGTCGGCGACGAAGTGGGACGCCTCGGGCCATCCGCTGTGCATGAGGCTTTCCGTGCCGAGACCAAGCCCGCTCCAGAGTTCCTCAGTGATGAATGGCGCGTAGGGGTGCAGGAGTTGGAGAATGCGTTTGATGGTGTAATCCAGCGTGGCCAGTGTTCCTGCGCGGCGAGGAGACTCGGTGGTGAAATCCGACTTCGCGACCTCGATGAAGCGGTCGCAAAAATCCCCCCAGACGAAGTCATAAAGCGCTTGGGCGATGTCGCTGAACCGGTAGGCTTCGTAGCCTTCGTTCACGCGCTGGATCGTTGCGTCCAAGCGTGCCAGAAGATCGCTGGCGAAGAGGGAGAGTTCGTGTTTGGAGGGATCCGCATTCGGGTCGAGCGGGCCCTGCATTTGCCGGAATCGGCAGGCGTTCCAAAGTTTGTTGCAGAAATTCCGGCCCTCGACGATTTGTTGCTCGTCGAATTTGATGTCCTGCCCTTGCGGGGCGATGCGGAGGAGTCCGAAGCGGATACCATCCGCACCGTATTTGGCGATGAGGTCGAGCGGGTCGGGCGAATTGCCGAGGCTTTTGGACATCTTGCGGCCCTGCTTGTCGCGGATGATGCCCGTGAAGTAGACATCCTTGAAAGGAACCTCTCCCGTGTATTCGAGGCTCGCCATGATCATGCGGGCGACCCAGAAGAAAATGATGTCCGGGCCAGTGACGAGCACACTGGTTGGGAAAAATTTCGCCAATGCCGCGGGTTCCATCGTCTCGTGTGCCCACAGCCATGATGAGAACCAGGTGTCGAGCACATCGGAGTCTTGCACCCAACCTTCGCCGGGCGACTCGATCTGGCTTTTTGCGCTTTTCGCATCGCTCTCGCCCGCCGGATACCAGACCGGGATGCGGTGGCCCCACCAGAGTTGACGGGAAATGCACCAGTCCTGGATGTTTTCGAGCCAGTGGTCGTAGACCTTCTCCCAGCGGTCTGGAAAGAATCGGATCAGGTGTTTACGCACGGCGTCGCGGGCTTCGGTGGTTTTTGGATATTTTAAAAACCACTGTTCGGAGAGGCGTGGCTCGATCGGCACATCGGCGCGTTCACTGAAGCCGACATTGTTTTCGTGGGGCTCCTCTTTGACGAGAAGCCCGAGTTCGCGAAGCTTGTCCACCGCTTTTGTGCGGGCTTCGAAGCGGTCGAGACCTGTGAATTCGTCGCCAGCGAGATCGTTTAGCGTCGCGTCGGGATTGAAAATATCGACGACCGGCAGGTTGTGGCGCAGGCCGATCTCATAATCGGTCTTGTCGTGGGCGGGAGTCACCTTCAGGACGCCTGTGCCGAATTCAAAATCGACCGCCTCGTCGCCGATGATAGGCAACAGGGCCTCCACGCCCTCAGGAAGGGGACGGCGCACATGGAGTCCAATAAGGGCGGTGTAGCGCGGGTCCTTCGGATTCACCGCCACGGCAGCATCCGCCATGATCGTCTCTGGGCGGGTGGTGGCGATTTCCAGATAGGTGCCGGGTTTTTCCACAACTTCCACTTTGTAGTGATAAAAGAATCCTTTTTGGTTTTTTGGAATCACTTCCTCGTCGCTGAGCGCCGTAAGCGAGACGGGGCACCAGTTTACCATCCGCTTGCCACGGTAGATCATTCCCTTGGCGTGGAGATCGACAAAAATCTCCTGCACCTTGAGCGCGTAGGCTTCGTCCATTGTGAAGCGTTCGCGGGTCCAGTCGCACGAGCAGCCAAGCTTTTTGAGCTGGTTGATGATGATGCCTCCGTGCTTTTCCTTCCACTCCCAGACGCGTTTCAAAAACTCGTCGCGGCCGAGATCGTGGCGGGTCTTTTTCTCCTCCTTGCGCAGCTTGCGCTCGACAACGGTCTGCGTGGCGATGCCGGCATGATCGGTGCCCGGAAGCCAGAGAACCTCATGCCCCGTCTGGCGCGCGCGGCGGGCGAGAATGTCTTGGAGCGTGTTGTTGAGCACATGTCCGAGCGTCAGGACGCCGGTCACATTCGGCGGGGGGATGACAATCGAGTAGGCGGGCTTTGGCGAAGCGGGGTCTGCGGTGAAGAGACCATTCTCAATCCACCAAGAATACCATTTATCTTCGACAGCTTGCGGTTCGTAGGCTTTGTGCAGTTCGGACATGACGGGCGGCATTGTGCAAGGATTCGGCCGCGATTCAATCGGCTTCTCCGTGAAACCTGCTCATCCTAAAAAATTCTCGCCGCCTGTGGACAGAACATGGCGAGCGGAAGCGGCAATTTTTTCTGGGGTAAAATATTTTCGCCACTCTCCTTTGGGGAGGTTTGGCGGGGGTATGAGCCATGTCTGGCGGCCGTTTTTGGAGTAGGGAGCGTAGACTCCAGGGTGCTGACCTGCCGACACGATGAGAGCGGGTGTGCCAAGCGCACAGACCATGTGGGCGGCGGCGGTATCCACTGTTAAAACGAGCCGAGCTTCGACGGTGGCTTGGAGAAAATCGGGGAGGGGAACTGGTGGATCGATCGCCATATTTTTCAGGCCGGCAGCCTCGAGGGTGCGAGCGAAGTTCTGAAGGCGCTCCGACTGGGCAGGCCCTGCAGCAAGATGAAGCGCAGCATCACCACGCTCGGGGGTGAGATGTTTCAAAGCCTGCGCCCAGGATTCTGCGGGGTAGTCCTTGGAATTTGTCGAACTGAAGGGGCACAGCAGCCAATGGTTTTGAGGAGCCACCTTTCGGGGAGGTCTAAGAGTGGGCAGGATTTCGACGGCTGTGACATCGCGCTGCAGGAGTTCGCTTGCAACGAGTCGGTTGGCTTCAATGTCCGTGGGCAGAATTCCCTTTTCTGGGTAGGGGATTAAGATTGTCTTGAAAAAATGGCTCGCAAAGCCCTCCACAGCTGGGCGACGGACGCGGGGATGCGTGAGCAGAAGATTCTCGCAGGCGATGCGGCGTTGAGCCCGAGGGAGATAGAATGTAATGGTATGAAGATAAGCCCGCATGCTCCGTAGGCATACAGCTGCATCCACATGCAAGCGAAGCAGCCGAATCCACGCCGGCAGGCAATGAATCACATTCACCGTCGCCAAGTTCAGAACCCGCCGTTTTTCCCTCAGCGGTAGTGGGATGACCTCAGCTGCAGGAAATTGGTTCTTCGCCAGCGGCGCGACATCCGCCCGCACGGCGATAATCAAATTGTCTTCGCCTAATTCCCTCGCCAAGAGACGAATACACCCTGTGGAAAGGATGAAGTCGCCTATGGCGTCGGGTTTGAGAATGAAAACGCGCAAGCGCGATCAGACCGTGTAGGTCGAGGAGGCTGTGGTGCCGCCTTGGCCTGTCCAGTTTGTGTGGAAGAACTGGCCACGAGGTTTGTCCACGCGCTCGTAAGTGTGTGCGCCAAAGAAATCGCGTTGCGCTTGGAGCAGGTTTGCGGGCAGGACTGCGGAGCGGTAACTATCGAAGAATGAAAGCGCTGTGCTGAAAGCTGGAACGGGAATGCCGCGTTTGGCAGCGATCGCCACGATATTACGCCAGCCTTTCTGCGATTTTTTGATCTCGCCTTTAAAGTAGTCGTCCAGAAGGAGATTCTTGAGCTTGGGTTTTTTGTCGAAAGCGTCTTTGATTTTGCCGAGAAAGCGCGACCGGATGATGCAGCCACCGCGCCACATGAGGGCGATGCCGCCCCAGTTGAGTTTCCAACCATATTCCGCAGCGGCGGCGCGCATGAGCATGTAGCCTTGCGCGTAGCTGATGATTTTCGAGGCGTAGAGGGCTTGGCGAACTTCTTCGATGAGAGCCGTGCGTCTTTTGGCGTTGCGGGCCGCTGGAATCGCTTGGTTCGGGCCTTTGAGTTTACGAGCGGCTTTAACGCGTTCTTCCTTGAGGGCTGAGACGCAGCGTGCGTAAACTGCCTCCGCCATGAGGGTTATTGGGACGCCCATATCGAGCGAGTTGATCACAGTCCACTTGCCGGTGCCCTTTTGTCCTGCGGTATCAAGAATCTTGTTCACAAGCGGCGATCCATCGGCGTCTTTTTTCGCAAAAATGTCACGGCTGATTTCGATGAGGTAGCTATCGAGTTCACCTTTATTCCACTCGGCAAAAACATCGTGGAGTTCTTGCTCGTCAAGGCCGAGACCATTTTTCAAGATATTGTAGGCCTCGCAGATAAGTTGCATGTCGCCGTATTCGATGCCGTTGTGCACCATTTTGACATAGTGGCCGGCACCCTCTTCGCCCACCCAATCACAGCACGGCGAACCGTCTTCGACTTTTGCGGAAATGGACTGGAAAATATCCTTCACATGTGGCCATGCGGCAGGGGAACCGCCGGGCATGATGCTTGGTCCGCGCCGGGCTCCTTCCTCTCCACCCGAGACACCGGTTCCGATAAAAAGCAAGCCCTTGGCTTCGAGCTCACGCTGACGGCGGCTCGTGTCATTGTAGAGCGAATTTCCACCATCGATGAGGATATCGCCGGGCTCCAGATGGGGAGTGATTTGAGCGATAAAATCATCCACCGGTTGGCCGGCCTTCACGAGCATCATCACGCGGCGAGGACGCTTGAGTTTGGAAACCAGCTCTTGAATCGAGTGCGCCCCTTGCACCTTGGTGCCCTTTGCTTCATTTGCCAAAAAGTCGTCCACTTTTGAGGTGGTGCGATTGTAGACAACGACTGTGTAGCCGTGGTCATTCATGTTGAGGACGAGATTCTGACCCATGACGGCCAATCCGATGAGACCCATGTCTCCTTGTGCTGTTGTGTTTTCCATTTTTAAAGTCGTAGCGTCGGCAGGTGTGGCTTTTTCATTTCTATAGCCGCCAAGCTTAACTATTGGAAAATTCCTGCCGAAATGTTAAGGAAAAAAATCAGATATCATCAATTTAGGACAAAATCTCCACATCCGGGCTGGAAGAAAATTGAGTCAAATAGCAAGATTGTTCTCAAAAGTGCCATGGTCTCGGAAAGCGCCCACTCACCGAGACCTTTTGATTCCCCATCGGTGAGCCGTCCACCCTGGGCCACCGATGCACCTTTTCCAATCCATCAGTGGTCTAAAAATTCTTCTTCCTCTTTCGCCACGCCCTATTCGTGAGAATTCGTTTTATTTGACTCGCTCGATTCCTCTCGTCTCGTCCCTCGGGCCGCCCTTCGGTTGCTCCATCTCACCGATGGCGTGGCTTTTTAGAGCGCTGAGACCTTTTTCAAAGCTTGGAGCGCTGACATGGCACGACCTTTGTTGAGGGAGGCCTCGGCGAGATTCCATGCGGATTGGAGGTCGGGGGCGAGTCCTGCAACGACGAGGGCGGCGGCGGCGTTGATCTGCACGGCTTGGCGCCGTGGGCCATGATCCGAACCATCGAGAATGGAGAGAAGGATTTTGGCATTTTCGGTGGCATCGCCTCCGAGGAGCGACTCTGCCTCCATGCGGCCGAGTCCCAAGTCCTGAGGGTGAATTTCAAAGTCGTGCAGTGAGCCGTTTTCGACTGCGGTGACCGCTGTTTTTCCGAGGGGCGAAACTTCATCGATGCGGAGATTTTTCGGACCTGTTCCATGGGCCGCCCATGCGCGCGTGCGGTTCAGTTTTTTGAAAACTCCGGCATAGGTTTTGACGAGGTCTGGATTGAAGACTCCCGCGAGCTGGAAATCCGGTCTGGCAGGGTTCAGTAGGGGGCCAATGATGTTGAAAATGCTGGCGCTGCCGCGTTGGGCGAGAAGTTTCCTCACCGGCACAACCGCGCGGAATGCGGGATGGCAGGCCGGAGCAAAAAGGAAGCAGCAGCCAGCCGCCTCCAAAGCGGTAGCCATGGCCTCGGGGGGCAGGTCGATTTTCACCCCAAGAGCTTCGAGGACATCGGCACCGCCGGACTTCGAGGTGATGCCCCGGTTTCCGTGTTTGATGACTTTGGCTCCAGCCCCTGCAACCACGAACATGGAGGTGGTGGAGATATTGAAAAAACCCGCACGGTCGCCGCCAGTGCCGCAGACATCGATGCAACCCGCACCCGAAAACGGCAGCTGCACCGCGCGCTGGAGTAGCACCTCCACGAAGTCGGCAATTTCCTCCGGCGTCTCTCCGCGTTTGTGAAGAGCCTCCAGGAAATCCGCCCGCACCTCGGCAGACTGCCCCTCATCGAGGAGCAGGTCGCAGGTGGTTTGTATCTCGGAAAAGGTGAGGGGATATCCCTCTTCCGTGCGTGTCGTAAGGTGTGGGAGTGTCATTCCCAGGCGGGCTTCAGGGCACTTTGACGGGCTGGAGTTTCCAGATGTCCCTCGCATATTCGCGGATCGTGCGGTCGCTGGAGAACTTGCCGACGCGTGCTGTATTGAGGACGGCCATCTTTGCCCAGCGGGCTTTGTCTTGGAATGCGGCGGAGACTTTTTCCTGCGCGTCGCTGTAGGCTGCAAAGTCTGCAAGACAGAGGTAGGGATCGTGGTAGATTAGGTTGTCGCGCAGTGGTGTGAGGATGTCGCTGCTTTCGTTTCCCGTAAAATAATCCGAGCCGAGCCAATCGATGATGGCGGCGAGTTCAGGATTGGCGCGGTAGTAGTCGCCGGGGTTGTAGCCCTTGGCGAGGAGTTCGTGCACCTGCTCGACGGAGTTGCCGAAGATGAAGATGTTTTCTTCGCCGACTTCCTCAAGGATTTCCACATTCGCGCCATCGAGGGTGCCGATGGTGAGGGCCCCGTTGAGTGCAAGTTTCATATTGCCTGTTCCCGAGGCCTCTTTTCCGGCTGTCGAAATCTGCTCGGAGAGATCAGCGGCGGGGACGATGCGTTGGGCCAGCGAAACGCGGTAGTTTGGCATGAAGGCGACCTTGAGTTTGTCCTTGATGCGGGTGTCGGAGTTGATCTTCGAGCCAACAGCATTGATGGCTTTGATGATCCGCTTGGCCATTTCGTAGCCTGGTGCGGCTTTGGCTGCAAAAATGAATACGCGCGGCGGGATGTCGAGATCCGGGTTCTGCAAAAGGCGGCGGTAGAGCGCGAGGATATGCAGAAGATTAAGATGCTGCCGCTTGTATTCGTGCAGTCGCTTGATTTGAACATCAAAGAGCGCCGAGGGATCTACTTTCACGCCGCATTCATCGAGAATTCTTCCGGCAAGTCGCACTTTGTTGGCATGCTTGACGGCCATGAACTCCTCGCGGAATGAGGCGTCGTCCGCCAGCGGTTCCAGCTTGCGAAGCATGTCGAGGTCGCGCTCCCATCCGTGTCCAATGTTCCGGCAGATCAGGTCGGAGAGGCGTGGGTTGCAGGCCACGAGCCAGCGGCGTGGAGTGATGCCGTTGGTTTTGTTTTGAAATTTCTTCGGATAGAGCGCATCGAATTCCGGGAAGAGGTGCTCTTTGAGAAGTTGGGTATGGAGGGCGGCGACGCCGTTGACTGTATGGCTTCCGACAACGCTCAGGTGCGCCATGCGGACCATTTGCTCGTGGCCTTCCTCGATGAGTGAGAGGGTGCGTTTCATCTCCGTATCGCCCGGCCATTTGGCTTCGACTTCTTCCAGGAAGCTTTTGTTGATCTCGAAAATAATCTGTAGGTGGCGAGGCAGGACTTTGCGGAAGAGGCCGACGCTCCATTTTTCGAGAGCCTCGGGCATGAGCGTATGGTTCGTGTAAGCAAAGGTGCGGCGCACGATGCCCCAGGCATCTGGCCATGAGAGGCCCTTCTCATCGACGAGAAGGCGCATGAGCTCCACCACGCCTATGGCTGGGTGGGTGTCGTTGAGCTGGATCGCTACTTTATCTGGGAAGGTCTTCCAGTCGGCATTGTCTTTTTCAAAGCGGCGGATGATGTCCCTCAGCGAGCAGGCAACAAAGAAGTATTGTTGGATAAGGCGGAGTTCCTTGCCGGCTTCGGTTTGGTCGTTTGGGTAGAGCACCTTGCTCACCGTCTCAGCCATGTTTTTCTGCTGCACGGCCTGCTCGTAACCACCACGGTTGAAGGCATCAAAGTCAAATTCCTCGGGGGCTTTGGATTCCCACAGGCGCAGGAAATTCACAGTCTCCGTGCCATATCCGGGAATGGGAATGTCGTAGGGGATGCCTATGAGCTTACGGAAGTCCGACCACTCGCTGCTTATCTTGCCAAGGGCGTCGGTGTGGGTTTCGACATGGCCGTAAATCGGGATTTCTTGGGAGTGCTGCGGTCGAATGATTTCCCACGGTGATCCGTATTGAATCCAGGCATCGGGAAGTTCCACTTGGTAGCCATTGCGAAATTCCTGCTTAAAAAGGCCGTATTCGTAGTGGATGCCATAGCCGACTGCGGGAAGGTCCAGCGTGGCGAGGGAGTCCAGGAAACAAGCTGCCAGTCGGCCAAGGCCGCCGTTGCCGAGTGCCATGTCATATTCTTCGTCACGCGTCTCTTCCAGCGGATGACCAAGGATTTCCAAGGCTTCGGAGACTTCCTTGAGGGCGCCGGCATTGATCATGTTGTTCACGAAAAGACGCCCCATGAGAAATTCCATGGAGAGGTAATAAACTCGGCGCACATTGCCCTCCGAGTGCACGGCAAGTGTTTTCATCATGCGCTCGATGATAACTTTTTGAATGGCTTTGGAGGTGGCGATCCACCAGTCGCGCCGCGAGGCGGATACGGAATCGCGGGCGAGGCCGAATTTGAGTTGGTCGATGATTTCCTGTTCGAAAGTAGTGGCTTTGTCCTTTTTCATAAAAATTTTCCCTGCGCCCCTTTTATTGCACGCTGGTAACCGCGCGAGCAAAAAGTCACTTTTTTCGTTCAATGGTTTAACCGATGAGCGCTTCGAGTTCGGCGACTCTTCGCGAGAACAAATCCAATGTCGCCTGGACAGGTGCAGGGGTGCTCATGTCCACTCCCGCCTCGCGCAGGGTCTCGACTGGAAAGCGACTGCCACCACTTTTCAAAAAGCCGAGATAACGCGTGGCGTCTCCGGTTTCCAAGACCTGTGTGGCGAGTGCCACAGCCGCAGAAAGGCCCGTCGCGTATTTATAGACATAGAAGGCATTGTAGAAATGAGGGATGCGCAGGCATTCCAATTCAAGTTCCCCGTCGATGGCGAAACTTGGGCCGAAGTAGTCGTTCAGCAGCTTCCGATAAATGGCTTTGAAGTTTTCCAGCGTGAGCGCCTCGCCCGCTTCCTCCGCGGCATGGGCCTCGTGCTCGAACTCTGCGAACATGGTCTGGCGGTAGAGCGTCCCCCGGATGTCGTCGATCTGGCGGTTTAAAATAAAGGCCTTCATCGAGCGGTCATCGGTCGTCTTCAGCAAATGTTCGGTGAGCAGGACCTCGTTGAATGTCGATGCCACTTCGGCCAGGAAAATGGGATATCCGTAGTTTTGATAAAGCTGCGCGCCCCGCGCATACCATGTGTGCATGGAGTGCCCGGCCTCGTGGGCAAGTGTGTAAACATCCGAAAACACGTCCGCCTTGTAGTTCATCATGATGTAAGGCGGGCTTGTGTAGGTGCCGTAGGAAAAAGCCCCGCTGCGCTTGCCTTTGTTCTCGTAGCGGTCGCACCAGCGGCCTCCGCGCAAACCATGGGCCAGAGTATTCGTGTATTCGGAACCCAGTGGAGTGAGCGACGCCATCACGCGCTCGACGGCTTCATCCCAGACCACATCGGTCTTCACATTTTCGACCATGGTCACATAGGTGTCGTAGTGGTGGATCTCCTCCAGTTTCAGCACCCGGCGGCGAAGTTCGAAATAGCGGAAAAGCGCATTCAGATTGCCCCGCACGGTGGAAATGAGGTTGTCATATATCGTGGTCGGCACGTCATCGGCAAAGAGCGCCGCCTCCCGCGCCGAGGGATAATTCCTTGCTCTGGCGTAGAAGACATCCGCCCGCACCGAGTTTGCCAGGCTGGCTGCAAGGGTGAATCGATGCTCGGAAAATTCCTTGTAGAACTGGTGGAATGCAGCCTTGCGCACGGAGGGCTCCCGCTGTTGGAGGAATGAGGAGAACGAGCTCTGGGTCAATTCGCGCTCGTTGCCTTCGCTGTCCTTCAGCGCTCCAAAAAGCATGTCCACATTGGTGAGTTGCGAGAATGTCTCACTATGTCCGCGCACAGCGGAAGATCCCAGTGCCAGCAGGCGTTCCTCGGCGGCGCTCAGGGTGTGCAATTTGCGCCGGCGCAATTTTTGAAGCGGAATCGTCCAATCCGCCAACGCGGGATCTGCAAGGAACACCGCAAATGTGTCGTCCGGGATTTCTTGGATTTCCGGTGAGAGGAAGGAAAACGCCTCGCCGACGCGGACCATCAGGCTCTCGAGACGCGCCTCGCGGGAGAGTGCCTCGGCATGGGAACTGTCGCCCGAAACGCTCAGCGCCGCGTATTGGTTCAGTTGATCCGCCAGCAGATCGATGCCTTTTTCAAATTCCAAACACTTCGCCAAGTCGGCTGGCGACTCGCCCAGCTTGCCTCGGAAATTTGCGACTCCTTCATAGGAATTCTGCAGCTTCGAAAAGTCCTCCTCCCAACCCTCATCGCTTGTGTAGAGGGGCGTAAGATCCCATTTGTCGGATTCGGAAACTTCGGTGCGGAGTGGCGTGTGCGCGCTGGTCATAAGACCAGCAAACTACCACGGGTGGCCGAACGCGCAAAAGCCAGAATACGCCCTACGGGGCGATCAGGCCTTGTGAAAATCCGCAATCGTTTCCCAGAGGACTTTTTCTTTTTCGCCCGGCGATTCGGGAACTGTGATGCGAACCTCGGCAAAAAGGTCTCCTCGCGTCTCAGCGGTGAGCGGCATGCCCATATTCGGCAGGCGAAACTTTTTGCCCGACTGCGTGCCTGCGGGAATTTTCAGCTTCACCCGTCCGCTCAGCGTGGGAACTGTGGCTGTGCAACCGAGAACGGCATCCCAGGCGGGAAGTTCGAGGTCGTAGTTGAGATTCGCACCCTCGATTTCAAAGTCCGGGTGGCGCTGGTATTTCACCCGCAGGTAGAGGTCTCCCGCGCCCCCGCCGGATGCTCCCGTGCCGCCCTGACCCGCGAGGCGGATACGCTGACCATCGCGGATGCCCTTGGGGATTTTCACAGTGAAAGTCTCGACCTTTTTGGATGCGCCTCGGCGGAAAGAAACCGGGCGCGACGAGCCGTTCAGCGCCTCCTCCAAGGTCACCAGGATGTCGGCTTCCGCGTCCTGGCCGCGCTGCGGAGCTTCCTCGAAGCCCGCGCGAGTTCCCCTGCGTCCGCCGAACATCTGCTCGAAAAAGTCGCTAAAGCCCGTGCCTCCAAACTGGACATCATCTTCAAAAGCCGCCGCGCCTCGTTTTCCGCTGAAGCCGCCTGCCCCAGGAGGTCGCTGCGAGCCTGCGCGTGCTTGTGGCCCGTGCTGCCAATCCGCTCCAAATTCCTCATAGCGCTTGCGTTTCTCGGGGTCGCCGAGCACCTCATAAGCTTCGTTGATTTCCTTGAATTTTTCCTCGGCCGCTTTTTTGTCTTTCGCCGTGTCCGGGTGGTGCTGGCGCGCGAGCTTGCGGAAGGCGGTTTTGACCTCAGCCTGGGTTGCGGACTTGGAGACTCCGAGTGTTTGGTAGTAATCGCGGAATTGCGCTGACATCAGTTCTTGAATTTGGTCTCGGCATCCTGACGAATTTATTCATTCTGTCCATTCCATGCTTGATATCCGCTATCTTCGGGAGCAACCCGATCTCGCCAAGTCCCGCCTCGCGTCACGCAATGCCGACTATTCCCAAACCATTGATGCCATCCTCGCCATTGACGGCGACCGGAGGGCATCGGAAACCCGCTTGCAGGGTCTGCAGAGCGAGCGCAACCGGCTCAGTAAGGAGATCGGGAAACTCCGTGCACAAAAGCAGGACTCCGCAGCCTTGGAGGCCGAAGTGAAGTCCCTCGCCGACGAGATGCAGGCCCTCACCGAGAAATCAAACGCCCTCTCCGACGAGCAATCCGCACTGCTCCTTGTTCTACCCAATTTTCCGCAGCCTGCCGTGCCACTTGGCAAGGAGGCCGCAGACAATCCCGAAATCCGCGTTCACGGGGAAAAGCCACCCATCGCCAATCCCAAGGACCATGTCGTCCTCGCCGAGGCTCTCGGACTCATTGACCCCGACCGCGCCGTCAAAATCAGCGGTAGTGGCTTCTCGGTTTACATGGGCCAAGGGGCGAGGCTCGAACGGGCCATTCTGAATTTCCTTCTCGATCTCCACACGCGCGACCACGGCTACACCGAGGTCAGCCCACCGTTCGTGGTGAAGCGGGATTGCATGGTGGGCACAGGCCAGTTGCCGAAATTCGAGGAGGACATGTATGGCATCGACGGCGGAGGGCTCTTTCTTGTCCCCACCGCCGAGGTTCCCGTGACGAATCTCCACCGCGAAGAGATCGTCAATGTCGCCCAATTTCCGATCAAATACGCCGCCTACACGCCTTGCTTCCGCCGCGAGGCCGGGTCGGCCGGTCGCGAGACACGTGGTCTCATTCGCATGCACCAGTTTGACAAGGTGGAGTTGGTGAAAATCTGCGCGCCTGAGCAATCGGCCGCAGAACTTGAGGCACTCACCGCCGATGCCGAGCGCGTCCTGCAGGCCCTCGGGCTCCATTACCGCGTTATCGAGCTCTGCACCGGCGACATGGGATTCGGCGCCGCCAAGACCTACGACATCGAAGTCTGGGCGCCCGGTCAGAATTCCTACCTGGAGGTCTCGAGTTGCACGAATTTCGAGGATTTCCAAGCCCGCCGCATGAATCTTCGTTTCAAGGGGGCTGATGGAAAAAACCGGTTCTGCCACACGCTCAACGGCTCCGGCACGGCACTCGCCCGCCTCTATGTGGCACTTCTCGAAAACGGTCAGCAGCCTGATGGCTCCGTCCACATTCCGGCGGCACTCCAACCTTATTTTGGCGCTTCGAAAATCTCCAAGTAGTCCGGTGCCAGTTGAGGCCGTCCTGACATCCGTTGCTCACGCGATGTCAGGCGTTTCAAAGCGTAAAAAACTCCTCGTCGGCGTCTCTGGAGGCCGCGATTCGATGGTCCTGCTCCACGCGCTTCTGGGGGCCGGTTTTAAAAACCTCGTCGTCTGCCATCTCGACCACACCTTGCGTGGAAGGAGCTCCGATGCTGACGCCCGCCTCGTCGTCAGCGAGGCGCGCCGCGCGGGACTTCGCGTCGAGCATGCCAAGGCACGAACTGCGGAGTTCGCCGCATCCGAGAAAAAATCCTTGGAACTCGCCGCCCGCGAACTGCGCATGGCCTTCTTTGAGGAATGCGCCGCGCGGGAAAAAACTAAAAATCTCGTCCTCGCCCACCATGCCGATGATCAAGTCGAGACCTGTCTTTTCAACTTTCTCCGAGGCACGGGTGCCGCCGGGCTCGGGGGTATAAAACCCGTTTCTCAGCTCGGCAAACTCACTGTCCACCGCCCATTGCTTGGAGTCACCCGCACGCAGATCGAAGACTTCCGCAAGCGGCACAAAGTCCGCTTCCGTGAGGACGCCTCAAATGCCGGCCTCGAACACACGCGAAACAAGCTTCGGCATCGGGTCATGCCGCTCCTCTCGGAAATCATGGGCGAGTCGTATAGTTCAGCCATTCTACGCGCCTCCGAAATCCTCCGTGGTGAGGAGGAGTGGATGTCCTCCCTCGTGCCCGAGTGTCCCGCCGAGCTCTCCTGCAAGGATCTTCGTGGGATGCCTCCCGCTCTGCGCTCGCGTGTCATCCTGCGCTGGCTTCGCGAACGCGGCGTGCCAGAGGTTGGCTACGCCGAGACGCGCCGTGTGCTCTCCCTCCTTGACACCTTCAATGGCCCCTCAAAAGTCAACCTCCGTGGGAATTACCATGCACGCCGCCGGAGCGGACTCCTCTTTCTCGAATCGGAGGAAGTTTGAACCTCCGGACCGCCTTTCAGATTGGCTTCCGCGCCGCCCGGGCAAACTTTCTGCCGGGCCTCCTCCTACAGGCCATCATGGTGTGTTTCCTCGCGGCCTACTTTCTCCACGACGGCACACAGGCCTTTCTCACCAGGGTGGGGGAGGTGCGGCAAGAGATGGGATACCTCTTCGCATTCATCACCTACATTATCTCCGGGGCTTTTTTACCGGAGGTTCTTCGCGTGGCCTTTTTTCAAAAATTCCGCCCTCGGCTTGCCAATGTTCGCAATTTTTTTACCGCCGCGCCCCTCTGGGCGGGTCTTGGAATGCTGGTCGACTTTTTCTACCGTTGCCAGAACGATTGGTTCGGCACAGGAAATGCCTGGCAAATCGTTGTCGCAAAAGTCCTGGTCGATCAGTTGCTCTACAGCCCATTTGTTGCCACTCCCATCAGCAACTCCTACCTCGCCTTTCGCTCCTCCGGCCTCAACTCTGAAACGGCCCGCGAAGTCTTCTCTTGGAACTTCGTGCTCGAACGCATGCTGCCAAGCCAGATTGCAGGCTGGTGTGTCTGGACCCCCGGCGTCTTTGTCGTTTACTTCATGCCTCCACTCCTCCAGCTGCCCACAGCCGTTTTGATCATGTGTTTCTGGGTGCTTTTGCTGACAACCCTACACGAGCGCGAATCAGCAAATTAAGACGCCTACTCATCCTATTTGGACATTTCCAATGTGGCGAGACAGTGCGGTTCGCCTGCGGACGATACGAGTTCAGTTCAGAGATTTATTTACCCTGCACAAGGAACCCTGCGACCTTACGCTTAAGTGCCCTTGGTGTTTCCGAAGAGTCGAATGTGCAATCTGTCGCAGTAGCGGTTTCCACGCTGGAGGCAGAGGCTGACGAGTTCCTGTTGTCGCGCAGCGATCCGCCCTTCATCTATACCTTCGGGCATGAGGAGGATTTTTGAAGGCGGCACAGGAATGCTTAGCAACTCGACCAGGGCATCGATTTCCTCCAAGTCCGAGGCTTGTGTGAAAACGAACTTGAGTTGGAAATTCCCTGCCTCCAGCCAAGCGCGAAGAATCTCTGGGCATAGGCGTGTCTGATCATGCCGCTCAATCCATGCCTGCTCGATTTCTCCCGCGCGCGGCGTGGAGCTCGAGAGCTTCGGGCTCAACGAGGCAAGGTCGCAGGCTATTCCCTCTGGCAGCAGGGTTCCGGCGGTTTCGATGGTGATGTGCTGGCCTTCCGCTCGGAGCGCGGCGGCCAGTTCATGAATTCCCTTCGCCACCATTGGCTCTCCGCCCGTGAGGACGCAATGCCGTGCCGGATGTTTGAGCGCCTCGTTGACAATTTCATCGATATCCATCTCATTGCCTTCGGGCTTCCAAGAGGCATAGGGCGTGTCGCACCAGCGGCAACGCAGGTTGCACCCTGAGGTGCGAATGAATACCGACGGCATGCCGGTGAGTTCGCCTTCTCCTTGAATCGAGTAAAAAATTTCCGAGATGCGCATGGCCTCAGAGCGGTTTCGAAGGCAGTGGGGCGCAGCTGAGATACTTCGTGGGATCCTTCAACCCCGCCAAGAGGAAAGCTTCGCGCCGCTCCACACAGGTTCCACACTCCCCGCAGTGGGTCTCCCCGCCGACATAGCACGACCAAGTCTTGGAGAAATCGACTCCCAGCTCATCACCTCGCCGAGCGATTTCAGATTTCGTCATCGAGATGAACGGGCGGAGCAATTCCACATCCGCATAAGTGCCCAATCGAATCGCATCCGCCATCGCACGCATGAAGTCCTCTCTGCAGTCTGGATAGATCGCGTGATCGCCAGCGTGAGCCGCAATCACCACGCCTCCTGCATGACGACTCTCCGCAAGACCCGCTGCCACCGCGAGCATGATGCCATTGCGGAACGGCACGACAGTTTGCTTCATGGTCTCTTCCTCGTAGTGCCCTTTCGGAATCGATTCGCCCGAATTGAGTAAATGGGATTCAAAAAGCCTTCCCATGAAATCCAGTGGGATCATGAGGTGCGGTGTTTGCAGCAATCCCGCATGGTAGGCCGCAAAGGGAATCTCACGGTTGTTATGCTTCGATCCGTAGTGGAAGCTCAAAGCCGCAACTACTTCATGCACCTCTGCCGCATCGTGCAAGGCAACAACAGAATCCATTCCGCCACTGCAAAGGACAATAACACGCTTCTTCAAAATCTTAGGCATGGAGGAGGTATCTACTCAAGCAGGCACCCTCCCGCGAGCCTTGTTTATTAGGACAGTCATCAGAAAAAAATAGCGCCACACAAATATTTCTTGCAACAAAGCCAATGACGAAGAATATTCTTCAGCTTCCTCAGACCCTATCGTCCAGCGGTTAGGACACTGCCCTTTCACGGCGGTAACACGGGTTCGAATCCCGTTAGGGTCGCTTTGATAATCAACGACTTAAGTCTGGTGGAGACAAGTGGAGACAAGTTGGTATCACCCCCCAGCGACTTACAAAAGAGCTATGGTAAATAAAAAACCCAGAGCCGGAAAAAAACCCGTTAGGCCCGTAGTCGCAGTCCAACCCCCGGTTCCCGGAAATTTTTTATACGGGCGAGATTGGGGCGAGATGAACCCGCTCCAGATCGAACTCGTCTGTTTTTTATCCGGTCTCTCGGTCGCTGACGGCGGGCTTGGGAAGGCAGAGCACTTCTGGAATGTCGCAGCGATGCTGTGGCCCGCCACAAGCCGCAAACCGTTTTTCAGAAACCCGTGGGGCGAGCGCATGACTGAGGAGTGGTGCAAGTATAACTTCAGTTCCGTGAGTGGCTGTGCGAGCAGCTCCAAGACGGACACGGCGGCTGTGTGGGGTATTGTGAATTGGCTCGCGGCCCCGCTTGATACGAAGGTCCTTTGCACCAGCACCACTCTGCGTGAGAGCCGCAAGCGCATCTGGGGCTCCATCGAAGACTATTGGAACGCGCTCCTAGACGGCGCACGCATGATCGGAAAACTTGCATCGTCATTTGGATGGATCCTCCTCAGTCAGGCAGTAGGCGAGCGGGGGCTTGAGTCTGCAAAGAGATCAACAGCGATTCAGTCATCAGCGTGTCGATTTGTGGCATTGCACGACCAATCGATAAAGTTGCGATCTTTATATTTCTAAAATCTACTGCCCAAGCTGCTCTCCAAATTTACTGCCGGCCATACGACCTTTCGCTTCGATGCACCCTCGGAAAGAAATTGTGCACCCCAGCTTTCGCTCCATCCCAAGTCGCTCGTGCCGGTGAAGCATCGCAAATTTCTGTCGCCGAACGTCGAGGTTTTTGGCCTGGTGGCAATGTGGCATCCGATGCGCTGGTGCAGCTCAAGTGCAGTGAGGATATTTATTGCAGATCCTTTTCCCAAGGACGCACGATGCGGACAGCTCGCTCGACGGTTGCTCTCGAATTCATTGGCCAGAAAGTTCACAAGGAAAATGGCCGCACCAGCCTTGTCGCCACGCTTAAGCATCCTTCGGGCTTGCTCTGCGCGGATCAGCTCTCTTGGGGGGATGTGCCTCGTCAGCCTGAGCGCTGTCTGTTTGGGCGGCGTGGAAGTGCGCCGATCGCAATGCCCTCATTGGCTGGGAGCGCTGCGCACGCGAACGCCACGACACTTACAGCAACTACGTCGCCTTTTCAGCGAGAGCTTCTTGTCCACCCACTTTTCTGGGGTGAGGTCGGCGACTTGCCAGCTTGAGGTCTCGATGATGCGGGTGAGCACGTCGCGCATATACTCACGTGGTTCGATGCCGTGTCGCCGCCAACTTTCAATAATCGTGTAGATCACGGTGCTACGCTGGCCCGTTTCGGCTTCTCCGAAAAACAGCCAGTTCTTCTTGCCGATCACATCCGCGATCCATGCCCTTGCCCATGACTGCGGAATCATGCTCGACAGCGTCATCGAGCGCCTCGCCGCACCTGATTCCGCGAGCATTCAAATCCGAACGATGGTGAGTGCCAGATCGCACAAATCCACTACAGCCCGCAATCTCAGTGACCCAATCTTGGATGTCCAAACCGACTGGCGCTGGCAGAAACTCAAAATCACCTTTGATCCTACAGGTGTATCACTGCTGCATACGGCAAGCAGCGCCAGTCTCAATATATTCATCAAAGCCAATAAAACTGGCACATGTCGCCACGTTGAGATTCTTGCAACGATGGCCGTTTACGGTGCATGGAAACTATCCAGAATACGCTCCGAGGCCGACAGGAAGGCGTTCAAGCGCCTTCAAACCGCACTCCAAGCGATCCTCCCGCTACCAGGCGACCCGTTCAGAAAAGAAGGCGCTCAATTTTATCCCCTCTTTGAGCTCATCCTTCCCAAAGAACACTGGCGGGACACGAATGAGGAGAACGAACTCGGATCGGAAGAGGATTGAAGGCTGGCTCCAAAAGAAATGAAGCCACACAACTTTCCCTACGGCACGGCGTTCGCCGGTTTACGAACACGCGTTCTCGCAGGCACATCTGATCCGGGCAGCTTAAGCTTAACGGCTTGTCCGATTCGGTCGGATTCGAAGCAGGCATCGAGCGCCTTTTGAATTTCGGCACCACGGGCGAAGTCGGGTTCGCCTTGTTTGCCGGTCTGGATGGCTGTGATGAAGCGTTCGTAGATGTTTGGTGTCGGCGGGGCTTTCAGCGTTGTCCATTTGGCTTTGTGGATGTCTTCACCTAAGCAGACTTCGAGTTCGTTGTAGGACTTGTCCAAATCGAGCTGGAGGGCGCCTTCTGTCCCGTGGACGCGGAGAAAGAGGGAATTCGCATGGCCGGTTGCCCAGCGGGTCGTGTGGATGACGCCCAACGCGCCGTTTGCATATTCGACCTGCATGAGGGCGGAGTCGTTGGCATCGAGCGGGTATTCGCCCATGCGTTTGCCTTTGAGTTTGGTGAAGGTTTTCAGACGGGCCTGGATGCTGCGGATTGGACCGACCGGGAGTGATGCAAAATCCAGGATGTGGACACCCACATCACCGAGCACACCTTTGCTGCCGTGCTTGCTGGAAAGCCGCCAGAGCCAGGCTGGCGTTGTTTTCCAGTTGCCCCAGATCTGACTGGAGAGCCAACTCTGCAGGTAGCTGGCCTCGACATGGACGATCTCGCCGAGTTCTCTGTCGCGAACGAGTTGCGCCGCCTTTTGAAGCGCTGAAGAGTTGCGGTAACTGAAGTTCACCATGTTGATGACGCCCGCTTTCTTTGCCGCACGGGCCATGCGAAGGGCATCAGCGTGGTTCGTGGCGAGCGGCTTCTCGCAGAGGATGTGCTTGCCGGAGGCAATCGCCTGAAGCGAGAGCGGCGCGTGCAGGCTGTCGGGAGTCACATTCGAAATGGCATCAACACCACCTTCCGATAGGAGTTTCTTGAAGTCGGTGAATACCACCGCAGATCCGCCGTGCTTGGCGGAAAAGTCTGCAGCCCTCTTGGCATCCAGATCGCAGACGGCTGCAAGCTCGACGCCGGGGATTTTCAGAAACTCTGTCGCATGGACATTCGCCATGCCTCCGGTTCCGACAATGCCGATCCGGATTTTTTTATGAGCTGGTGATTTCTTTTTCATGAGCGATGACCTTCGGTTGGGCGTTCGGCAGCTTCAGGGTCGATGGGGAGGGGTTCCAGCGGTGCGGAATTCGGGCAGTCGTCGGGAATGCAGACCGTTGGCTTGGCCCAGTGAACCGCATTGGAAATGACGCGTTGAACCTGCGGGTGGTGGTAGGTCGGATATGTCTCGTGACCCGGACGGAAATAAAACACGCGTCCATTGCCGCGCTGCCATGTTGCGCCACTGCGGAACACCTCGCCGCCGGTGAACCAAGAAATGAAAATTAACTCATCGGGCGTTGGAATGCCGAAGGGTTCGCCATACATTTCCTCAGCTGGGATTTCAAAATACTCGCCGATGCCTTTGGTGATCGGGTGGTGCGGGGCGATGTTCCAGATGCGTTCCTTGTCGGTCGATTCCCGCCATTTGAGCGAACATGTCGTTCCCATGAGGGCTTTGAAGATTTTCGCGTAGTGACCCGAGTGGAGAACAATGAGCCCCATGCCCTCGAGCACACGCTGGCGGAGACGGGCGACCACCGCGTCCGAAACCTCGCCATGAGCCATGTGGCCCCACCAAATCAAGACATCCGTCGCAGCCAAAACTTCGGTCGTGAGTCCGTGTTCCGGCTGATCGAGCCAGGCGGTGGAAACCGCCAGGTCTTTGTCCTGACGAAGAAAGGCGGCTATCGTTTCATGCATGCCGTTCGGGTAAAGAGCGGCGACTTTGGGGTTCTTCTTCTCGTGGCGGAATTCTCCCCAGACGAGTGCATTGATTTTCGGTGTCATATTTTTGAGGCTTTGCTCGGGGGGGCGCTAAATAAAAGTTTGTGTTTTTGATAGGCAAATCCAATTCATGATTTGATATCGATCCATCCATTTTCCACTTGCTGGCTTGCAATGGTGTTTCGCATTTTCGTCCCAGCTGAGCTCGATCCACTCGGGGCTAGAAAGATGCGGAGCGGCTTGTCCACCGCATGCGAGGAGGCGAAACGGCTGTCCGGGCTCATCGCCGAAGCGCACGATATCGATTTGAAAAGTGGGATCACTTCCGATTTGGCATTGCGGACGTGCGAGAGGCAGCAATGATCCGGCTCGTCCGAAAACGGGCGGGATTTTTCGGTCTCCAGCTATCTGCGCTTGTCCCGGACCTTCGAAAAATTCACCTGTTTCCAAATCGAACCATTTTCCTTTGGGGAAAACGACGAGGCGTTCCATTCCCTCCAACGGCATGGGGGCCACCATCAGATTTGGCCCAAGCAGAAATTGATCCTCGATATTTCTGAGTGCAGGATCGTCGGGAAAATCGCAAACGAGAGCACGGCAGACAGGAGTTCCCTCGAAGCGATATTCGCCGAAGGCGCTGTAAAGATAGGGGGCCATGCGAAGCCTGAAAGAAAGAAGGTCTTTGACACGCGCTTCGAACTCTTGCCAGCCGCACTCCAACTCGCCGCCGAGGTTTTTTGCAATATCGGTCTGCCTCCATGGTGGCAGGGGTAGCATCCATCCATTGATGAGAACCTGGGGCGAGACAACGGCAAGTTGAAGACGGCGGAACCACTCTTCGCGGGACTCTGCGTTCCGAAGTTCCGGACACCAGAGCAAGCCGCTGAATCCCGCGTTGATCGTGCCGCGAAGGTAGTCCTTGAAGTCGTAAAGATCGCTGTAGAGGACTGCAGGGATGGGAGCCGCGAGCGCACCGAGCGAGCGGGACTGGCAAAGCGTTTGCTTCCCGTTTCGTTCAAAAGCCTCGGCAATCGTGGAGGCGTAGAGATTTCCCATCAAGGAGTGCATTTGCTCTCCATCCATCCGGCTTGGAAAAGAGGAGTATTCCGGGAACGACCATGGGTAGGGCAGGAAGTCGGAGTTGTCGCACTCGTCCAATTTGAAGCCTGCGACTCCGGCGGCGAGAAATTCGCTTTCATGGTGCTGGATGAAGACCTCCCGAGCTTCGGGCAGGGAGAAATCCGGGACAAGGCCGTCCCAGACCGCAACCGAACCGGAGAGTGGCTTGAGCGGCGCGTAAAGTGGAGAGTCCGGGTGCACAAAGGCGTGTTCCCAGAGGTTGACTTGATAACCCATGCCCGCAAGTGAGCCGAGCATTTCACTGGGATTTGGAAAGGACTGGCGGTTCCATGTGAATGTGCAGGAGTAGGCGTGCTGCTGCCAACCCGGCTCGAGTCCAATGACATCGCAGGGGATTTCTGAATCCTGAAAGTCGCGGGCGAGATCGAGAACATCCTGTTGGCGGGACCTCCCCCAGGCGCGATACCAGACTCCCAGGCTCCACCAAGGCGGGAGAACGCCGCCTCCGGAAAAAAGGACATAGCGACGAATGGCATCGGCCATGCTTGGGCCTCCAAAAACAAAAAGGTCGAGGCCCTGGGTGTGGGGCACTTCAATCACGACCTCTGAAGAAGCTATTTTCTGGTTGCCGTATAAGTCTTCTGTGCCGGTTGCGAGATACTCCGCACGCTCGCCTGCCGGCCCTGCCAACTTCTCGCCCGGCTTGGTATGCGAGGCCACATAGAATGTCGCATAGCGGGCCGTGTCGATGAAGATTCCCAGCCCGCTTGTGGTGACAAAAAATGGCACAGGAGCGTGTGAATCGCCGGTATCCGCAACTGGATCGCTGTTGACTCGCAAGGTGCGTTTCTTTCCGGTTTGGCGAACGCTTTTCAACTGCAGCCCGAACCCGTAAACATCGGCATCAGCCAGCGGAATACGTATTAGGAGACCGCGTGGGGTCTTTTCCACAGTGATGTCGCCGAGGGAGATGGGAATCTCTGCAACAGGGGGTAATTGACCAAGTGCCGAGAGGTCTGGTGGCACGCGGCGCATCGAGGTTGGCGTCGCCTTCTCGCATTCGCCACCAGCATGGATTCGCCAAATGCCGGGCGCAAATGAACTGCTCTCCGTTTTCATGCTGCGGAGCGGACGCTACGCTCTTGCTCACTCAGAAACGCCAATCCCTCGGTCGCGAGCTGCTCGGGTGAGTCGGCCATCTTCCGCCAAATGCAGCACAGCTTGGCGATATTTGGCATGTTCGGGTCGAACGATTCGATAGTGACGCATCCATCGTAGCTCACTTGGTGGAGAGCCTTGAAAAAAGAGGCCCAAGGCACCTGGCCGCTGCCAGGAATTCCGCGCTGATTTTCACAGGCGTGTATGTAACCCAGATCGCTGCCAGTCTGCAGGATGGATTGAGAGAAATTATCCTCTTCACGGATCATGTGGAAGGTGTCGAGATGGACTTTCACGTTTGGCATTTCCACATCATGGATGAAGTGCACGGCATCGGCGGCTGTGTTGATAAAATGGGACTCGAACCGGTTGATCGGCTCGATGGCCAGAATGAGTCCGGGTGCGTTCCGTTCCGCGTGCTCGGCGATTTCTCGGTAGCATTCCACGCCCCATGCCCATTCGTCCTGCGACCTCATGCGACCCGTGAGGTAGCCCCAACCGCAATAGTTCACACCTCCGAAAACGCGGGCCCCCGTCTCTGCGCTGAGGTCGATGAGGCGTTTGCTGAGTTCGACACCGGCGCGGCGGATTTGAGCTTCGGGGGAAATGATGTTGTGTGTTGCCGGCATGCCATAGCCAGTGTTGATTTCAAGTCCGAGGTCAGTGGCGATGCGACGAACCTGAGCGGCGGGGAAGCCATCTGGGTCGAACGGAATGATCTCGACTGCGTCGAAGCCCATTTTTTGGAACTGCTCGAGGCGAGGGAGATCTTTGTCGAGAAATGTTTCACTGAATAACAGGGAGTGGATTCCGAATTTCATGTTCAAGATTGATTTTGGGATTGGTTGAAGCCTGCCTCGTGGATGCGAAATCCCAAGTAGGAGCCAAAGGCCTCCCGGAGGACTCGTGAGGTGCATCCGAAGCTGAAAGCAACATGGTGCGGGTAGTGGCGCAGGAGGGTGTTTTTGTAGAAGTCCAGCAACCCCGGGATGCGGCACCAGCCTTGGGAGCCAAGGGTGCGAGATTCGTCGGATTCGAAGCATCCCCCGACGACGAGGGCATTCCAAGAGCCGTCGGAGGACTGGGCCGCGCGGAAAAGTGTAGCATCGCCGGGTCGAACGCGGAGGTTTAAAACACCATGCGTCTTGGATTCCTCGACCGCGCCAGAAGGCGCCAAGATGCTGTGTGTATCGAGTTCGGGGCGTGATTCCGCCATGCTTGCGGGAAAGACGCCGCAGTGCCAGAGGTTCACCAGATCGGGATCAGCGTGGTGGAGGTTGTTCCAATCGGCCAGAGCTGGCGCTGTGCCTCCTGCAAGCTGGAGGGCATGCATGGAGAGCGCGCCCAGGCCATCGGTCTCGCAGGCGCAGGGAACGCCAAGGTCTCCGAGGCGGCTCATCACGAAGCATGGACAGACTCCGAGATTCTGCTCGATGGATGTCCAGCATTGAATGGAAAGGGCGTCGAGATTTTCCGAGGCGATCCAGGCCCGCAGAACATGCTCGAGTTTTGCCATTCTTATCAAAGACGCCTCTGGCGTGCGCTGGGTATCGGTCGAGGAGCGCATGACAGAGAGGGTCTCCAGCGCGAGCGCATCAGGCACACCGTTCACGCGGGCCATGATCTCCGAGAGGTCGAGAGTGACTGTGGTAGGGCCCAAGCGTTGGAGGGATCGCTCATCGTATCGGCAAGTCCAGAAGGCATCCGGTCTTGCTCCAGCCTGGCCGTATCGCGCTGATCTCACGCCGCGAACGACTCGGCACACCGCGGCGAATTCTGCCAACTCTCTTCGGAAGGAGTCGGAATTCGGGTTTACCAGAACATCGGTGGCAATCGAATAAGTGGCCCCGATTTGACGCAGGGCATCGGCGATCGAGAGAAGGCCACAAAACGAATCCCTCCGCTTTCCGCCAATGCGCAACGGCCCGTCTTCCGGGCAGGCGTGCAGAAGGATCGGAACAGACAATCCGCTGCGCCGGATCGCCTGGGCTACGGCCTGCTCATCGCCAAAATTCACTGCCGAAACCAAGATTCCATCGACACGGTTTGCTGCAAACAACTCAGCGCAGAGAATGGATTCGGAGAGGCTCTCCACGCATCCCATGCGTGTTTGCTGTGGAGTGGGGCATATCAACTCGACTCCGATTTCTGTCGCCGCGTTTAGAATTGCCTCCCGCATGCGGGAGGCCAAAGTTTGGTCGAAAAAACCACGGCTTGCCGGCAAAAATCCGATTTTCAGTCCTTTGCGGTTGTTGCCAGCGGGTTCGTTGCGTGAGTTCAATTCGAGGTTTGCCAAGTTGCTCATGGAGGATTTTTAAAGATGTGACTTTCATTCTATGAGCGACTGAGTGGGGCGGAATCCCAGTTTTATGCGAATTGGTGCATTGTCTAGATGCCGCTTGAAGAGCCGTATTTATTGGAATATCTGCGAATGATGCCTCATTTGAAAGTCCTCTCGCAACTCCCCTCGTTTTCACTCAGCGTAGCCCTCTCGGGTTTCTTGTTTTCCATTCCGATACTTCACGCGGAACCGATTCTCAAATGGGCTGTCCAAGGCGATGCAGCTTGGAATGAAGCTGGTGTTTGGAAAACAGAATCGGGCGAAGAGTCTTCTTGGACGCCGGGTGCATCGGCCATTTTTTCTGACTTGAAAGCCCCCGAATTACTCGTGGATGTTTCCGTTCCAACCACAGCGACATCTCTGTGGGTTCAAAAAAATCCCCTTACCCTCGCAGGTGCCGGACCACTGGTCTTGAAATTTGATTCGAACCAAAAAGGTCATGCTGTGCGATCTGTTGATAACCTTATCCTTGATGTTCCGATTCAAATCGATGGCGGTGGATTCCAATCCTGGTTGATCGATTCAAAAAAATTTCAAATTACTGTCAACAAAGGCATATCTGAAATCACTCCAACGGGTATCTCGTTCGCATTTGGAAATCTCGTTCTCAATTCTCCCAGCACCTTTACTGGTGGTATCTCGCTGAACTCGGCCATTCTCACGATAGCAAATGATTCAGGCGCTGGCTTGGGACCGATTACTTGGAGAGATAAGTCCATCTTGGCCACTCAGGGAGGCGAGCGGGTTATTCGGAATTCCCTTGTGACGCCTTACTTGAATAATGAAATCCTCTGGACATTTCAAGGAGGCAGCCGTTTGACGGTTGATGCTCCGATTCTCTTGCACGGGACGGATAAGGCGGTTGTGGGAATGAGTATTGAGGAGGGTATGACGGTGGTTTTCAAGCAAGGCATCTGCCTTCCAGAGAACCGGAGTGCCGTTCCCGGATTGAAGCTGTCGGGAGGCAATGGCACGCTGGTTTTGCAAGGCGAGATGGCATCCACCGGCCCTTTGATTATCGAGAGCGGAAGATTGGAATGGAATACCTCTAGCGAAGGCTTGAAATCCGCCGTGCTCGGAGAGAAAGGCATTTTATCCGGGAGTGGGACGATCGGCCTGGCTGATGTGAATGGCGACTCGGGGACATTGGAAGCCGCTGGCACCATCTCGCCTGGCCAGGATCAAGGCGTGGGCAAGTTGAGCGTTACCGGCAATCTACAGGTTGGGCCTGGGTTTCGCTATCGTTGGAATTTTGGATCTCGGCCGAAGGAGGGCGACTCCATCGAGTTAGTTGGAAGTTTTTCCTTCAAGGGAGACTCGGGCTCTTGGGCATTCCTGGTATCTCCGGCGAACGGCGCGACATTGCCTCCCGGAGTTCATAAATTTCAGGTTGTTTCGGGAAGCGTCGATAAGGGGGTAACTGATCGTGCGGTGGTGGAGATCGACCCCGCGCTCCCGAAGGATCGCTACTCCGCAGTGCTAGCAACCGAGCCGGGAGGCTTGTTTCTGAGCCTCACGGTCAAGTGAGTTCGCTACAATTTACGAAGAGTTTTGCCCTCTATCCATTCCCCTTGGATGAGTGTCGAGCTTCGGTTGGCCGGAATTCCTTTTGCCCCGTCGTGGATCATTTTCACGAGCAGCTCCACGCCTGCTTCTCCAACCCTTTCGCTACACTCATCCACTCCGGAAAAACGGGCGGGAAAATTGTGCTTTGCTGCAAGGGCAAAGCCGATGTCTTTCGGAATTTTTAGGCCGAGTTTTTTGATCCAATCCGCCACGACTTCCAAGTGGGAAATGACCACATCAGGCTTGTTTTTATCAAACCAGATGCGGAAGGACTCGAAGTTCAGCGAGCGATCGACAAGGAGTGGCGCGGATTTTTTTCTATTACTCGGTTGGAACGCCAGAAATGCCGCAGTCCAAGTCCTGTCAATCGCCTCGTGTGTGCGAGCAAGGCATACAAAACCAGGATGCGAGTATCCCATCTTTTTCACTTTGCGCAGGATAGTTGCCATGGCGTGGAAATGATCGCTATCAACGGTGTGAAGCTGTGGCCAGAAGATGGTTGAGCCGAAGCTGACAGCTGCAAAATGATCCCAGTCCAATTTCAGTCGAGCCCGGGCCCGAGGCAATGGTGGAATCAAAAGGCCCTGGACATTCCGGCTCAGAAGAATCTGGGTCAATCGTGAGGGTGTGATGCCAGGCTCGCGCATCCAGATTTCATCGAGTGAGTAACCCAACTCCCCGGCGCGGCGCGCTGCCCCCTTGAAATAGTCGATGTTTTGGAATTCCCTCCATCCATTTCGAGTGGGGTATTTTGTGAGCCAGGCCAGCGCTCCCTTGTTTTGTTGGGCTTGATTGCTTGATCGGTAGGCCATCAAGGCCGAGAGCATCGGGTCTGGCTTGTAGCCCAAACGAACCGCCGCGTCTTTGACTTGCTGGCGAAGAGCACTTGTGATGCGCAAATCGTTTTTCAAGGCGCGGGAGACGGTGCTGTGGTGAATTTTCAGTTCCGCAGCCAAGTCCCGCAAAGTGGTTCGTTTTTCGGTTTTCATTCTACTCGGAGAGATGAACTCGTGCGGAAGAAGCTAATTCAGTTTCCGCCATGCAACAATGTGCAGAAACTGGACGGCGCTGGAATGATGATACCAAATTTCTGTTTTTTTTAACTGAATGGCATGCGCTTATAAAAAATATTAACTTGTCTGAATAGTGGGCCATGAGGGAAATTGCTTGCTTGGGAATACTCATGGAATACAGTTAAGTCCAGATAAATTTTATCAAAATTCCATCACCCCTCTTTATAAAAATGATCCGCCACCCGAAAAATCCCATCATTGCTCCAAAAGATATGCCCGTCGAATGCTCGGCTGTTTTCAATGCGGGAGCCGTTCGCTTTCATGGAAAGTTTCTTCTCCTGCTCCGGGTGGAAGACCACGCACGTCAAGTCATCTTCCACACCGCGACGAGCGATGATGGTGTATCGTTCGATATCAATCCCGAGCCTATCGACTATCCCCTGCGGGCGATTGAAAAAACCTATGGTTCCTATCGGTTTGATCCTCGGATCACGCCGATCGACGGGGCATTTTACATTTGCCATGCGGTTTGGATCACTGGACTCGGCTGCATGATTGGCATGGCGCGGACGGAGGACTTTGTCCATTTCGAGCCGACCCCTTCTTTGTCCCTGCCGCACAATCGCAATGCTGTTCTGTTTCCGGAGAAAATCAACGGCCTCTATGCACGACTGGAGCGTCCACAAGATAGTGACAGCGGGCGGATTTGGATAAACTACTCGCCCGACCTTCGCTATTGGGGGGATGCCAAGCCGCTCGACATTCCGACGCATGTCTGGAGTTGGAGAAAAAATGGCGGTGGGGCGGTGCCGATCAGGACATCCGAGGGGTGGTTGACGATTTACCATGCGACGGCCAAGACGGCTTCTTCGGAGAATTATTACCTTGGCGTCATGCTACTGGACTTGGAAGACCCATCCAAAGTTCTCCACGCCAGCCGGAAA
>Ga0247837_1003098_pt1 | contig 29902 bp, 16 predicted proteins | sample LaCtaG_2_FD_187115 | JGI IMG/M metagenome (GOLD analysis project Ga0247837, IMG submission 187115) | Freshwater microbial communities from meromictic Lake La Cruz, Castile-La Mancha, Spain - LaCruzMarch2015_14.5m | ecosystem: Environmental > Aquatic > Freshwater > Lake | place: Spain: Castile-La...
AAGAGGGATTGTACGTATGAGAGTAAGCTTGTCTTACGATCTACTGAGATCCAGCCTCCTTCCTCCGATTTGTCCCCTCCATATTTCTCTGCTGGGGTCCACTTCTCTACTTCACTATTTCCACCACTACGTCCAGGGTTGTTACGAAGAGTCTATTGTACTACGCCTAAGTTTCTTCTCAGCAATACATTTGCCATTCCCGGAAAATCGTGCAAAGGGCTGGAGGCGACTTTCTGACTTGGGGATATTTTGTATCAATAGCAAACAAGCGAGTTATTCATTGCTTCTCCTACAGCGCTTCTTTGTCATAAGCAGCTCTTCGTCGGACTATGGAATAGCTGCTTCTTTGTGGAGCACATCTGCCCCCAAGTCAATATTTCTGACACCCAAAATATAGAAGCAGATGAGGTGCAAATAAAGAGTAAAGAGGCAATTTATTCTACTTCTGGTAGACAGTACTGGTTGCTTATTATGTTAGAGTACCTACAAGACCCGCACACATTCATTGAATTGTGTTTGCAATTGTTCCAAACCACTAATTGCAACTTACTTTCGCTGATATATTCCCATACGACTATGCGACACTTCCTTGAAGGATCAACCTGCTTGGTTGTTTATCCTTGAAATATGTCCGAAACGACCTTCGGTGCTGTGATCAGAGTGAAGGTGCAGTTGCTATGGACTCGCAGGCATTCCTGTCCTATCCAAACCTTCAGTCTCAACCTGCTGCGTGAGATCTGTCTGTATCTGAATCAAGATCTAGTCTACGTGCCTGTACTTCATGAAGACACATTTCGCTTGTACAATGTGAGGGCTCGAACTGTGAGAGAGCACACGCTGGGCTGCACCTTCACTTCCGAGCTGTGTTTTGCTTCACAGAGGGACTCGATGTGATAATGGTGGGCGGCTGGCTTGAGGTGAGCGATGTGTTCGCTATCAGGGCTGGGATTGCGGAGAGACTGGACTCTATGTGCGTAGCTAGAGCTTGGCCGGTCATATATCACTGGGGAAGCCGGACCTTTTTTCGGCGGCACAGGAGTGCACAGTTGTCACAACAGGGATAATTCGGGCCTATTGTCCGTGTCCTTTACTGCGCTATGGAGCTGATGTTTATTTCAGCAACTTTGAACATGGGCAGTTAGGCTGCTTCTCGAGGGAGAAGGGAGAGTTGTGGGAGGTCACAAACTTCACAATCCTAGCAAAGACACCCTAACATCCGTGCAGCTAATCTAGAAGACACCGAAAACCCCTAGACCAGTTCGCCGGAGACAGTAACCAAGAAGTACCAATTCGAAGGCTTACCATATGCAGTCCTAGCCAAATACGGTGAGCATACAAGTCCCTAAACAAGCGCAGATTCTTTCTCACTACCAGTTCAACCAAGAAAGATGCAGTCACAAGCAACTCAGCATACTCCCACAGAGACAGTCCTTTGCATCGGGAGAAACAGACCCAGCACTGAGCAGAACAGGACTGGAGCGCTTAGTGCTGTTGGTGTAGGGATAGGACTATGTGCTTGCTGCTTAGATAGTAACACCGACCACAGTGCATAGACGAGTCTTGTAATTCTGGCAGAGTGCATAATACTACTTAGCTAGTCCGCATTTCCTTCCAACTCTGCCTCCAGGGTCATTTCCCCTCTGCCCAGGTCATACCGCCACACATTCAGCGCGCCGTACTCCAGGATGTACAGTGCCCGGCCGAAGACCATCCACTGCACTGGACTCCAAAACAGACCGCCGTTCCCCACTCGCTTGGACTCAGATTTGAGAGTTTCCTGCTCTGGGGAAAAGAGGTGCATAACGTCGTTATTGAGGATGAGCAAGTGGTCCTCAATACGCACCATCGGCGCGCCACTGTGATCCGGCAGAGCCAGGACAGCCTCCGACATAACATCCTCAGCTACGTTGTACACCTGCAGCTTGGCACTCCACCGCCCGCCTAGGTAGATGCGGCCTTGGTACTCTGCTCCTGATACGTAGCATAGTGGCATCAGCAAGTTGCTGATAGGTGCCCACTTGTCTGCGTTGATGCTATACTTTTCGCAGGAAGAGAGGACTTTGTGTCCGTGGTAACCTCCAAAGACGTACACAGTGCCGCTAAACAATAAGGCACAGTGCTGGCCTCTGCCTACTCCCATTCCTGCCTTGGGAGTCCATTGGATGTCTAGCGTGTTGAACGTTGCGCAGTCTATCACTGTGTCTCCGCCCACAATTCCACCGCTATACAAGACTACCAGCGGCCCTAATAGCGTCCACACAGCATCTTGTCTGAGTCGATAAGTGGAGTCCGTCTTCGCATGTGTCCTGCTGCCAAGGTGGTACACAAAGATCGCATTGGAAGTGGCGGAAAAGCAGTACATGTTGGCACTGCGGGGTGCCAAGGACTGCGAATGTCCCGGTGAAAAGGGCAGTCCCACTGCTGCATGTTCATGAATCGCCAGGTCAACTGCGATAGTTTTCTCAAAGGCTTGCGCCAGGTCTATTTCCTCGACCTTGAAGTGCAGAGTCTGCGGGTCAGAGAAGTCGCCCTTGGAGCCTTGGTGCTGCCAGAGGGACTGGAGGGCTGTGCGGTGATCGAGACAGCGACGGCGGATGTCCGCAGCGAGGGACTTCGACCGCTCGCAGATAGAGAAGATTTGTCGGGCTGCAGCGCTTTCCAGAGCTCTGAGGACGTCTCGCTCAAAGTCTTCAAGCCGCTTGACCTCGTGCAGGTAGACTGCTTCCATAGTTACATCAAGACCTGCTCGAGTCAGAGGAAATTACCGACTTTTTCGAGATTCAGCGTCTAGAGTCTCGATGTATGGAGTTCTAGGCTCAATTAGGATTTTGGAAATGCAGCCGAATTACCGGGCAAAATGCTTATTTAATATATACACTAGTATTCTGGCAATGCGCTTTCTCAACTTTTAATAGCTACTCACACATATTAGCAATAGAAGCGCTATTTAAGAGACGTTTGAGAAAGTCTGTGCATTTTGAAGCTTTGATAAGTTCTCAAGTCTTCATTGAGTCAACACAAAGCGGTAAATGCAGCTGCTTCTCTCTTTTAATTCTCACTAATTCCGCCGATACAGCCTTAAACGCGGCCTATTTCCTTCATAATGCACTCAAATACAATGAGCAAAAGCGACTCCAAAGCCTCCAAACTCCGCCCCGGCTTCCTCAACCCCACAGAAGTCTTCTCCCTGCAGAGCCAAAACCACCATACTAGCGAGCAAGCCTTTGGCCAGCTCCAGGCCACAGACCAACTCTGCGTCCTGCTAGCCTGTGTAGGCCTCATATGCGCAGTGCTGGCGTACGACTTGGAGCGGGGACAGAGGGAGGAAGTACTGGCAGTGGTGGTGGCTTCAGGCAATGTGAGCACTGTGCTGTTGCTGTGGAGTGTGGGCGTCAGACTGGGCCGGGAACTGAGGTGGGAGCAGGCTACTTGTGTGGCTTCGCAGCATGCGACCTTCTGGAGTGCAGGGAAGCACTGGTGCTGCCTCGTGGAGACTTTCCTCAACCTGCCCCACCCTATCTGGTGGCTCAAAGGTCTGTCCTTCGAGTCGCACGTGAATGTGCTGGGCGTGTCTGTGCGTTACTCTTACAACTCCATGCTATCTATGTGGACAATGCTGCGGCTGTACCACCTTTTCCGCCTAGTGTGCTCTGGGAGCGCCTACCGCTCCTGCAGAGCCCAGCGAGTGTGTCAGGTGCAGGGCGCCCAGGCCGGCAGTTGGTTCGCGACTAGAGGTTTGATGGCCACTTACCCAGCTGCATTTTTGGTAGTTCTATTCTTCGGAGGAGCCTTAGTAGCCGGCTGGATGCTGCATATCTTGGAAAGCCCGCTTTCTGCATACACGAACATTGACTACTCTTTCAAGAACACGTTGTGGCTGGTTCTGATTTCGATGACGACTGTGGGCTATGGGGACCTGTACCCCTGTTCGACGCCTGGACGAATAGTCGTGATTATCGCTTGTATATGGGGAGTCGTCATTCTGTCCCTCGTAGTGCTGGCCCTGACTACCCAGCTCGAGCCCACACCAGCCCAAGCCACCTCCTACTCCCTGCTCCAACGTCTCGAGTTCCACCACGACCTCGCCACCGCAGCCGGCGCCTTCATCGCCACCGCAGGAAAGTGCTGCCGTATTGCCAAAGCCCACCCTGAGGACCAGCAGACACTGCGCAGACACCAAGTTGCCCTGCGAGAGAAGATCAATGCCTTTCAAAGGATGAGAGTACAGCGCAGAGTGCTGTATGGAGTGGATAAGTTCCCGGAAGCACTGGAGAAGGAGTTGGCGGAGCTGGAGGAGGGCTCTGCACAGTCGCTGGCCAGCGTTAGGGCTTTGAAGGATATTGTGCAGGAGGTAGTGTCTTTGTGCTAATTAGCAATTGCATTACGAGAAATGGAATTACAGTGGGAAAACGGATTTTCCCAATAATTCAGCATTCACAATCTGAAAAAATCACAAAAAGATGCAGCATTTCCATACAAAATCAACTTCAAATCGAACTGCCTAACTCCAATTCCTGCCAATTTGGAAAACTACCTACTGCCCTTGACTTCCTCCTCACCAAAATGCGCCAAGTACCTCCTCATCGTGACTTCATCCACCACCACCGTGACTTGCATATGCTCCCCCACTACCTCTATGTCCTTCAGCACCATGTTGAGGTTGTGACTCAGCCATTGCACCCTTTCTCGGTACTCCCTGGCTGAGAAGGTCAGCGTCAGTTTACGCTTTTTCATCACCTTGCAGGCCACTTCATCTAGCACTCTCAGCATTTTCTGGCAATTTATCCCATGCAGTGCACTAATCGGCACCACCGGGAAGGGAGACGCCTCCGCCAGTCTCAAGTCCAGGGCCTGATCCAGCCTATCCACCTTATTCCAAGCCTCCACGTACCTTTCCTGCAGCTGTTCCGGGCCTACTCCCAGTTCCTTGAGCACCTCTAGCACTACTTTCTGCTGTTCAGTGCTCATAGGGTGGGAAATGTCTCTGATGTGAAGGAGGATATCGGCGGTTTGGGCGCCCTCTAGAGTGGCTTTAAAGGCTTCGACTAGGTCGTGGGGGAGATCTGATATAAAGCCCACTGTATCTAGTAATAAAGCCAATTGGCCACTTGGTAATTGTAGTTGTCTTGCAGTGGTGCTGAGTGTCTGGAACAGCAGGTTCTCACTGACTAGCTCTGTGCCGGTTAAATAGTTCATCAGTGCGGTTTTACCTGCATTGGTGTAGCCAATGATGGCAATTGTGGGGTAGGACTTGAGGGATGGGTCTTTGACTGGACGCTTGCTGAGATGGGTCAGTTCATGTCTGATGCGGGCTTCTCGGTCACTAATTTGCCTTCTTTCCATCTCTAACTGAGTTTCTCCCTGTCCGCCCATTGCCCCTATTCCGCCTCGCTCCCTGGCACTCACCACCTCCAGCGCCTGCACTGCTTCTCCCTTCAGCGGCCCTTCGTACAGACTGAGCAGACCTGCGAAGGTGTTGCTCTGGCCTCTAATCAGCCGGGAACGAATGTAGCGAATCCAGGCCAGTTCCAGCTGTAATTTTGCAGCCTTAGTCCTTGCTCTCTCGGAAAATATCTTCAAAATCACTCCCATGCGGTCAACTACCGACACAGGCTGGTCCTTGTCAGTGTTCCAAGCCCTGGGTGCACGTTACTTCTCAAGGTTGCGCAGTTGCAAGGGAGACAGGGCGGAGTTGATGAAGACTAGCGGGATGTGGCTGCTTGCAAGGTGGCGCTGGACGGAGGCGAGCTGTCCTTTGCCCAGGAAGTTAGTGGAGTTCGCACTCCGCACTCGCAAAATACTGCCCAGGGCAATAGACTCCCGCAGTTCCTCGTCCAGCCACTGGTCCTTTTCCCCCTCTTCCTCCACACTTTGGAAGTTTACTCCGTAGTCCACTTCCCACCCCGCGGACTTAGCCAGGCCGATAGCTTCCTCGGCCAGGTACACCTCCGTCTTAATTCCCTTGCTGTGTAGGGCGTACCTATGGGGCAGGACTGGGTGCACGACCAAACACCTAGTGCCGAACAGCCTAGCCAGCCGCATTTTACCATCCCATTACTATCAAGTTCTAACACCTAGCCAAAAGCAAGCTATCTTAGTTCTTGCAGCAGCACTGTCGCGTCTAAAGGTCTGCTGGCAGCGTCTTCCAGTTCCTGCAGGGCGGTTTTATGCAGCAATTGCGTGTTTTGCAGGCGGTTTATCAGCGCCAATTCCTCGGCTTCCAGTAGACTGATTTCCTCGTCGACTTGCCGCTTCCGCTCCATTTCAGTCTGAGTCCGCTGCAGCAAATCAGCCTTGAAGCGGGCCTGTCGTTCATACTCCTCCAAAGAGCGCCTGCGTCTAGCCTCATGCGCTTCGTCCCTCAACTTCTGGGTGATTCTACTTTTCTCCAGTAACTCCTCCTGCGTATGGCGCTCTATTTGTTCTTGGCACTGTGCTCTGCTTTCCCGCACTTCCTGCACCTGGGCTCTGAGTCTTTGCAGCTGGGTGTCCCGGGCTGAGGCTTTGGCGGTGAGGTGTTCTTCTTTGACTGTGCGCAGTGCTTCGGCTTTGAGTCTCGCTTCTTCTTCACGGGCTTTGCGGTCTTGCTCCTTTTCCCGACGCTCCACTTCGCTTCTTAGCTTTCTCTCCATGATTTCCCTGGCTCTTTTCCTCGTTTCCTCAATCTTCTTCAGCGCTTTCGCTTCTTCTTCTCTCAGCAGCGCCAAGCGATTCGCCAGGACCGCTGCATCCTCCTCTGCCTTCTTTCGCTGCTGCTTGGCGGCAGCTAGACTCAAATCCGTCTCCATGTTAAATTCTAACGTTACACAGAAGCAAGGAAGAAGCTGTGTAGAGAGCGCTGAATGTCTTCGATTCGCACTTCTTGGTTTGGAGTGAAGAAAAAAGAGGTGGGATAGCGCATTTCCATTAGACTTTTTACGTCTTCAGACACATTGACCCGGCCAGGCACTCCACAGCTTTCCATCCTATTGGCAATGAGCACGTCATTGCCATAAATATCATAGCGAATGACTTGAGACCCAGTAATGCAGGCAATCACATCTCCACAGTGCACCCCAATGCGCATGTTTAAGGCTTCTGCCTGGTCTTGGAGCTCTTCAATCATTGCTTGGGCGAGGCAAAGCATGCGTTTGCACTCTTCGCCCGGGTCTCGCAGGTCGTTGTTATTGGTAGCGCTCATAGCGACATAGCAGTCGCCAATAGTGTGCACCTTATACAACCCCAGTCTCGTGCATTCCTTGTCAAAACACGCATATATCGTACTCAAATAGGTCACTACCTCCTGCGGAGTATGCACAGACGCCCACGCTGTAAAGCCACTCACATCTGCAAATAGCAGAGTCACCTGAGAAAGTCGGTCACTGACCCACTCTTCGAGTTTGAGGCTTTCGTAGGCGTGGCCGGGAAGCATGTGGGCTAAAAGCCGCTCAGTTTTTTCGATTTCGCTGGCGGCGAGTTCTGATAGCGAAAAGAGCAAACGCTCATTTCTCTCGTCGAAGTACTTATGAATGCAGTGCTGAATGGCGAACAGTAGGGAGAACACGGCGTATTCCCAGGAGTTGGGTTCTCGAGATATGCAGATGGCTATCCACGGGGCTAGAATGCCTACGGACCCCAGGAGAACATGCTGGAATAGCAGGCCTGAGCAGTAGTGCATGAGGACTAGAGTCAGGACTACTTCCAGTGTGGTGAACATTGGTACTCCGGCCAGCCAGTATTCTGCACACAGCCCAAACCCTACTACTACATATGTACTGATCAAATACCAGGGCAGCCACCTGCGTTCACTCCACATTTCCAGTCTTACCCGCAGGCAAATGTTCATACCCAGGGCTAAGGCAAACAAAGCGCCTGGGACCACTGCTGTCTCTGTGTCCAGTCGGAACTCCACTGCTAGCCGCAGCACCAACCCTGACATGTATATATGCAGACCTAGACGCAAGTCTTGCAGGTGGCGACTTGCACTGTCCCTGCGGAACTGCTCTTCCAGTGCACTGACAGGAGCACAGGGCAGCCACTGCATCTGTTCTCTCTGTTTCTGGCCATCCTTCTCAAAAGCTTCCTGTATTTCCAACGATTCCCGCAGTGACGCCACAATTGAAGACCGATGTCGGGCTTTCCCTCGCAGTACCGAGGCGTCTTCAGACCCAGTTCTACGGCGGGTTTTCGAGACTCCAGCGACCTCCTTAGCCAGGTATACCGTCTGCTCTCCTTTCCCCTTCATTTGCACAGTCCTCACAGTGAACTCACACAGAGTCGCCGTCGCCTTCAACTCTTGAAAAGTCGAGTCTGAGACCTGAATGGTGTTGGGTTCAGGTGCAGTTGTGCTCATGCGAGAAGCGGTATTGACTGTATCCCCTACAAGTGAGAACTGCGGCTTTGTGTAGCCTACAACTCCGGCTATCACGGAGCCGGTGTGAATGCCGATTTTGAACTGGAGCAGTGCTCCGGTCTGCAGACGGTAGTTTTTGAAAGAGGTCAGGATTGCGAAGGCCAGTTCGAGTGCGCGCTGGGTGTGCGGCACAGCTTGCAAGTCACTGGCTAGCTCACTCTCAAAGTCGCTTAGGCCCGTACATGCCATGTAGACTTTCCCCACTGTCTCTATCTTCGCCACTCCCAAAGTCACACACAACTCATCGATCTGGTGGAACACGTCGTCCAGCAACTCCGTCAAATCGATAGGGGAGTAGGCCGCCACTATGGAGTCAAAGTGGCAAATTTCGCAGAAAAGGACTGAAACTGAGTCTTTGTCCTCCGCAATGTAGCGAAACCCGTCCTTTACTTGCCTGCGCACGAAATCAGGCAGCAGGAAGCTGAGGATGTTTTCATTTTGCACCATCCGCCTTTCCGTCTCCTTGCACAGCTGAAAACGGGCTCTATTGCTGTAATTGTGTCGATAAGCAGTGACCGCCGCTATTACTGTTATCATAAAATACACAATCAATCCGCCTACTATTTCCTCAATATTCTCCCAATTCCGAGCACTGGAGGTCAAGTAAACAGCCGAGTCGATGCTTATTAGCAAGGAACTGAAAGTGACTATGTATATATTAGAGGTCCAATGCTCTCTGGCTATCAGTAGGAGGCCGATTGGAGCTAGGGTGTAGGCGATACTGCGGACTGTCGCAGTGAGCAGATCAAGCACGAAAATCAGGATTAGGAATAGGACAGAATAGCCTTGCATTAGGGTGAGGAACGGCCAGGTCAGCCACGACGCCCCCAGCAGCCCCACCGTCCCCACCAATGCCAAGGACAGAAACGGTATATCCGCCGGATGCTGCACCGCCTCCCTTCTGATAACCAGACAGATCTGCAGCACCGTGAGCAGCAGCGCAAAGCGAAGCAGCGGCAAACTATTCAGCAGGAAGTAGGCAATATACTCCTCTTCCGTCTCCCTGCTTCTGAACTTCACCACTCTCGGCTCTATTTCGAAGTTGGAGCCTTCTGCGGTTTCAGGCGCACTGGTGGTCCTGGAGGCGTGGTACAGGTCCAGTATTACCTTCGACTCCCGCTGCAAACGTCTCATAAAGGAACTCTGAGTGCCAATTGGCATCACAGCATTTGAGCGTCTCCGCAGGAGGTAGGGAGTGACGAAGAACGTAGACAGGGGCGCGCAGGCCAGCGGAGAGAGGAACACGCCCAGGACCAGGCAAGGCTGGGCAAAGACGTGGGCGAGGGCAGGAGAAAGGTTGGCACTGCCGGCGCAGTAGGCGAAGGCAGCACCGATGCTGACCAGTGAGAAAGGCAGGAAGCCCCAACTACTCGCCTCTTGCCAGCAGTGCTGGTTGACAGTCAGTACCACCGACAGTAGCACTGTCACCGTGATTTCCTCCGAAGCAAGGGAACTAGCAGCCAGCAGAGCGAGGGACAGCAGTGCTAGGAGCAGACAGGCGTGGCCTAGGGTCAACAGCAGGTATTGCCGCACTCCCGTCCAGGTCAAACCCGTATTTCGCTGAAAACCGTATTTCTCCGGAGTGCAGTGCGACCGATGCGTCAGTCCGAAACCCACAAACAGAAACAGACACAGCAAAGTGTTATAATACACCGTCAAATCCAGGGGGAAAAGAGGCGTGGGAGTCACAGCAGCGACAATTACATATGCGAGTTGCAGGAGATGCAGCAAACTCGTGCTGTAAATAAACAGCAAGGCGACTTTGCTGAGCAGTTCATAGTTCTCCCTAGCAGCCAGCAGCACTTTGCACAGCACAGCGAAGCCAGACACTGCCAAGTCGCTGGTGTTCACAGCGCGGGAGTCCTGGGCGTTGAAAACCCCTATGCCTACGTCTGCTTCCAGCAGCATTGCGACGTTGCTGCCGTCGTCTCCTATGCCCAGCACTATCGGCCTCGCGCCTAGGCCGTGCTTCAGCAACTTCACCAGTTCTCGTTTATGCGAGGGCAGCAGTCGGTTAAAGCACGCAAAAGAGGCAGAATACAGCAAACACGCCAATAAGCGCCTGGTCGCATGGTCCTGTAGAGCCCCAGATAGCGTGATTCCGTCGATACTGAGAGCGAACTCGAAGGAATCGGGCGTAGCTTCGCTCCAGTTGAGGAAAGCGGCGTTTTCGAAGTAAGATCTGGGCGTTTCTGCAGAGTAACTGGGCAGTCCGTGCTTCATAAAGACGTGGTCTTTCGCTATACTGAGCAGCTTCCTCCCACACAACTCCGGCGCCACCTTGCTCAACCTCACCAACTTGACACTCGGCCTGAGCAAGCCCAGCGAATAGGCCCCCGCCAGAGTGTTAGTCTCCGTGTCCCCACTCAGCAACCAAGCATCCACCCCACACAGGTCCAGCAGCTGCACACACTCCTTCGCCTCAGCTGCCACTTTGTCAGTCAGTCCCACAATCGCTAGGAAACTCAGGTCCTTCTCTATCTCTTTCAGCAGGATTTCCGTCTTGCCGTCGCTGTTGAGCTGGGAAATGTGTGCGGACTGGGCTCGGAGCCGGACTGTTTCGAGTGCGTCGCCGGTGAAGGGGCGGTAGCAGAGGACCACTGGACGCATGCCGTTCTTTATTATGCCCTCGAGACGGAGTTCCAGACGCAGTCTTTCCTCACTGGACAGACTTAAAAGGTCTTTGACGGCTGGATAGGTGCCTTTCACGTATAGAGTCGCCTCTGAGTCGTTTTCTCCTTGCAAAAGGATGCGGACTCTGCCCAGTTCTTGACTGAATTTCCGCATCGCCAGCACTCGGTACCGAACCGTGTTCTCAAACATCTCCACTTCGCACTCCTCCTCATCCCTGCGACTCAAGCCGCCTCCCATCTCCTTAACTGCCTCCGCAATAGCCACTTCCTCACAGTTGAGAGAACTCGCATCCGCAGGGTCGATGCCGTTGCATAGAGTCATAGCCTCATAGAGACGGCGTAGACTGGGGTCCAGTCCGAGTCTCATTTTCTCCTGCAAGTCTCTGAACGTAAAGTCGCTTTTTTCTCGCATGGAGCAGGGAAAGCGCTGGGATTCCTGTCGATTTGAGGTTTCGACGGAAACGGTTTGAGGCTTTTCTTCGCATCGGATGTATACGGAATCCTCGATTATGACCTGGGTGACTTCCAACTGATTGGTCGTGACAGTGCCTGTTTTGTCCATCAGGACGTAGCGAACATTGGCCAAGTCTTCTGAAAACGTGCCTGATTTGAAGACTGTGCCAGGGATTTCCCTGTGGTATCTCCATAGCAGCAGTACTCTGGAGATGTTGAGCCCCAGGCTGATAGCCACTGGAATGGCGCCACTGAAACAGAGGAAGTAGAGCAGGGTGTCTTCTCCTTGGACTTCTTCCACGGAGACGTAGTTCTGCACGAGCACGAGCAGTCCGGTCACTGCCAGGACCACGAGAGCGGTGGCAGCCGTCCATACATTAATCCCCTTGGAAAACACGGACAGCTTATGCGCAGGTCTAGAGCGGCCCAGCCAGACCTTGGTTTCCATGCCTGTGTACACAGCCAGGCCTAGCGCCCACTTGGAGTGCAACACACTGCCCCGCAATACTAGGTGGGACAGGTCTAAAACAGAGGCGCGGGGGAGGGTTTTGATGGTCATTCTGCCTTGGAAGGAGTGGAAGTCGGGCGAGGGAGGGTCGACACGGAGAAGGACGTTGAGTCGTGAGAAGATGAAAGAAAGGGGACTGTCCATGGTGGGCAGAATCCGCTGCAGCTCCTTCACAGCAACCTTGACACTCGTGTCGCTTTCCCCCAACACACTGGCAGTAGTGACCACACAAGTGCCATTCTTCTGACTCGAAGCCAGCAGTACCACATCCGCAGGGAAGCGCTGCGTCTCTCTCACTAACACACACTGTCCCACCCGCACCTTGGAAAAGGCCACCTGTTCGAAGCTTTGTCCAGTCCACACACTTGCGACCTCGTCGTTGGACTCCTTGTCCACGGCTCTTCGGTCCCAGGCAGCTGCTGTTTCTCTCGCGAGCACTAGGGCGAGGTACACAAGCAGGAGGGCTAAGGGCAAAGCAGTGGCGGTGTAGTCCAGGTTCAGAGGATTCATAGCCGCGACTGCTACGATGAGGAACCACCAGGAGGCCAAGCGAGTGGCTTGGTGGCCTGCGATGGCGGCTATATAGCCATGGAGTGTACTTGTGCCTGTGGTCACTCGATTGGAAGCGTAGTGGTGGTCCTCTGGCAACCCTTCCTGCACGCTAATTTCGCGTAGTTGCAGACGCAGACTTAGTTCCATTGCTAAGCGCTACATCCCAGTATGGAGCGGGTTGATACTGGGGTGGAACGGACACTCCGAGGCAGTTAGACTGAGGGTCTGTGCCTGTTCTTCCCTGAGTCTGTCAGCATGCATCTATGTGTCAGGTACCATGTCGTGCAGACGCATACGCTCGTAGACTGGCAAATCACTTAGGAGACCTTGACTGGCACTGCTGCGTACTGACCTGCGACTGCTGGACTGCACGCTTTGCGGCTCCTTGCGGTTTCTCTGCAACAGCACAGCTCTCTCTGTGGGAGTGCACATACTCAGCAAATTCTCCATAGACGCACAGAACTCCTCGAAGTCCAGCGTTTCCCCCATTTGCTGCAGCTCCTGCACCAACGGCTTCAACACTTCCGCAGCCTGCGGCCGCAGCCTGTCCAGCGACGCACTCTCCGCAGATAGCGTGTCCTCATGTCCAGGCTTCAAAGCATCGAAGATTTCTCGAAATCGCGTGAGTTTGAGGTTTTGGTAGAGACGCTCGGAGGTGGGTTTCAGGTAGGAGGGCTGGGTAGGCATTGCAGGCTCAGGGCGGTTTCGATTAGGCCGCAATTGATGCAAATAGTCACCTATTGAGACCTGTTTATCCCTCTGTCTATTCGGCTCTCGGCCGATTTTGGGGCGGAAATAGTCCTGTCCAGTGGCTGAATCCACCAATTGCCCCTGCTTTATGCGTTCTCTATATGGAAGTCACAGGTCAATAGCGCCTTGCGAGGCCTTCCGAGTGCTATAAAGCCGCTGGATATGTGTAGAAAGCGACTCCCCTTCCTCGTAATAGGTCTCTACCTCAGGGTGGAAGGGACATAGAGTGCGGAAGTGCTCGTCTTGCTGCTGTTCCGCCCTCGACCTTCTAATAGCAGCTTGCTGGTACAGGACTTCACATCGGTCCTGGCCTTCCCTAGACCGTTTATCCTCTAATTCCTGGCTTCTAGGGCAAATTTGCGGCGTAAATGTGCACTCTTCAGCCTCTCTATTCATAATTTCCCTCTTTTTCGCTTCAATTTGCCTCTTTGTGGCCTGAGTCTGCAGCCACTGTGTCTCTTCCGACCTCACGACCTGTCCTTCGGCTCGCTTGGAAATAGCAGGCGAAAAGGTGAGTTCTCGCAGGACTGCCTGGCCCTGGGCCTGTTTGGCCCTCAGAGCTGCGAGTCTTTTGCCGTTTCTCTGCTGAATTCCCTGTTTGTAGAGTCGGTCGCCCACTCCTCGGGCTTGGTCTAGGTAGTGGCGATAGGCGAAGGGACGGGGGGCGGGCTGGGTCTGGGTGCCTTGGAAGGAGTCCATATCGTCGCTTTCGTGGAGAGTCTGGGAGTCGCTGGAGTGCATTTGGTTGAGGTTTGCTTCGATGTTAGTGGCCAAAGCCTGACAAAGACGCTCATTCAAGCCGTGTTTCAGACAAAATGCAGCCGCCAGGTCCTGCGGCCTATCCTGCTCCCTGACCACCAGTCTGTCCTTCAGTCCCTTCCCCAGGTCCACAGTCATCACCAGCACTTCCCTGCCCGGGTCTTTCAACTCTTCCTCTGACAGGGAACTGGCGAAGGACAAGTCCGCTTCTTCGTTGTCTCCCTGGAGTTGGGGCGGCCGGGGGCCTTCGTTCATCTGGAAATGATGGATTGCAATGCCTGAGGAGCGGAAGACTGGGACTCGCTGTGCCATTATAGCTGAAGGTTAGGGGAAATTGCAATTTGAGTCTTTGGGAAGGATTTGGACTGTTTTCGCTGAATTTTGCTTATTTCACTTCCATTCCCAAACGTTTTCTTATAAAAACTTCAGACTGTCACAATATAAAAAAATAGTAATACCGATATAGGAAATTTTATCGTTTGTTCTGCAGACTTGGCGGCTTTTATAGTCCTAAGCACCTTCCAGCCAGTTCAGTTCTCACCCCTAGCGTTGCATCCTCGAGGCCTACTTAACTCCACTAGAAAGCTAGAGAGTCCTTCAAAGCTGGGTAGTTCTTTTCAAATGATTGAACAGTTAGCGATGGCTGAGAGTCCAGCCCGCAGCACTCCACTCCCCACTCATCCTGACGACTCTCAAGACGAGTCCGCCATCCCCTCTTCCAACCCAAATCCCAAGCCCAAGAGACCTCTTCTCCACCTCCTAGTAAACGTCTCAGACACACAGTACCCTGTAGTCCGCTGGGTGGCCAAAAAGCACTTCCACTGGCGCCTTTCCTCGGACCCTGAAGACTCGGAGTTCGACCTGTGGTGGACGGATGGAGCCGTGCAGCCTGAAAAACTCGCACGCATGAAGCCTTATCAGAAGATCAACCACTTTCCAGGCATGTATGGACTGGCGAGGAAGAACTACCTGGCCAGGAACTTGAACAAACTCAGGAAGATGTTCCCTCAGGACTACGATTTCTACCCCCAGACTTGGGTGCTCCCAGCCGAGCACGGCGACTTGAAGACCTTTTCCCTGCGCAACCCCCGCACTACCTTCATCGTGAAGCCGGAAGCCTCCTGCCAGGGCCGCGGCATCTTCCTCACCCGCACTCCCGAGTCTCTGGACCCAGGCGCCCACTATGTAGTGCAGCGCTACCTGGACAAGCCCTTGCTCTTGGAGGACCTGAAATTCGACCTCAGAGTCTACGTCCTAGTCGCCGGCTGCGACCCTCTGCGCATCTTCGTGCACGAAGAAGGCCTGGCCAGACTCGCCACCCTGGAATACAGTGCGCCCAATGCAGGGAACCTGGCAGACGCCTGCATGCACTTGACCAACTACGCTGTAAACAAGCACAACCCTAACTTTGTCTTCAATGAGGATGCGGAGGCGGATGATATTGGCCATAAACGCTCTTTGACGTCTACGATGGAGGCACTTCGAGAGCAGGGCTGGGACGTGGACCAACTGCGCAGCGACATAAACGACATAATAGTGAAAACTCTCTGCTGCATCCAGCCCTCTTTAGCCCACATCTACAAGTCCTGCCAGCCAGAAGACAAGTCCAACAGCTGCTGCTTCGAATTGCTGGGCTTTGACATCATTTTGGACCAGAATTTCAAGCCTTGGCTGCTGGAAGTCAATCATTCGCCCTCATTTACCACTGATACTCCCTTGGATAAGAAGATCAAGCGGCAAGTGATTGCGGAGGCGCTGGACTTGCTTGACATCCACCCGAAGCACAGGCGCAGGTACATTGCAAGGAAGAAAATGGAAATTCAGCAACGGGCAGTTTCAGGCAAAAACACCCAGCAAAGCAAGGAAGAGCGGGAAGCGGCCTTTGGCAAGGCTGCCAGACTCAGGGACAAGTGGGAAAGCAAGCACTTGGGCGCCTATGTGAAGGCCTACCCAGGCGCTAGGGCTGCGGAGTATGAGAAATACATACAAGCGGCGGATGATATATGGGAAGAGTGGACGGGAGGCAATATAAACAGGGTGAAAAAGGAGGATTCCAGGGAAATTCCGCAAAAACCGCCGAAACCTATAGTCCAAAAGCCCTCAAAATCGCTATCAAAACCGCCTATTGAGAAGGAAATGCGGTCTCCGTCCTCTACTTCCCTGTCTACGAGAGATAAGCGGTCCCAAAGTGTGTCGGAAAGGCCGGAAATCCCGCCTATGCCTGCTGTTTTTGAGAGATTATCGAGGATAAAAGGGAATGAGAGACGAGTGCAGACGCCTGTGGCAGTGCTGCCGAACATATACCTCTCAGAGGACGTCCCAAGCCCTATACCAAACGTACCCGCCGAGCGCGTTTACCGCTCCTCAGCGGACCAGCAGCAGCCCTACTCCAAACTAGTCCCGCTCAAAGACCCTCGCGGCAAGCAGTCCCTAGTCGCTACTCTCGAGGCTTCGCTGCGACAGACCCGACCTGACCTGAGACTCATCCAGATTCCTTTGAAAATACAGGCGCTGGATACGTTCGGACCGGCGACTTGGGTGCGTAGTCCCAATGAGGGCAGGTCGCCCTTGCGGGCGTCAAGGGAAGGGAGAGTGAGGAGACTGGGCCAGCGCATATAGCTGTTAATGGTTATAAGGCAGGAGGAGGGAACTGGCTAGTAGGCCTGTCACCAGTCCGCAGCCAGCGACCCATAGGGAGGGGGGCGCGGGAGACTGGGGGGAAGGGTGGGAGAGACGGAGTTGGAGTAGCTCCCGGGAAAGGTCGGAGGCGTGGACTTGCAGTGCAAGGAGCTGCTGCTGCAGGGCAGCGATAGAGCTCTGCAAGCGGGCAACATGTGCCTGATGGACAGAGTGCAGGTCAGCGAAGGAGGACTGATAGCTGCTTTCCGACTTGTTCTCTTCCCAGTTCCTGCCTTCCAGGTCCTCCAATGTAGCTTTCAACTCCGCCTTCATTTCCCCGCTTGCCCGCCTCTGCGCCCACATCTCCCGCTCCAGCACCTCCAAAGCCTCTCTGCCCGCCTTCACTTCCCGCTCCAATTCCACTCTTTCCGCAGTCAAAAGCGGCTGCTTCGCCTTCAACTGCCTCAGTCTTTCCTGCATGTCCCTTGCCCGGTCCGTAGCACTCGAGTCCTCTTCCTCTATGCGCATATTTTCAATTTCCACGCTTCCTTCGAATCCCTGCAATCAGCGATTTCCTCCAAAGTCGCAATTCGTATGTGGCAATAGGCGGGAAAGGAACCAATTTGGAGGTCCTGAGAGGACCATAATGGACTCAGAAGGCGTAAAGACTCGGTTTATGAGGAGAGTGCCTGAATGTGGCATATGTGGCAACAGGATACATGAACAGGGACTGCTGAATTGCTGTAAACACTCGTTTTGTCTGGGCTGTATACTGAGATGGGCGGAAATCGAGAATTCCTGCCCTCTGTGCAAAGCTAGATTTTCCCAAGTGACGCTAAACTGGACTCGCAAGTATCTTCGCGAATATCCCCGGCGGCCCGTGCCCACCCACTACACAATCCGCCGCAAAGACCAAAGCTCCACCTACTCCCTGCAGCTCACCGTGCCCCTGCACTCCCACTCCCGACTCACCTCTCTCTTCCACTACCTCGAGTCAATTCTGCAAGAAACGCTTTCCTTTACGCTAAACTAGCCTAACCTTGCCCCGGACAGTTCACATATCGCGCCTGAGGCCATGACGAGGAAGTGCCGGTAGAGTACTCGGGAGTGGTCCACACCTACTGTATACAGACAGACGTGGCGGTAGGTCTCTCCTGATACACTGTATTCCGATATATTCACTTTCCGGGTGTCGCCGTTCAGGGCGCGGTAGGCCCGGGCTTTGAAGATCACCCAGTCCAGGTAGCGGACGGAGATTTCGCTGTCGGAAGGGAGGAAGAAGTGGGGTTCTGGGGAGGTGAGGCGGATGTACATATCCAAAAGTCGGGAATTCATGTGCACGTATAGTAGATAGGTGTAAAAGAAGAACAGAGACACTCCGATTAGACCTAAGTACATGAACCCTGTCAAAAACGCGCCAATGGCCGGACTGCCTTCTTCCCGTCCGAAGTAATTATACAGCTTGTACATGTCTCCGTCTGATTTGTTCCTTAACACCACCTCAATTATAGTGACTAGCGGGTCCAATACCGCTACAATTCCGAAGCAGGCAGTAAATCGATACACCCATTTCGGGTAATTCCCCAGAAACCTAGAAGCTGCAAATGCCAAAATCGCCAAGAATATAAAGCAAGAAAGGGTAAAAACAATCCCCAAAATCACCACTCCAATTTCCACCCCTAGACTCATTTCCGGAGGGTAAGAAATCTCAATAGTGTATATCTTCACCTCAAATGTAGTAACCGGCACTCTTTGTCCTTTCAGGAACAGAAACTCTCCGATATAGTGCGTATACCGACTTGCCCAAATCGCTAGACACAGGAAGAGTATAGTCACGTAGAACTCCAAATGCTTATAGGCCAGAATGCCCAGTTCCGAGACCATTTCAGCTGCGATGTACCTCGCCCTCGCCACTGGGTTGCTGAACACAGCGTCCACGGCCACAGACTGCTGGTACCCAGTGAATTGGTCGGGGGTACGGAGAGTCTCGTAGTCAAATACGTCCAGGCCCTTACTTTCCACCTGCTCCATAGCCTCTGGCTCCTTGGTGAGCAGCACTGTATAGTCTCTCTGGCCTTCCATTAGGGGAGTTTGCTTGTGGAGTTCGAAGTAGAGGTTGCACAGCCAGTCGTCCACGTTATGACTATACAAGGCTTCGAAGTCGCTAAAGCGCTGGATGCGTTTGTGAAGGATCCCTCGGAGCAACGGCGCTTTGAACTGGCCTTGGGAGTAGTCCAACTCACTGTTGCAGAGAGGAAAAACGCCAGTCGCCATAATTTCATCCCGAGTTCCGTGGTACAACAACTCGAAGACAAACACCATCGTAGGCCGTAAATCCGCCTTCGAAGGGGCCAAGACCTCCAAACTATCATCCAACAGCAGTTCCAAGTCCTGATACTCCCCTACATGCTCCACCTTCCTACTCTGCTTTTTCCACACTGCAGGGTCTTCTCTAGCGAAGGCGATGGGCTGGCCGCCCAGTCTGTCCCACACAGAGCATCTGATGGAGTACAGGCCTTTTGGGACTTTGTCCTTGAGGACTCGGGCTTGGTGCAGGCGGATTTCGATGGGCTGCGGGTGGCGCTTCCAGGTCACTTTGTAGGCGCGGACTTCGGAGCCGAAGAGAGAGTCGTGGTCGGATTCGGCTGATTTGCGGACTTCGATAGAGACGTCTCCTTGATTCCCCTTCAACTTCCTCTTCAGCTTATGCTCCGCCTTATGGTACTTCTTGGTGGAAATCGCATGTCTCACATGTTCCTGATACGCACTTCTCTCCTCATCCAACAAATACTCCCTCTGCCTGTGACTATAGTCCTTTATCAACCGCAAACGAGCGTCCTGTCTGCGGTTAATCAGCTCCACCTGGAAGTCCCTCCTGCCCGCCACCCTGTCCTGCAGTCTCGCGAACTTCTCCTCTTCGAATTCCCTTTCCATCCTGCCGGCCTCCTCAGGCCCTGCATTGTCTACTACTAGGGTTCGCTCGGTGGCTTCTCTTTCTAGCTCTTCAGCGTAGTTCCAGGTCCGCTCGGTCTCGAGTTCGGCGCGGATCTTCTCGATTTCGGGCTTGGTTTTCCAGGCGGGCTGGAGGTCGACACTGGCGTCCTGGTCCATCTTATTAGAGTGTAACTGTGGGACTGGAGAAGGCACATTTAGGAGTAAGTGGGACTGGGTTAGGGTGAAATTTGTGAGATTTGCGTTGAGTCGTAGGACTGAAGGATGGAATTGCTGTCCTTTATATGCATTTTCTGACTGTGCCTAGTTCCTTCTATCTCTTTTTATTGTGTTTCGGAACTATACAGCTTTGCTCCTTTTCTTTCTACTCTTTTCCAGCCTTCCATATGCAATTCTCATAGTGAAATAAGTCACATCCCTCAAATTTCCTCCACTACATCCAAACCTCCTATCAATCCAGTCCATTTCCATACATATTCAGAAAGGCCGCAATTCCTTGCTATACGTTGCTTTAGGACCTATCTAAAGTGCGCCACAGGCAACTATGCGGACTTCTTGACTTGGACGGTCGCCCTCAGTCGCCAGGTCTTCCACCATTCCCAGCACCTCCAGTCCTTCAATTACTCTGCCGAAAGCCACGTGTTTGCCGTCTAACTGCGGCGCAGGCGCAAGCGTAATAAAGAACTGGAAGCCATTACTCGCAGGCCCCGTACTGGCCATAGACAGCAAGCCCGCCCGCGCATGTCTCACTCTAAAGTTCTCATCCTCGAACAAAGCGCCGTATATGCTTTCCGCCCCCTCCGCAATATACGTCAAATCCCCCCCCTGCATCATCACTCCTCGAGTCACCTTGTGGAAAAGACTGCCTTGGTAGCTCAGCGGCTTCCCGGTCACAGGCGTAGGCTTTTCCCCGGTGCAGAGGACTCGGAAGTTTTCGGAAGTGCGGGGCACTACATCGTGAAACAGCTCGCAAATGATGCGTTTTGGGTCGGTTTCGCCGATTTTGAGGTCGAGGAATATCTTGGGGTTGTCCGGGTTGGGGACTTCTGCAGGGAGGTATTCGTCCACTACTACGGGCTTTTCCTCATACAAACTGGTGCGATTGAGCCAGCCACTGCCCTTTCGCCGCTCCTTCTCGAACTCCTCCTGCTCCCGGACTCTGATTTCCCTATGCAGCTGCAGGATTTCAGCACTGGTGGGAGCTTCCTCCATGGCTATGTTGATGTCGGCCCGGGCTGCTGGGATTTGGTTGGACTTCAGGTAGCCGGTGGCTCGGCGGTATAGCAGTTTGGCGTTTTTCGGCTCTAACTTGAGGGCGCGGGAGCAGTGCTTGATGACTTCGGCCCAGGCTTTGATTTTGATGGCGCATTGGGCGGCGTTGCTGTGGAGGACGACACGCATGGCTATGTACTCAGGCGCCTGGTCCTGTATATACTCCTCAAACTCCTGTCTCTTATCCTCAATATACGTAAGTCCCTCCACATACCCTTCCACCAACGCCCTGCGGAAAAAGCCCTCCTGGTACAACTTCGTGCCCATCTCTTTGAAGCGCTGGGCCTTCACTAGCTTCTCATCTCGGTTGTACTGAAATTTCTCCTTCATCGGAGAGGTAGTGGACACGAGTTCGATCTCTAACAGAAGGGTGGAATTTGGAGGAATCAGTGGTGGCTTGCCTTCGACTCCATAGCCGTATTCTGGAGAGATAACGAACCTGGACCGTTCTCCCACTCTCATCGACTTGGCAGCCTCGTCCCACCCCTTCACCACTTCTTGCTTGCCCACTCTGAACACAAACGTCCGATCCGACGGAGTGCCATCAAAGGGCCTGCCATTCTCCAGCCTGCCCACGTACCTGACCTCCACCTCGTTGCCTGTAACCGGGTACAGGCCTGTGCCTTCCTCCAGCACTTCCTTCCTTACGCCGCCGTCGGGAGTGATGGAGATCATATGGAAGGTTCTAGATTATGGTGGAGGGACTAGGGACTGGGAAGAGGGGAAAGGGAAAAGGAGGGAAGGGGAAGGGATTGGGAGGGGTGGGAATTTGTAGACTTCTAAACATTGCAAATTCACTGATTTTGTGCGATTTCTCGATATTTCCGTCCCAATCGACTCCGAAATCCATCGATTTCCCTTCGATTTTTCCCTTCTTTCCCCTTCTTTCCCCTCATTTCCCTCGTCCGACTCCGATCTTCCCCATATTCCCCATTCCCTCAGATACACCTCCCCTATAATCCCAGACTCAGAGAAGAAAGCTCACCCCTCCCCTGTCCCAGTAGCAAGCTCTGAGTGGGGTAAGCTTGCAAACGGACTTATTCACTATCATACAGCAAGGAAGTCAGAGGCGCAGAGAAAAATGAATATGGACTGCCCAGATTTAGGGAGTCCTTGAGGCGAAGTTGAATTTGAACACTATATGCAAGAACTAGCTAAACACTAGTAGTTAGGGTATATTGGAGTAGGGAAAAGCCTGAAGTGTCTTCCTTCTGGATTTCTCTGCTTCAGGACATTCTCTAGCTTCGATAGAGTCTGATTTCCTGGCTTCCAGCGTATGCATCAGCCAGATCTCTATGCATAGAAAGGCATTAGATAGGACTTCCCACTATTTCCCTCGACAAGTGAGGACTTCCCTGGCTGCAACAAGGGAAGCTTCATACCTTCCTTCAAGTACTCCCTGTATACAGCCCATATAGTGGATTGCCCCCACAGTCCTTTCGCCTATTCAAACACCTCCAAGTCTCTTTCCCTAGGCGATTTCCCGGGTCGTGGAGGGAAATCGGGCCTGAAGGCTTATTGTGGCCAGCGGTGTTTCTTATAAAATGGCTCTTCGCTTGGCCCTGCGGAGTCGTGCGTTGGCTGTGCCGCTGCGGTACAAGGCCTGGTTCAATGACATTCAGAAGCGGGTGCAGAACCCCGAGGACGGCTCCTACGTCTCTGCCCTAGGCTCAGTGTGCGACTACTACAGCCAAACCCTCAGTGCAGAGGAGACCAAGTCCATGAACAACTTCGAAATCGACTGGACCAAGTGGTCCCACATCGTCACTCCTGGCCTGGTCAGCAAACTCAAGGAAAAGCTGGGGGAAGTGGGGAAGGAGGAGTACGACACGAAGGTGCTGGCCGCCTCCATCTTGGAAGAAAGCGAGGAAATGAAGAAGTACAGCAACTTGATTACTTGGAACGCAATGATTCATATGCAGTTTCTAGCGGAACAGGACTCTCTGATCGAAAACCTGTACCACGCCCGGCCCTTCCTCTCGCTTAATGTGTATGAGGCGGAGAATATGTGGAAATATTCAGATGTGGGGTCTCGCTGGGACATCGAACTGAACTGGCTGTTCTGCAACAACGACCAAATGATGGATGACGTCCACACGGCAGTGATGTTCCAGTTCCAAAAGGACTTCGGCAAGGTAGCTATGCAGCGCTACTACTACGTAACTCCCACATAGGACTGGTTCGGCAGACACCACATCCTCTGCACGGTCGGCAAACTGTCGCAAATCGAGAGGGACACCTAGTTAATAGGGACTAGTCAGGTTTATTACGTTGCTGCCTGCCAGGAGACGCCGGCGGTAGAAGAGCAAGTAGGCGTTTTTGCTCCTTACTACCGAGGAACTGTCCCCCACCACTTCCAACAGCCTCTCATCATCCACCAGCATCCACTGGTCCTCCTCCTGTCCCTGCTTCCTCAGTACGAAGGCAGTGTAGTGGCCGCCTTCCATGCTGCCTGCGTGGTTGACGAGGGAGTACAGGTCGTAGGCGGACTGCAGGGAGGTGGTGCTCATGGTGAGGCCGGGGAGAGGCTTGCAGGAGGGTAGGAACTCGGAGATGTCAAAGGCATACAAGGGATAATCCACCATCTGGTCGATTTTCTCCGCCACCCCCGCCTGCGCGAAGAAACGCTTGAGGTTCAAAATGAGTATATCCGGCGTCCTCCAAATCTCCATCTTCATACTAGTCTCCGTCTCTCCGCACTTTTCACACTTCATTTCGACATTTTCCTCCCTCGTCAGTTCCCTCAAACAGTCCTGAATATCAATTCGCTGGTGGCTAGCTACCTCTTCAGCTTCTGCCACTGCTACACTGGGGTCCTGCTCAATGTCCCAGTTGTAGGCGCCTTCCGCCCAGTCGAGGGCCAGCATTGTCTTGCGGGGGGAGCTGGAGAGGGGGGTTTTCTTGCTAGGCAGAGGACAGCCCTGGCAGTTGGGGCCGCAGAGACAGCATTGGAAGCCCATTGGGTCTAATAGCTTCAATTGGTAGGGGGCGGATGAGGGGGAAAGGCTATTATCCATTTTCCCTCTGCCCCGCACAAACCTGCCCATCACCTTCGCCACTTCCTCGTGCAAGTCTGCATAAGTGTACCAACTCCCAATACCCAGCACCACTGGCGTCCCCAGGGGCTCCATTTTCCCTGTGACTTGGTCCAGTAGTCGGTTCACTAGGGGGAAAAGGTAGATTTCGTCCTTACCTGGCTTGGAATGGGTCCGAAAAGAGGCTAATCGTCCAGACGAGAGTTGCACCCATTGCACCCTTTCTTCCCCTCCAAATTCATACACCACTTGCGCCTCTTCCCACGCTTTCCCCGGCCTCAGCGCTTCCACTAGTCCCACAGTCCATTCCTCCTTCTCAGTCAATACATCCACCTGATGTCCCACTTCTAGGAGGGGCAGAGAGGCTAACTGGGCAGGGACTTGAGTGGCCTTGCCGCGGGCTTCGGCTTGAGGGATGGTGCGGGGGACTTCGCAGACTAGGAGCTCACATAGTGGAAAAATGCCTAGGTGGGAGAGAGGCGCGGCTGTGATTGAGTCATGCAGGCGAAAGATCTTGGCCGAGTCCATGTCCGCTACCACCACTTCCTCCCTATCCACCCCACTCACCGCCGCCAACTTCTCCACCACTTCCCCCAACGTCGCCAGCTTCCCCACCCTCAGTCCATACCTCCTCACTCCCCCACTCCTCCGCACCACTGTCACGAATATGCTCATTTCCATACTCACAGGGATAGGCAAGGACAGGTATAGGAAGGTCTCGAATAGGACTGTGCGCAGTCCACAGGTGCGGCAGGTCAGAGTGGTTTTCGTCTGTCCGGCACACAAATCAGATATGACAGAGCCGTTTCCTCCCTGCAAAGCCTTCCATTGGTCGTTGGCCTTGGCGATTTCCTCGTCTGGGGAAGGGTTGCTGAGGGAAAGAGGCAGACTGGGGGTGTCTGAGGAGATCCGTAGGAGGTCTTCATGCAAGGAACTGAGGAGAATAGAGAGGAATTCATGACAATCATGCTGGAAATTGTCACTAAACTGAGGGAAAAGGCGCCTAATGACAGCCATAAAGCCAGACGGACTAGTAGTCGAGTCCTTCACAGTCTGCATAGTGTGCATTAGACTGCCCAAAGCCTCAGCGACCTGTCCTCGGAAGCCTTTCAGGTTGGAGTAGTTGACGTAGTGGCTGTAACTGCCGCTGCCGAAGAGGTCTTTGAGCAGTGGAGTAGTGGCCAAGCACTGCACAATACAGTTGATATAACAGGTGTTGCCGAGGTTTCCCAGGCCTGTCACTCCCTGCAGTTTCCCCTGCATCAGCACTACGTTCACAGGCCGTTGGCTCATGGGGATCAGGTCCTCGGAGAGGCGCGAGATTCTGACGATGCGGCTGTTTTCCCTGATGAGGCAGACTTCCAGGTCAGTGGTAGTCACTGCACGCACTACGGCTTCCGTCCAGAAGCTGGGAGCGCGCTGGATCTGCAAGTGGTCGCCTACCTGGAAGTGCTTCCAGTCCTTGCTCGGGGACTGGGAAGGGGCTTTGTCGCGAGGCCATTCCTGCACACCTGCGTAAGTAGTGGCGAGTTCGATGAGGAGGTCGCGGTAGGGACTTGTGTGTTCACACGTAACTTTCTGGGTCAGCACCCACTCCATATCCTCCTTGACCCACACTCGAAACTGCGTATTATCCTCCAATTGAAGCGTTTCCCTGATCATTCCCCTCACCTCCTCCTCCCCAGCACTTTCCGACACCAATATTGCCCTGGCCATATCCCTCCTCAGCTTGCCCTGGCCATCCGCCAGGTACAGCATGACCTTGCAGGGGTACAGCTCTGGGACCAACAAAGAGCCTTGGCGGAGTAGGAAGCGGGCGAGCTCTGGACCTCCGCCGTACCAACTATGCAGTTCAGACCAGGCTTCAGGCACTAGAAGGACATAGTCTTTTCTGCCTTTGAGTCCTGCTCTGAGCACTAGTCGAGTGCCGGGCTCCACTAGGTCGTTGTTGTCGATTTCCACAGGTCTGTCGCCGGCCACATAGGACGCATGTCGGTTTGCTCCCCGGCTCCCACTCACTCTCCCCTCTTTCTCAGTAGTGATGTCGTAGCCTACATAGCGCTTCCACGCATCCCACCACTTTGCACTGACTAGGAAGGCCCTTTGTCGCGAGTCCCCGCGGTCTGCATGTATCTGCCAGGCTCTGATGACATTGCGCTCAGTGGCGGGCGATGGCAGGACTTCGAAGGCTCTGAGGAACTCGCCTATGTCGAGGTTGGCCCTGGCCCAGGTCAGGAAGTCCTCCAGAGGCATTTCCTCGGTGGCTAAAGAGCCTTCGAAGTCAGTTGTCCCTAATGCCAGTTTGCACGTCTCCAGCATCATTTTCACTTCCGCTCCGTTCAGCTTGCCGTCCTTGTCCACGTCAAAGACCTGGAACAGCATTCGCACCCGCTCCTCTCGGTTCCCATTCAGCAGTTTCGACAGCGCCAGGCAGAAGTTCCGGAAAGTGACAAATCCAGCAGGCGCAGGGTGGAAGAGGTGAAACAAAGATTCCTGCAGAGGAGGCGGAAAGCTCTGCAGGGCTGGGAAGAGTGCGAGGAAGCAGGACTTGTCCAGGCCCAGGGCGGACCTGTGCCTGTGGAATTGCTGCTGCAGGAGGTGGATTTGCGCCTCTGTCCATAAGTCCAACTGAGTGTTCGTTTCCACGAAGTCGCGCGCAGGTAGTACAGTTTCAGCAGACTTCTGCTTGTTCCGATTCACGCAACCGCCCATCTTACTATGTCTCGAATTTCCATCGTTTTTTGATTTCTTTTAGGATTAGCCAGAGATATTAAGGGGAAACGCGGCTTAGTACTGAGAATCTGACTTAAAATCGTCAGAAATATGATAGTAGGACTGTGATTTTAGGCCGTTTTCGAGGAGAAAATCGTGATAAAGCAAGTAAAGAGCTTTTCGCGATGAAAATATCGAAAAAATAGGGGGAAAATTGGTTTATTGGCTGACAGAGTCAAAATTTTCCGTATTTTCATTTATTCGTGTTCGATTTTAGGTTTTTTTGCTCGTTTATTCGCTTGTTATCACATCAAATAGCCTTAATTGACGAATATATATATGTCAAACTGAAATAACCTGCAAAATTGCTTCATTTAAGAGACCAATATAGTAAAAACGCTTATTTTCGGAGTTTATCCGCTCTCAAGAAATCAACCCAGCCCACAAATAACATTATCATTCCAAAACATACAGTAAAATACTACTTTTCCCAGTTACGCCCACTGCTTCTCCGCGTTTCCAGGCCATTCGGAGATGCAGATACTTGTTTTCACGTGCAAGCCTCTGTAACTCCTCAAAGCGCCGAACTAACAGTACGAAAGGTCTACTTGCCGGAGATAAGTTAGGACTGGGGGGTTCTTCTCATGCTTGTGCGAGCTAAAATGAGGGATGTTGTTCTTTTTCCATCGTGTTAGGACTTGTGGCACACATACATATGGGCGATAACGCGTGCTTCCACTGTCATGCGCCTGACCCCGCCTTCCTCTGTCTCTGCCAAGAAGTGACGATCTGCCGCAATTGCGTGAGTCAGCACTTGCTGAGCGACCCCTCTCCACTACACAAGCCGCTGCCCCTGGATCGCAGAGAGCTCATTCAAGCAGTACGTGAGGAAATAAGCCAGCGCACTAGCCTCCTCCCCAGCGCTCCACAGGACCATTTAAAGACTCTCACGTCCCTAATCAAGCGAGAACTCTCGCGAATCCAGGCCTTCCGCACTGCTTCCGAAGTCAAACTGCAGCAGACCAAAAGCATGTGGGAAAGCCAAATCGCGAAAGCAGTGGCGGAGGGCCGGGAAGTAGTGCGGAGGCAGACTGAAAAGGCAGTGATAGAGCTGTATCAACTGCTGGCGGAAATCAGTACGAACGGGGAAGTGATGGAGAAGGTGTGGGGAGAGGGCAGGTCGGAGGACGAGGAAATGGTGGATATGGCGCTAGAGATCCGCAGTGTGGACTTCGCGGGGACTGTCAAGGGAGCGATAGCAGTGTTTGTGGGGGTAAAGACGGAAATGGCTCCTGCGCCAGTACTCTATAAGTTCTTCGGGGGCATCAACCAAGTGGGTGTGTTCGAAGCGAAGTCCGAGGAGTACAGTCGCACTCTGCAAGCGAGCGGCAAGTTCTTCCACAACTCCTGCTCCTGCATTTCCCCCAACGGCCTGGTCTACATCACTGGCGGGAGTCTCACAGGCCGCAGTCGGTCCGAAGCCTTTTCCTTCAACCCAAGGACGGTGGCAGTGGTTCCGCTGCAGCCGATGTTGATGGAGAGGAGAAGCCACGCGTCTATTTGCATGGGGACAGTGTGCTATGTGTTCGGAGGACTGATTGAGGACGATAGGTCGAGCTTGTGTGAGATGTATGAGGTGGAAACGGGCAGTTGGAAGTCGATTTCGAGGATGAATGAAAGACGTGCCTACCTCGGCTGCTGCGAGTACCGCTCCCAAGTCTACATCGGCGGCGGGTCTCTCTCCTCCTCCTGCGAAGTCTACAACCCTATCCAAGACTCCTCCACCCTGCTCACCCTCCCAGAAGGCAGTCTGGAAGACAACTGCAGCCTGCTGCCCCTCGCAGACACTATCCTCGTATTCCACGGTAACTACCAAGGACTGCTCAGTCGCTTGAGGCCAGAGACTGGGAAGCTGGTGAAGGAGAGGGAACTGTGCTACGGGAACTCTTGGAGCAGCTGTGCGCCTGTGGTTGTCAATGGGGCGGTGTATATGCTGAGGTCGGAAAGCGTGTTTAAGTATACTTTGCAGACTGGGGAGAGTACGTATGTGCTGAGGATGGGGAAAACAGCGCAGAGGAGACTGCAGTTTGATTAGATTTTAGGGTAATTAATGCTGATTGCGGCTTTTGAGAAAGAATAGAGGCAAATGTTAGTGTGGAAATTGTTTGTGCGTAGAGAATGCTGGAGTTTCCACCATTCTGCGGTTCTTAACATACGAGTATAGGTGGATGTACGTAGAAGCATAGGACTCCAGGACTAACGTATCAAAGTAGGAGGGTGAGATTGGTGCATTAGTATCTGTAATAGGGCAATTCTTACTTGCAGGCCTACAATCAGACTCGATAATTTCCCTTTCTGATTAATCAGTTAATCACTGCTCTCGGCAGTTACTAGACTAAGCAATCCTACCAGTCTATACTCATCTTCAAATCGCAAAGGAACATATCAAAGTGCCTAAGCATGCAAGCTATTTCCATCAGTGCATCAATGCGAGTATATGCAAACTAGTAAATATACCAGTATTAATAGTGCCAGTTTCCCTACCCTAGGGTCAGTTCTCTGATAAAGCCTATTTAAAGCTCTTCTTCCTCCTCTTCTTCCTCGCAACAGTCGCAGATTCCGTACCCGTACTCAGAGATCAGGTCGTTTGCATTGCTTTCCGCCTCTGTGAACTCCATTTCGTCCATTCCCTCCCTCGTGTAGTGGTGCACAAACGCCTTTCGTCTGAATAACGCTGTAAACTGCTCCCCTAAGCGTCTAAACAAACCCGAAATAATCCCATGAGTCAGTAACAAAGTGGCTGAAAGTGGCCGATTTGGTGAGGAAACGGAGCATATAGAGGAGGAAATAGCACCGGGAATCCATACAGTTAGGGTATTTTCGTGATTTCCGCAGTGGGAAGCGATGGACTGGTCGACATCGTAGGAACTGGCAGCGCCTCGGAAGATTCCGTAGCCTGTGAGTGTGCGAATGTCGTACTGCATGTCACTTTGACACATGTAGTTGCAGGGGTCGAAGAGACTTTCCACTATTGCGGGCACTGTGAGGACTGGGGAAGGGCTGTGTCTGGCGCTCAGAGGAGCCTCGGAGACTGTTAGGAAGTGAAGTCTAGGGTAGGGGACCAGGTTTACTGCCATTTTGCGGTAATTGCTGTTGAGTAGTCCTCTAAAGCGGATAGGACAGGTAATGCCACTCATTGCAGTGGCTATGTGGTGGTTTATTTCCCCATACGTGGGTCTCTCAATCTCCAATTTCCTCTGCACAA